>Ga0272448_1000009_pt1 | contig 295809 bp, 239 predicted proteins | sample YNPCB0191_FD_202220 | JGI IMG/M metagenome (GOLD analysis project Ga0272448, IMG submission 202220) | Hot spring sediment microbial communities from Yellowstone National Park, WY, United States - YNP-CB-019-1 | ecosystem: Environmental > Aquatic > Thermal springs > Hot (42-90C) > Sediment... | reverse complement strand
AGGCGCCCAGAGACCGAGGTCCAGGACCAGCGACTTCTCCGGCCCCTCGTCAATCAGCGCCCCCAGATCAGCGACCACATCCGCATCGCCTCCCCTGCCGAAGGGAGGACCGGGGACGTTGCTCTTCCTGGGGGCCGTCATCTCCAGTCCAGCGAATGCCGTTGCAGCCGTTGGATGGCGCCGGTCAGAGGCAATGTGCTGGATTGGCATGGCGGAGAGGCCGGGATTCGAACCCGGGGAGGCGGTTTGACCCACCTCAACGGCTTAGCAAGCCGCCGCTTTCAACCACTCAGCCACCTCTCCGTGTGATAGAAGAACGGAACCGCGACACTCGCATTATACCGGTCACACCGGTGAATGCAATGCATCGGCTCCGATGGGACCGGGATTCGGAGGCAAGATGGTCTTCGATCGCCCTGTGGCGGGTCTCCGGCGGGTCACTGCCGGCGTGACAGCACATGGCGTTCGTAAGCGCGCACCTCCTCGAGCCACGCCGGGCCTACGGGCACACCCTCGCGCAGGCAGTACGCGTCCCAGACTGCCCCGGCGGGGAGTGACTTCACCTCTTCGGTGAGCGCCAGTCTGCCGGTGAGGTCTCCTGCCATCTCCATCGCCCGGAGGCGTTCCGTCGGTTCGAGTAGCGCGATGAGGAGCGCCTTGAGCATGCAGCGCGCTCCGATGACCCACGCTGCGACGCGGTTTATGCTGGCGTCGAAAAAATCGAGGCCGATGTGGATCCTGTCGAGGTATTCGCCGCGCACTATCTCCTGCGCGATGGCACTGAGTTCATCGCTCATTATCACCACGTGGTCGCTGTCCCATCTCACACCGCGGCTCACGTGGAGCAGCAGCCCGTCGAGAAATGCAAGGACAGAGGATATCTTGTCCGATATCACCTCGGTCGGGTGGAAGTGTCCGGAATCCAGGCACAGGAATATCCGCTTCTGGATGGCGTATCCCAGGTAGAACTCGTGGGACCCCACCACGTACGATTCGGACCCTATCCCGAAGAGTTTCCCTTCGACAGAGTCGCGCAGGTGGGACGGGTCGTGAGACTCGGCGAAGATCTCGTCGAGCGAGCGGCGGAGGCGCTCCCGCGGCGCTCGGCGATCTATGGGGGTGTCCTTTGAGCCGTCGGGTATCCACACGTTGGTGATGCAGGGGGTGCCGAGGGCGCGGCCCATGTGGGCGCCGATCCTCCGGCACGCGATCCCGTGTTCCACCCAGAACCTGCGGATAGCCTCGTCCGGACTCGAGAGCGTCAAGCCGCCTGCGGCGAGCGGGTGGCGAAAGAAAGTCGGGTTGAAGTCGAGTCCCAGCCCGTGCGCCCTGGCCCATTCGATCCACGTCTGGAAGTGCTCCGGCAGGAGTGCGTTTCGTTCCACCCTTCTGCCCACAGTATCCGCATAGATCGCGTGCAGGTTCACGCGATGCGTGCCCGGGATCAGACCGAGGGCCATTTCCAGGTCGTTCCGGAGTTCTTCCGGCGTACGGGCCCGACCGGGATAATTCCCCGTCGTCTGAAGACCTCCATCGAGACCCTCCGACGTGCCCTCGAAGCCAGTCACGTCGTCGCCCTGCCAGCAGTGGAGCGAAATCGAAATCCCCCGCAGCCTTTCCATGGCCCGTTCGGTGTCCACGCCGAACTCGGCGTAAGCCTCCCGGGCGCACCCGTAAGCCCGTTCGACGGCCCTGTCGCCGCTCATCTCGCAGCAGGCCTCCGCACTATGAGCCGGAAGCGCCCGGCGCGCTGCTGGTAGCGATCCTGCGCCGGTACGCCTCCACCTCCCAGTTCTCGATGAACTCGCGGGCACGGGCGTCCATGTACCGGAGCCCTCCGAACGCCTCGGCCAACTGCCGGACGAACGCGCCGTCCAGCGCGAATACAAGCGCCAGGGCAGCGCTCTTTCTGCTACGGCCAATGCCGAACACGCCCTCCTCGCAGGAGACAACCATCGGGTCTCGCCCGTGTCGTTCTCTGTATTCGGAAATCGCCCTGGCAGTCGGTTCCCCTTTGAGCGGGTAAGCGCCCGAGAAACAGACGTGGTCAGGTGTGATGGGCCCGTCGGGGACGGTGCACGCGCCTGCGCCAGCGACCTCTACCGAGTTGTCGCCGAAAGCAGCGCGCACCTGCCCGGTCACCCTGCGTTCGACGTCAGGAGTCGGAGCGGGACCCTGGCGCAAGGTCGGCTCGATTCCTGCGGCGTCGTAATGGTGCCGGAGGGTCGTCATGATCTTTTCCAGCGTCGCCCTCACGAGTGCCGGTGTATCGCCGGCCACTATGATGCCGTGGTTCTGGAGGAATACTGCCGAAGGCTCTGTTCCGCGTTTTTCGATGTGCGAGCGTATCGCACGACGGCACCCCATGCACAGGGTGTAACCCGGGTCGAGGTAAGGTATCCAGAGAGCATCGGGAAAGAGTTGGCGGCAGGTCCGCTCTCCATCGCGAGCGCATGTCATACCGTTCACGAGCGGCGGATGCACGTGCACGACGAACCTGGCCGCGAACGAGTCGTGAAGGGCTGCTTCGACGGATGGCCTTCCCGTCGAGCCAGGTCTCACAGCGGCCGACATCATCTCCTTGACGAGGGTCTCGCGGGCCTGCGGCTCTTCGGGCATTGCTGCCTCATAGATCCTCGAGAGTCGAGACCTGTCCATTGCTACGAACGCGTCCGGCGTCATCTCGAGGAGCGTCCGTCCCGAGGGCTTGACCCAGAGGGTGTACGTATCCTTGAAGGAGGTGTTGCCGCCGCCTCCCTTGACGTACTCCTCCGTGCCGAACTGGCGGGAGAGGTCTGCGAGCGCTTCGAGTTCCCGCTGGTGCAGGTGCATCATGGGTCCGTCGCTGCCGATGAGCCGGGGGTCGGGTCTCCGGTCCGCGATTCATCTTATATCAGTGGCGCTCGAGCGTGTCCAGTGCGGGGATTGACCCTGCCGACGGCCCCACCCTATAATTCCCGTGTCAACGTTCGGATGTCGGTGGGCATTTCTTCACGCCCGAGGCGGGCGGTCAGTGCATAAATGATTCTCCAGGAACTTGCGGCGCACGTGCCGGAACTCGTCGGGCTGTGCGTGCTCCTTGGCTTTTCGGCATTTTTCAGCGGTTCCGAGACGGCCCTGTTCACGCTCACGCGCAGCGAGGTCCGCGTCATGGAGCGCGCCTCGGGCCGGGCGGAGCGCTACATCGCTGAGATGCTCCGGACCCCGCAGGCGCTTCTCACCGTGATCCTGTTCGGCAACATGGTCGTCAATGTCGCATTTTATGCGGTCAGTTTTTTCATAACGGTTGACATTGCGCGGAACGTCTCCGCGGGCGCGGCGGCTGCTTCTGGCGTCGCTTCGCTTCTCGCGGTGATAATCTTCGGAGAGGTCAGTCCCAAGGGCATGGCGGTGGGACGGCCCCGCTGGTTTGCCCGCGTCATAGCGGCGCCGCTCTATCTCTATTTCCGCGCCCTGCGACCTCTCGGATGGCTCCTGCAGTCCGTTGCGCAGCGCGTCACAGGCTTTCTCGCTTCCCGCCTCCCGCGCACACCGGATGTCTCACGGGAGGAACTGCAGACGCTCGTAGCCATGGCCGAGGAGCAAGGCGTGATGCAGTCGGACGTGCGCGCGATGATCCACCAGGTCATGGCGCTGGGCACGATTCGCGCGCGGGAGATAATGGTGCCCAGGGTTGACGTCCCGATGTTCGACCTTAACGACGACCGCGGGCGCCTTCACGATCTGATCCGCCGCACCGGCGAGGAAAGGATTCCGGTTTGCGCCGGCTCCCGCGACAACGTTATAGGGATGCTCGTCTCGCGTTGCGTCCTCCTGCATCCGGAAAAGCCCATCCGGGAACTCCTCGAGCCGGTCCGCTTCGTACCCGAAACGCAGACGCTCGAAAGCCTTCTCCGACATTTCCGTGAAACGGGCGATCCGGTTGCCGTCGTGGTGGACGAATACGGTGGCACGTCCGGTCTGGTGGACCTGGAGCGCGTGTTCGAGCAGGTCGTCGGAGAGATACGCGAGGAGTCGGAGTCCGCCGCGCAGCCGGTCCGACAGATTGACGCGGACACGTACCTCCTCGAGGGTGATCTCAACGCCAGGGAGTGGCGCGAACACCTCGGGGTCAGTTTCGACCGGCCAGGGGTGGAGACCGTCGGCGGGTTCGTGACGGCGCTCCTCGGGCGCATTCCGCGGACGGGCGATACCGTGGTGTGGAGAGGGCTGCGGTTCACGGTGGAGAGGATGACCGGTCGTCGCGTGGATCTCGTGCGGGTGGAACGGGAGAGGGAGGAGGAGTGAGCCAGTGAGGGGCTTTTTCCTCGTCGTCGTGGGCGTCCTCGTGGCGGGGTTCTTCGCTGGCGCGGAGACCGGCGCCTATGCCCTCAACCGCATCCGCCTGCGGCACCGCGTCGAGTCCGGCAACTGGGCAGCCGCCATGCTCCAGCGCGTTGTGGGCGACATGGAGCAGTTCGTGTGCCTCACCCTCCTCGCGCAGAATGCGGCGGTGTACGTGGCGACTATCGGTTTGGCCGGCTCGCTCATGGGCTTCTTCGAGACGCACTTCACAGCGGAACTGGTCAGCACCGTCACGCTCGCGCCGGTGCTCCTCATAGTGGCCGAGGTCCTGCCAAAGAGCATTTTCTATGCGGTTCCGGATCGCCTGATGCAGTTGTCTGCCCCTGTCCTCACACTGGCACATTTCCTCATGTGGCCTCTGACGCGTTTTCTGATGGCAATCGTCGTGCTCTGGCGGTTGCCCTTCGGCGGTGGCCGCGAGGCGCACCACCGGATAAGTACGCATCACCTCCAGTTCCTCCTTGACGAAGGCAGGGCTGAGGGTGTGATTACCCCGCAGCAAGACGTGATGGTCCGCAACATAATGCTGCTCGGGGAGCGTCCGCTCCGTTTCGCGATGATGCCCCTGGATCGTGTGGACATGATCTCCGCGGATGCCTCGCGGGACGAGGTCAAACAGAGGCTTGCTCGACGCGATTATCGCCGAGTGCCCGTTTTCGAGGGTGCGCGCGACCGGATCGTCGGTATCCTGCCGGTGCTGGACTTCCTCTCGAACGAAACCGCATCGGTGAGGGATGCGATGTGGAAGCCGATAAACTTGTCGTCCGACACGACGATTCGACAGGCCCTGCACATCCTTCAGAGGGAACGGCGACCGATGGGCGTAGTGCTGGCGGACTCTGGGAAGGCGATTGGCGTCGTCACGGTCAGCGACCTCCTGCAGCAGTTGTTCGCCTCGGTCACCCGATCTTGAATGCCGGCGTCATCCGGTGCTGGCTTGCGGCGCGGGTCCCGTGGTGGAAACTGGGGAGGAAGATTGCAAGCGGTGCCTCGAAGTAGTAATCTACTGGCGTTGACGGGGAGCCTCTGGTAGAATGCCCAACATGTGGGGGCAGTTCGGTATCGCGTCCCTAAATGTGGTGGTGAATGGGGGGTGCGCCGATGAGGAAGGCCGTCGAGTTCGTCGAGGAATACAGGCGCAAGGGGTATCCGGACGAGCGTATTCGGATCATTGCCAGCATGAGGCCGGAACCGCTTCGCTCCGAGGTGCTCCGCCTGCTGGATCAGGGGGCGGGGGAGGCCAGCAGGGAGTCTGCGGATTCGGCGCCGACCACGCAGGAGGCGGTTCCCGCTCCTTCAGCCGTCGCTGCGGATGAGCGGCCCGCGTCGGAGGTCGTTCGCCCGGAGGAGTCCGGAGCACCGGTCGCTGCGGAGATGTCGGAGGCGCATGATGCCCTGCGCCGGGAGCGCGATGAACTTGCGCGTCAACTCGCCGAGGCGCGCGAGGACATTCGCAGGCTCCAGGAGTCCGCCAGCGCGACGAGTGAGGCCCTTCAGAAGCGCATTCGCGAGGCAGAGGCCATCGTGGCCGAGAAGGAGGCTCTTCTGGGCAAGAAGGATGTGCAGTTGGCGCAATTGAACGACGAGTTGGTTGCGGTTCGTGCCGCTTGTGCTGAGCGCGATTCAGCGCTGGCGGAGGTTCGCTCCACGGTAGAGGCTCAGGCAGCTCGTATCAGGGAACTGGGCCAGATCGAGTCGGAACTTGCCACGGCGCGGTCGGAGGTCGAGAACCTTCGTCGGGAAATTGCCGAATTGCGCACCCGGGAACAGGCAAACGTGTCACGCGTGGAGCAGTTGGAGGCAAGCCTCGACGCCGCCGGTGCAGAGGCCGACGAACTCCGCCGTCAGATTCGCGCCAACGAGGAGGCCCTCGAAGCGCTTCAGGGGAAACTCGAGACGCGGGACAAGGACCTTGAGACGCTTCGCGAACACTTCGAACGGGAAGCGCACGACCTCCAGAAGAGGGCGGAGCAAGAGATCCGCGTCGTTCGAGCCAGGCTCAACCGGTTCCGTCGGATCACGGCTGCGGCGGGTGTCGCCGCTGCCGCGCTCATCGTCGTGCTCATCGCGGGCCTGCTCTCCGGTGGTGGCACCGGGCAGGGGGCGAAGGTTCGCGATCTCCAGGCACGGCTGACGGAACTGCGGGCCCAGGCAGAAACTCTTCAGCGGGAACGGGACCAGGCGCTGCGTCAACTCGAAACGGCGCAACGGGATGCACGGACCGCGCGGACGCTGCAACCGCGCGCGCCGGAGCCTCCGGCGCCTGTGCCGGCTGCCATCCGGGCCCCATCCGCCGAGGTTCCCCAGGCGCCGATGCGGGAGTACGTCGTTCAGAACGGTGATAGCCCGTGGCGTATCGCCCAGCAGATGTACGGCGATGGCGGCAAATACAAGATCATTCTGCAGGCCAACAACCTGCGCGAGGGCGAACACCTGAAGCCGGGGATGAAGTTGCGGATCCCGCCGGAGGGCGCGCGATAATTGGCCTTTTCGGGTCATCTGTGCGGGCTGGCGGGGGCCCTGGGGACTTGCGAGCGACTGTTCCCTGCGTGACCGTAGTGACCTCGCTCCGCTACAGCGTTCGTCGTCGCGCTGTTGCGTCTGGTGCGCGCCGGAGGCACAGTGACCGAAAGGATTGACACTCCTTCGCAGGAACCGGTTGCGGGGCGAGCCGAACCTGCACTGGAGGGACCGAAGGCAGAGAGTCCCTCCACCCCGCCCATGCAGCGGGCCGAACATCGGGTCGAACTCGAAGCGTTCACGGGTCCGCTGGACCTCCTCCTCTATCTAATCAGACGCGAGGAGGTGGACATCTTCGACATTCCCATCGCTCGAATCACCGAGGAATATCTCAAGTATCTCGACATGATGCAGGAGTTGGACCTGGGCATCGCGGGGGAGTTCGTGGTGATGGCTGCGACTCTGCTCGACATCAAGGCGCGTATGATTGCGCCCTCGCCCGTCACGCCGGAGGAGGAGGAAGAGTCTGAAGACCCCCGCCTTGAACTCGTTCGCCAACTGATGGAATACCGGCGCTTCAAGGAGGCTGCTCTGGAGTTGACGGATCGGGCGATGGCACGGGCAGCGAGATTCAGCCGACCCGGGGAACGCCCGCCGGAGGCGGAATCGCTCCTGGGCGTGCCCCGGGGGATGAGCCTGTGGGTGCTCCTCGATGCATTCACCCGCCTTCTCGAACAGACAGGTGCTCGGGCGCCCCTGCGGGTGACGATTGACCAGGTTCCTCAGGAACAGTTGCAGGCGCGGCTGGAGGCCCGGGTGAGCGTCGCTGGCCGGCTGCGTTTCTCGGAGATATTCGAAAACGCCCCCGACCGAACGTTCCTCGTCGGGATGTTTCTGGCCCTCCTCGAACTCGTGCGCCTCCAGATAGTTCGAGTGGAACAGGAGGGCCTGTTCGGCGAGATCTGGCTGACTTATGTGCCTCCGGATGCTCGGGAGGAGGTCACCGAGTCGCCATCGCCACAAGGAGAGTCGGTTGCAAATCCAGCGCCCGTTGTCTCGACAGAATCGGCGGAGAGCAGCGAAGAATGCTGGGACGAGGAGGTGGACGGGGAGATACCCGAACTTCCGGAGGTTCCGGAGGACTTATCGTCGCCCCGGGAAGGCGGCCCGCTCGCGGCGCCTTCTGACGAGTGAGCGGCCGCCGGTGTCGTCCCCGCCGACGATTCGAGATTCGCTCGCCAGGACAGGTTGACGTTTAATCCTCTCTCCGCATATCATTCGCCTCGTATCGAGGCGGCAAGAGATCGTGGAGCCTCCGGTGTCGCGGAACGTGCTTGCCTTTGCAGGAAGCCCCCGGCGGGGCGGGAACTCGGAGACGCTTCTGGACCATGCCCTGCGCGGGGTCTCCGCCGGCGCGCCCGACGCGAGGATCGAGAAGGTGGTTCTCAATGAACTCTCCATCCGCCCGTGTCAGAACTGCGGCTACTGCGAGCGCATGGGTGTGTGTCGCTTCGCCGAATCCGATGACATGAAGGGCATCTATCCGATGCTCGATTCGTTCGATAGATTCATCGTGGCCTCCCCGATCTATTTCGCGAGCGTGAGCGCGCAACTGAAGGTCATGTTGGATCGTTGCCAGCCGTACTGGGTCCGGCGGTTCCTCAGGAAGGAACGTCATCCCAATCCCGACAGAAAAGGGCTCTTCCTGTGTGTCGGCGGTTTCCCACACGACAGGTTCTACAGGTGCGCCAGAAGGGTCGTCGAGACCTGGTGCATCTGTCTCGACATAGAACTGTGCGGAGCGCTATTCTATCCGGGGATAGACCGCCGCGGAGAGATGGAGAGGCATCAGGACGCGCTCGGGGCTGCCTTCGAGGCGGGGCGCAGCCTGGTCGCCCCGTCGCCCGCGGCAACATGAAGAAAGATTTCGGCCATGACCGACAGAGTGAACCCGGAGGTCGTCTACCTGTCGCTTCTCATGATGGGAATCCTGGGCGTGGTCTTCGGTGCGGGTCTCGCGATAGCTAGCCGCTTCTTCCAGGTGGAGACGGACCCGCGCATCGAGGCCGTGGCTGCGGCCCTGCCAGGGATAAACTGCGGAGCCTGCGGTTTCGCCGGATGCGATGCTTACGCAGCGGCGGTCGTCAAGGGTGCTCCTCCGAACCTGTGCGTGCCTGGAGGGCAGGCCACTGCCCTCAGGGTGGCAGACGTCATGGGCGTGAAACTCGAGGACGAGCGCCAGGAGGTGCGCGCTGTTGTCCACTGCCAGGGCGGCACCGACCGGTGTGCCCCGCGTAACCACTACGACGGCATCGAGGATTGTCGTGCGGCGCATCTTGTCCAGGGCGGGCCAAAATCGTGCGACTACGGCTGCCTGGGCTACGGAACCTGCGCTCGCGTGTGCCCGTTCGGGGCCATTACCATGGGGCCGGACCGCATACCCGTGATCAACTGGGACAGGTGCACTGGGTGCGGGATGTGCGTCAGGGTGTGTCCGCGTAACCTCATCGAGACCGTGCCGATAACAATAAAGCATTATATCGCGTGCTCCTCGCAGGACCGGGGCAAGGCCGTGAAGGACGTGTGTCAGGTCGGATGCATTGCCTGCTGGGTTTGCGTGAAGGTGTCGCCGGAGGGATCCGTGGAGAAGAACAACAACCTGCCGCGGCTGGTTTACTCGAAGGGGGCCGATTACACGGCCGCGATGGAGAAGTGCCCGATGCACTGCTTCGTCGCGGTGCAGCCGCCGCTCGTGAACGCGCGCAAGATGGAGCACGCAGAGGCCGTCGCGTGATGCGCATCCCTCGTTGACGGTGCTTCGGCGAGGCGCGCAGGATACACGAATCGCCCGGTGTTGGTGCGGTCGAGAGGAACTGGCATTGGCCGAACTCGATAAACTCCTCACGTTCCTCCACAAGCAGAACGGCTCCGACCTTCACCTCAGTTCACGGACGCGTCCATTCATCCGCGTGCACGGCGTGATGATGCCACTCAACATGGGGTCGCTGGACCCGTCACAGGTCGAGAAACTTCTCATGGAGGTCATGCCTCCACGGAACCGGGAGGAGTTCCTCTCGACGAACGACACCGACTTCGCCTACGAGCTCGACGAAGTGGGCCGTTTCCGGGTGAACATCTTCCGCGATCGCCACGGACCGTGCGGCGTGTTCCGGCTCATCCCCAACAAGATCATGTCGCCCGATGAACTGGGGCTGCCGGAGGCAGCCCGGCGCTTCTGCCGGCTCCCCAAAGGGCTGATCCTCGTCACCGGCCCAACGGGCTGCGGCAAGACCACGACCCTGGCGACCATGCTGGACCTCGTCAACTCCACGCGGCGCGAACACATTGTCACCGTGGAAGACCCCATCGAGTTCGTCCATGAGAACAAGTTGTGCCTCGTCAATCAGAGGGAGGTCCATTCGCACACACAGTCTTTCGCCAGGGCGTTGCGTGCCGCGCTGCGGGAGGACCCGGACGTGGTGCTCGTGGGCGAGATGCGGGACCTGGAGACGACGCACATCGCCATAGAGACGGCGGAGACCGGACATCTCGTCTTCGCAACGCTCCACACCACCACAGCCGCCAGCACCGTGGACAGGCTCATCGATCAGTTTCCGCCGGATCAGCAGGAGCAGATCCGCACAATGCTCTCGGTGAGCCTGAAGGGGGTGATATCCCAGACGCTCCTCCGAACGAAGGATGGAAAAGGCCGCGTCGCGGCGATGGAGGTGCTTGTCGTCACCAGCGCCGTGGCGAACATGATCCGCGAGCGCAAGACATATCAGATCACCTCCTTCATGCAGACCGGCGCGAAACTGGGCATGATATGCCTCAATGATGCGCTCCTGAAACTTGTCCTGGAGGACAAGGTGACGCCGCAGGAGGCACTGAGCAAGTCCATAGAGCGAGAGGACCTGCGACAGAAACTCGCGGTGGCGGGCGTGCCGCTCGAAGACGAGCCGCAGATGGGGAGGCGGGAATGAGATTCAGCGACGAGCCTCTCGAACCGTTTGGCGAGACGTTCCTCGATGTCTCCGTGCCAACGCGCCTTTCGTACAAGACCCCGCTGGTGTATCGTGTCATCAGGGAACTGACAACGAGAGGCTATCTCCCCTGGACGGGAAGTCCCCGGGCTGAGATATGCCTCGACGAGGCCCTGACCAACGCGATGCTCCATGGCAACAAACTGGATCCTTCCAAGAAGGTCCGCCTGGTGGTCTTCGGCGACTCGGAACGATGGGGTGCGATCGTGGAGGACGAGGGTACGGGTTTCGGACCGGAACAGGTGCCCGACCCGACGGCGCCGGACTTCTGCCTGAGAGAGTCCGGACGCGGCATAGTTCTCATGGATTCCTATGTGGACGACCTGGCCTACTGCCGGCGCGGCAAGCGGCTGCGCATGGTCCGCCGACGGCAGACCGAGCCCGAGCCTGCCGAGGCGCTCTCGGCTGTCGAGTCCGACTCGACGCCGGCAACGGAAAACCTCGATCTCGTTTCGGTCACGGACGCAGGCGACTTCCAGATCGTGCGCGTCAACGCCGCCCGAATCGGAGAAGCCAATGTTCGCGAGATACGCGATGCCATAGTAGACGTGCTGGAGGAAAAGCCCTTCCTCGTTCTGGACCTTGCGCCGGTCGAGTTCCTATCGAGCGTTGGCCTGGCCGTGATAGTCTCCGCTTACAAGCGCGTCCGGGAGCGCAACGGCCGCTTGATACTGGCTGCCGTGCAGCCAGGTGTGAGGGAGATACTGCAAGCGGCTGGACTCCTCAAACTGTTCCGGATCGTGCACGACGTCGAGACAGCGACGCGCGAGATGCGCAAGGGCCGTCCCTGATCCTGGACCCGCATTACGCGGATGGACTCCGCATGTCGCCGGGCTCCGGTTCGCCCTGTCTGGTAGGAACGCTCCTCAAAGGCGATGGGAGCCGTGGTATAGGGCCGGGTCGCGAAGATAACTGATGTGTCCGGCGGCGGGGCGGCTTTCAGTTCCAGGCTGCTCTGGGTCGGATAACCGTAACCGGCTTCGGCGAAGCCCACTCCTCCCTCTCGAAGACGACGCTCACGTTCATGGGCTTCACGACGACGCCCGCTGAGGGGCAGGTACGCTGCCGACGGACATGGGCACGGCCCTGTTTCTCCGCCGGGAACGTATGCGATACGTGGCGGCATTCGACCGTGGTCTCCTGCCCGACGGTGTCCGGCCTTATGCGTTGCGGACCCTCGAGAAGCCGGGAGATAAAAAGTGTGCCGAAAAAAACGGCCAGAACCGAAAACGCAGCGAGGGCCGCGCACACGATCAAGCCGCTGCTCAACCTCTTCCTCCCTCCGATGGTGCCGTTTCCAATCGCTGTGACAAACGAGGTTCAGCAAAAGGCGCGCCAGTGGAGAAAAGCGGGTGTTCCGTTCGTAACTGGTTGCGAGGAAAGACGATAGTGTTGTCGCAGCCTTGTCACGCGTGAGTGGCCGTGTCCAGAATATTGAACACAGCGATTCTGCGGGTTGCGATAACTCTGTGCTTCACAAGCGATTACGCTTTCTGTCGGGTCCGCTGGACGCCCGCGCACCGTGGTGCACAGCAAGAGCCTGCACGGCGCGACAGGGTCATGACCGGTTCGTGAAGCGCGGCGTGTGGGGCAAGCCGACGATGGCCCACTGATCCTCTCGAACCGCACTCCCGTCAGGATTCTCCATCCCGTTTTCCGGCGCCCGGAAACGGCCAGCCGACGAAGAACCTGTGGATCGTCAGGGCGACTGCCTTCGCCCCCTTGACCAGGTCGTCGAGCACGACGTACTCGTGAGCGGTGTGTGCTTCGCCCGGTGTGCCCGCTCCCATGCCGGCGACCGGCACGCCGAGGTGCCTTGCCAGATGAGCGGCGTCCGCCCATGCTGTCATGGGCTTCAGTTCCACCGGCTCGCCGAAGGCGTCGGTGGCGGCCTGCGCGGCCATGCGTATGAGAGGGTCATTGGGGTCGCAGCGGTAGGGATAGAGATCCTTTATCCAGGAGACCTCCGCGGGGTAATCAGCGAACCAGGGGTCGGCCTTCGATAGTTGGCTCAAGGCTTTCTCGAACCGTGCGCGGAACAGCGCTCCGCCCCAGTGCCCGGTCCTTTTCCGGGCCTCCTCTGCGTCGGTGATGTCGTACGAGAGGTTTATCTGCATCTCCGCCATGTCCGGGACTATCGCCGGAAGCGTGCCCGCGCGAAAAACCCCGATGTTGACCATGCAATTGGGGAATCGCTGGCGGTGTTCTCTGGCGAACGCGTCTATCACGCCCTTGGCGACGATGGCCTTGTCAATGGCATTGACGCTTTCTCCGACGGATGAGTGACCCGCCCGCCCTCTGACGCGGACCCTGGCGGTGGCGACGCCGTTGCATCCGGTGTCCACCGTGCCGCGGCTGCCGTCCAGCGCGATGACGAAGTCGCCGCGCACGCCTGCGAGGCAGCATGCCAGAGTGCCCGCTCCGCCTCCGTTGCATTCCTCGTCCACCACCGACTCGAAGAGTATCCTCCCATTGACCTGGGGGCGAAACCGAAGGAATGCCTCGATGGCCGTCAGCCCGGCCACCATGTTACCCTTCGTGTCCGAAGTTCCACGGCCATACATCCTTCCATCTCTGATGACCGGCTCGAAAGGATCGAACTCCATGCCTTCCGTGCCGACTGTGTCCATGTGATCGTTGAGGAGGATGGTGGGCCCGTGGCCGGAGCCGATGCGCCATTCTGCCACCACGTTGTCGCGGCCTTCCCAGGAACGGTCCGGTGGTCCGATCACTCCGCCGCGCTGATAGACATCCGGCGGCACTGGAACGCGGAACACGCGCGCACCGAGACGCTCGAACTGGCGGGTGATCCATTCCTGCCCGGGCGCCTCCGTAGCGGCTGAGGCATCGCCAGAATAAGGGTTCACCGTGGGTATGCGGACCAGGTCGGCGGTACGCTCGATGAGCGACTCCTGGAGCGAATCGAGCGTCGCGAGCAACGCCTGTTCATCGCTCGTAAGCATGGCCGTCTCACTTCCGTCGCCTGCGCAAGCGGATCACCAGCCGACAACGCTCAGGGCCCGGACTCCGGGGATCGAGCGGGATCGGGGCTGAACTCGATGCAGTCATCTGGAATTGCGCCGCCCTCGGCGTCGCAACGCATATCGAATTTCCGGCAGACGAATGTGCCAGCGGCCCGGTCCATCTCTGCCGAATGACGACAGACAATGCAGCGGGCGAATGCCTCGCTCTCCTGCGGTCCTGGTCCGGTGGCGGCCTGGCCCGGCGTTTCCTCCTCGGGCGCTTCCCTGGCCTTTTCGCTGTGTGTCATCCTTCTCCCTCCTGGCGAACGGATTCTAAACGATGCAAGGGGACCCGTGTCAACCGCGCATCCGCTGGATGCCAGGTGAGCCGTGGGAGCGGCGGTTGGATCTGGCCTCCCGCGGGCGGCTCGATCCGAGGTGATTGTGTGGAGGGGAGTTGTGCGAAGGGACCTTGGATTGTCGGGCTTGCGAACGGGGTCGGCTTGTGATATACGTTTTAATTGAGACGTGTGCATCCAGCGCATGCGCCCGCCCCAGATCCGGTGGCATTCGATGGTTCAATCTCCCACAGGAGGTCGCCGTGGCGGAGATTGACAAATTCCTCAAGATGGCCCGTCAGATCGACGCCTCTGATTTGCACATGGCGGTGGGGTCCCCGCCGGTCATCAGACTTCACGGTATCCTTCGGAAGGTGAAGTATCCGCCGCTGACGGAGGAAGACAATCGGCGGATGCTTTACGAGATAATGAACGAGAAGCAGCGGCAGATCCTCGAGAAGGATTGGGAGATAGACCTCAGTTACGCTGCTGACGGGATCGGGCGATGCCGCGTTAACATCTGCATGCACAACCGCGGGATAGATGGCAGTTTCCGCCTGATTCCCGAAAGGGTACGGTCCCTCGACGAACTGGGTTTCCCGCCGGTGGTCAAGAAACTACTCGACTACCGCCAGGGTCTGATACTCGTCACCGGCCAGTGCGGGTGCGGGAAGACGACGACCCTTGCGGCTTGCGTTGACTACCTGAATCACCGGCGGCGGGATCACATAATCATCCTCGAGGACCCGATCGAGATCCTTCACAAGAGCGACATGTGTCATATCATCCAGCGCGAGGTCGGGCCCCACACCCGCTCCTTCGCGCGAGCGTTGAGGGCGTGCCTGCGCGAGGACCCCGACGTGATAATCGTCGGTGAGATGCGGGACCTGGAGACCATCTCGAACGCGATCACCGCCGCGGAGACCGGCCACCTCGTCCTCGGCACGCTCCACACGACGAATGCGGCGAGGACCATCAGCCGTCTCCTCGACGTCTTCCCCCCCAGCCAGCAGGAGCAGATCCGGACGATGGTCGCCGATTCGCTGCGCGGGATCATCTCGCAGCAACTCCTTCCGCTCGCGAACGGTCAGGGACGCATCGTCTGCACCGAGGTGCTCGTGGTCACACCCGCCATATCGCACCTCATAAAGGAGGACAAGACCTTCCGCATCCCGTCGCACATGCAGACCGGCGTGAAACTCGGCATGCGTCTGATGGACGATTCGCTTTACAAACTCCTCCAGCAGGGCCTCATCACGCCGGAGACCGCGCTCGCGCGCGCTTACGACCAGAGCAAGTTCCGCGACCTGAGCAAGATGCGCGAGCACCAGGTGAACTGGGACGAGTACCTGCAACTGCCCGACGATCGCGCGCGGCGGCGTCTCCTGCGGAAGCAGGGTGTCATTCTGATCGATCGGAAGACCAACAAGGCGCGTCCGATACGGAAGGACCGTATACCGTTCCTCTTCTACCAGAGCCGGTACGGGAAACTGCCCGAAGACGAGATCTACGCCGAACTGTGCCGACTCTATCCCGAGGTGGCGGAGGTGGAAGAGGTCAACATCCAGACGTTGCGTTGAGGCGAGGATACTGGCGGCGATGGCGAGGCTCGACGAGATACTGCTCCGCATGAAGGACATGGGGGCATCTGACCTTCATCTGACTGTCGGGGAGCCGGCGAAGGTCCGCATCCACGGCGACCTGCATCCCTACGATAGCAGGATACTCACGAACGATTATCTCGCTGGCCTTCTCCAGGAACTCTGCACGCCTGCACAGTGGAAGACCTTCGAACGCGAACACGACCTCGACTTCGCCTACGCGATCCCCGGTTATGCCCGCTTCCGCACCAACTACCTCGTACAGCAACACGGCATAGGCGCAGTCCTCAGGATGATCCCAGACCACATGATGTCCTTCGAGGAACTCGGGCTGCCGAACGCCGTCCTCCAGTTCGTCCAACTCAACTTCGGCCTCATCCTCGTCACGGGACCCACAGGCTCCGGAAAGACGACGACCCTCGCCAGCATCATTGACTACATCAACGAGCATTACAACAAGCACATCGTCACCATCGAGGAACCTATAGAGTTCGTCCATCAGCACAAGAAGTGCCTCATCACCCAGCGCGAGGTGGGGCTTCACACTAAATCCTTCAGCCGTGCGTTGCGCTCCGCCATGCGCATGGACCCGAACGTCATCCTCATCGGAGAGATGCGCGACACCGAGACGATCTCCCTCGCTCTCACGTGCGCCGAGATGGGAATACTCGTCTTCGGCACGCTGCACACGAACTCGGCTGCCAAGACGGTTGACCGCATCGTTGACGTCTTTCCCGCAGAGGAGCAGGCACGGATTCGGACCATGCTCGCAAGTTCGCTGCAAGGGGTCATAGCCCAGCAACTTCTCCGCCGCGCCGATGGTACCGGCCGCGTCGCAGCGTTCGAGATACTCGTCGGTACGCCTGCTCTGGGGAACCTCATACGCACGTCGCAGACGGCCAAGATCGAATCCATGATCCAGGGCGGTTCCGCTCTCGGAATGCAGTCCATGGACAGCCACATCAAGCAACTCCTCGAACGTGGAATAATCACCGGCGAGGAGGCCTACCTCAAGGCGTTCAACAAGCGCGAATTCGAGCAGTATTTCGAATTCGAGATCGAGGAGGAAGGCGAGGAAGAGGAGGAGTCCTGACGCCTTCTCCGCGATTCCAGGTCGTATTCTGACCGATCCCCGTCCGGTCCTCTCCTTCTCGAGCGCTGACGCTGCTCCAATACCTGCGAGAGCCTGACCGCTCGTAGAGACTCTCGCGGCCCTACCGCTGACGCCATATCCGGTGCGATCGGCGGAGTCGGCTCTGCCACATCTCGCGCATCAGTCACCTCCCGGCCACCTCATGATGCGGTCGCAATGCCGCGCATCGGGTTCACGGCGAACTCAATGAATTGTACCCCGCGATGGACATTCCCCCATCAGGTTGAGTTATCAGCGATGGATCGCACCCTCTCCGGCGAGGATCGCAGATTTTCCCCCTTGACAGATGGCGGTTCGGACAATAAAGTGTCACGCGATGTCTTCAAGTGGGAGAAAATCCCACGACTGGCAGCCTGCCGGAATGCTGGGTGGTAAACGATGTTTGTCGGCAAATACGAGGTCAGGCTCGACTCCAAGCACCGGGTCATAGTACCGCAGAAACTCCGAGAATCCCGGGGTGAAGGTCAGCCCGTGTGCTCCGAGTTCTTCCTCACCCTTGGCGCCGAGGGCTGCATCTTCGTCTATACCCCCGAGGGCTGGGAAAAACTGATGGAGTCCCTGGGCGCTACCCAGCCGATGGCCGACAGCGCCCTGCGCATGATCCAGCGACTCGTCGCGGCAAACGCTGTTCGCTGCGACCTGGACCGACAGGGCCGGATAGTTCTTCCGGAGGAACTCAGGGCGCATGCGGGCCTCAAACGCGAAGTCCTGTGGGTGGGGGCTGTGAGCCGGGCAGAGATATGGGACAAGGAGCGATGGGTCTTGTATCAGAGTCGGCATGTGGCCGAACTCGGCACGACCCTCGATGCCGTTGCTCGGGCCGGATTCGCATGGGCGGGCGAACGGAAAGAGAGTTGACGCCGGTGGCGGAAGTCGCGATGGCGACACTGTCGAACGTGCACGTGCCGGTGATGGTCGAGGAGTGTCTGCGCCTCCTCGCCCCGCGTCCTGGTGAGAAGTTCGTGGATGCGACGCTGGGTGACGGCGGACATGCGATTCGCATCGCGGCGATGCTTGCGCCGGGTGGCCTCCTCCTCGGACTCGACCGCGACCGCACGATGATCGAGCGCGCGCGGAGCCGGCTTGCCGGACTGCCGGTGCGCCTCCGGTGCGGCAACTTCGCGGACCTGCCTCGCCACCTTCGCGAGGAGGGCATAGGTCGGGTTGACGGCGTCATGGTTGACCTCGGCGTCGCATCTTCCCAGTTGGACGATCCGTCACGCGGTCTCAGTTACCGGGGGGATGGTCCGCTCGACATGCGGCTCGACCGGGACGGCGGCGTGTGCGCCGAGGACTGGGTCAATAACGCTCCGGAGCACGAGATCGCGCGCGTCATCAGCGCCTTCGGCGAGGAAAGGCACGCCAAACGCATAGCCCGCGCGATCGTGAGGGCGCGCGCGGTGTCCCCTGTACGCACCACCGGCGCTCTCGCCGAGATAATTCGTCGCGCCAGTCGTCCGGGTCCGAGGCGCCATCACCCGGCGCGCCGGACCTTCCAGGCCATACGCATCTTCATCAATCGCGAGTTGGAAAGCCTCGAAAGTCTGCTCGATGCTCTGCCCGGCATCCTGCGGCCGGGCGGACGTTGCGTGATACTCTCCTATCACTCCCTCGAGGATCGCCTGGTCAAGACCGCATTCCGCGAGGGCGCGAGGGCCGGCATCTACGAGATCCTCACGCCCAAGCCCCTGCGACCCGCGGATGACGAAGTGGCGGCCAACCCCCGCAGCAGATCGGCCAGGCTCCGCGCCGCGCGCCGTCTGAACGGAGGCGAAGTCTCATGACCGCGAGATATATGCTTCTGCTGTCGGTCGTGACGGTCTTCGCACTCCTGGGTGCCGCGCAGCGGGCGCGCGTACTATTTCTCGGGTATCGCCTCGAGAGGCTCCAGATGGAGCGCTCTCTCCTCGCTGACCAGAACCGTGAACTGCTTTGCGAGATCAGCGCTCAGACGCAGCCGGCGCGCATCGCCAGCGCGTTGGCGCGCGCCGACATCATGCTCATGGATCCGGTCGCACTGACGCGGGCGCCGATGGGCGAAGCAGAGCGCGAGGGCAGGCGGACTGTGCACAGAGTGCCGTAGCGCTGTCCGGGTAGTCCCTGTCCTGTGCCTTGCACGGCTTCCCGCGGTGGAGGGGGCGTGTGAACCAGAAAGCGAGTTTCCGGGGTCGTCGAGTCGCCTTCGTGGCAGTGGCCCTTCAGGTGGCCATCGCTGCGCTCGCATTGCGCCTCGTCCAGATCCAGGTGTTGGCACACCGGCGCTGGGCCGAGAGGGCGGAGCGACTCGAGCAGGACTTTCGCGTCGAGCCCTTCCGCCGCGGCATGATCATGGACTGCGGTGGGCGTCAACTCGCCGTCTCCGTTCCCTCCGGCTCCGTGTTTGCGAATCCAAGGGCAGTTCCGTCCGATCTGCGCGACGAGGTGTCCAGGCGCCTCTCTGAATTGCTCGACATGCCGGAGGGAGAGGTCCTCGAAAGCCTGTCGCGCGTGATGCGTACCGACGTCGCCGCCGACGGCAGTCCGGTTGTGCGTCCCAACTACTTCGTGTGGATACGCCGACAGGTGCCCTGGGATGTCGCGAGCAAGGTCATCTGCGAACAACTTCCGGGCGTCGGGGTCAGGATGGAGTATCGCCGGGTGTATCCGCGGGGTCGCACGCTGGCCCACCTGCTTGGCTGCGTGGGGACCGATGGCTGCGGCCTCGAAGGGATCGAGGAGGGCTACGATTACATTCTCGGGGGGCGTCCGGGCGAAAGCCGTCTCCTGCGAGATGGCCTGGGCCGGCCCCTCCGCGAACCGGGAGCCACGGTTCGACCCGTGTGCGACGGCCGCTCGCTCGTCCTCACAGTGGATTCGCGCGTCCAGCACATAGTCGAGGAGGAACTCGCGTCCCTCGCCGCTCAGCACCGACCGGAGTCAGCGTGCGCAGTGGTGATGGAGCCGTACACTGGTGACATACTCGCGATGGCCGTATGGCCTGATTTCGATCCCAACTCCTTCTCCGGGGTGTCCAGGGAAAAGCGTCGAAACATGGCCGTCATTGACTGCTTCGAACCGGGCTCGACGTTCAAACCGTTCACGGTTGCTGCCGCGCTGGAGAGGGGACTGGTCACACCCGAGACGCAGTTCGACTGCCATCAAGGCTCCTGGAGGATCGGCAGGCGGGTGCTCCACGATGCCCATCCCTACGGGGTGCTGAGCGTGCGCGACATAGTCGTTTACAGCAGCAACATAGGCGTGTCGCAGGTGGGCATGAGGCTTGGCCGCGATGCGCTGTACGAGAGTCTGCGTGCCTTCGGGTTCGGGTCGCCGACCGGCATAGGACTGCCAGGCGAATCGCCGGGAATATTGCGTCCGCCCTCCCAGTGGAATTCGCTCTCGCTCCCTTCGATAAGCATGGGTCAGGAGGTGGCGTGCACCCCATTGCAACTTGTTGCCGGCTTCTGCGTTTTTGCGAACGGGGGCTGGTACGTCCGACCCCGCATAGTCAAGGCTGTAATGGACTCCGAGGGTCGGCGACTGCTCTGGAGCGCTCCGCGGTCGCAGCCGCGCAGGGTGATCTCGGAGGAGACGGCCCGTCTCATGCGTGAGGACCTCCTTGCAGGCGTGGTGGAACGCGGGACGGCGCGACAATGTGCGGTGCCCGGTTACAGCATGGGCGGGAAGACGGGCACCGCGCAGATAGCCCATCCCAGCGGAGGCGGGTACGAGCCAGGTGCCTATACGGGTGTATTCGTGGGGATGGCACCCGTCGAGGCGCCACGTGTGGTTGTGGGAGTGGTCGTGCGCCGTCCGCGCGGCTCCACGCATTACGGCGGGATAGTCGCCGCGCCTGCGGCGGCGCGCATGATAGAACGCATACTCAGCCTCTATGGCGTCCCGCGGGCAAGTCGGTCCGGATCCGGGATGTCCCCCGCGGCGGCGGTCCGGAATGGCGCTCGTGGGCCCGGATGATGGCACCTGGGAATATTCCGAAAGGGAACACCGTGAGACTTGGTAATGTGCCGAGGCTTCTTCCCGGTAGACACGAGACGCTGAGCGATAGCGTCGCTGCGCTGGAGGTCCTTGGCGTTGCCCATGACTCCCGCAGAGTGAAGCCAGGCTGGGTCTTCGTGGCGATCCGTGGCGAGCAAAGGGATGGTGCCGACTTCGTGGATGACGCCCTGGCGCGCGGCGCAGTGGCGATCGTCGCGGAGCGACCGCTCAAACTCTCGCGCACAGTGCCCCTCTTCGTCGTTCCCGACGCGCGCCGCGCCCTGGCCGCCCTCGCCAGCCATTTCTACGGGAGACCCTCCAGGCGCCTCAAGGTGATCGGCGTCACCGGCACCAACGGCAAGACCACTACGACATTCATGCTCCGTTCCATCGTCGAGGCCGCCGGACATCGCTGTGGTCTCATGGGCACGATCATGTACGACACCGGCCGCCGCGTCCTGCCGGCGTCCATCACCACGCCCGAGTCGGTTGATGTGCAGGAGTTCCTCGCCGAGATGGTCGCCGAAGGCATCGAGTACGCGGCCATGGAGGTCTCCTCTCACGCACTCTGCATGCGAAGGGTGGACTTCGTGCGATTTGCGGCTGCCGTCTTCACCAACATCAGCGAGGAGCACATGGACTATCATCGCTCCATGAACGCCTACATGCAGGCGAAGTCCCTGCTCTTCAGACGCCTCGGGCCGGCGGACGCTGCGGTCATCAACGCGTCGGACCCCGCCGGAAAGTTCATGGCCGCCTCCACTTGCGCCCGGGTCGTCTGGTATGGACGCGGCAAGGACGTCCAGATATCTGCCACGATCGATCGCGCAAGCCTCGGCGGGATAGAGATGACTCTGAACACACCGCGTGGTTCCGCCGACATCTCTCTGCCACTCATCGGAGACCATAACGTGGAGAATGCGATGGCAGCCGCAGGTGCGGCCCTCGCCCTCGGCCTGGGTCTCGAGGCGATCCGCGATGGCCTCCGGAGCATGCCGCCCGTGCCGGGCCGACTCGAGAAGGTGCCGTGCGAAAAACCGGTGACCGTCCTCGTGGATTACGCCCATACGGATCGCGCGCTGGACGCGGTTCTCACCGGCCTGCGCAGATTCGCGACGAAGCGGATACTCGTCGTTTTCGGTGCAGGCGGCGACCGCGACCGCACAAAGCGGCCCCGGATGGGCAGGGTAGCCGAGCGAGGCGCAGACGTGGTCTGGGTCACCAGCGACAACCCCCGCTCCGAGGAGCCCATGGCAATCATCCAGGAGATCGTCTCCGGCATGAAACACAGGAGCCGCGTTCGCATCCAGCCCGATCGAGAGGTCGCCATCGGCGAGGCGCTCCATGCCGCCGAACCTGGCGACATCGTGCTGATCGCCGGAAAAGGTCACGAACGCACTCAGCGTTTCCGTGACACCGTCATCCCCTTCGATGACCGCGAGGCCGTGAGAAGGGCGTTCCAGCGTGACTCCGAACTCTCGCTCATGAGGGCATGAGTTATGCGTGCTGTGGGTGTGGAGGTCGTGGGAGCTATCGGGAGACGCCCGGAAAGGAGGGTAATGGCAACGGGCGTCTCCACCGATAGCCGCACTGTCGGTCCGGGCGAGGTCTTCTTCGCCCTCGAAGGGCGCCGGTGCGACGGTCATGACTTCGTTCGTCAGGCGCTCGAGAGGGGGGCTGTGGCTGTCGTGGTCCACCGCGATGTCGCTGTGCCAGAGGAGTTCAGGGACAGGGTCATCCGTGTGCAGAACACCCTCCGCGCGCTCGGCGAGACGGCCCGGCAGCATCGGCGTCGCTGGGGTGGTACCGTGATCGCCGTCACCGGAAGCAACGGCAAGACGACCACCCGGGACATGATCCACCACATCCTTTCCGCGTTCATGAAATGCAGGCGCGCACAGGCCAGTTTCAACACCAACATCGGTCTGCCCCTGACGCTCCTCGAGGTGTCGCCAGAGGATCAGGCCGTCGTGCTGGAGATGGGCACGAATGCGCCCGGTGAGATCCGCGAGTTGACGCTGATCGCTGAGCCCGACGTCGCAGTCATCACCAACGTGGGTCCGAGCCATCTGGAAGGTCTTGGATCCGTCGAGGGAGTCGCGCGCGCGAAGGCGGAGATATTCGAAGGGCTGCGGGCAGGGGGCACCGCGGTGCTCAACGCCGACGACCCCTGGTTCGGCTTCTTCGCAGAACGCTGGGGCGGCGAGATTATCTCTTACGGATTGAGCAGCAGAGCGAATTTCCGTGCCCGGTCAATTCGCCCACTGCCCGATGGGCACCGCTTCGTGGTAGAGGGTGGCGCGGTGGTCACACTCCGCGTGCCAGGGCTGCACAACGTGCGAAACGCTCTGGCCGCGCTTGCGGTGGCTGGTCGCTTCGGCATGGACCTCGGGGCGGCGGCCGATCGCCTCGAGACCTTCGCTCTGCCGCCTCTCAGGTGTCAGATCGAAACGATGGGGGGCGTGACGGTCGTGGCCGATTGTTATAACGCGAATCCTGCCTCGATGAGGGCCGCGCTCGAGGTGCTCCGTGACCTGCCGATTGCCGGCCGCCGTGTGGCACTGTTGGGTGACATGCTGGAACTGGGGCCCATGAGCGCCCAACTTCACGAGCATCTCGGGGCGGACCTGCCAGGTTACGGCGTTGACATCCTGTACGCGACGGGAGAATACGCCGAGCGCATCGTCCGCGCCGCGGCTGAAAATGGCCTCGCCGGTGCCGCGCGAGCCGTGCCCACGCTCGACGCTGCGGCCAGTGAACTGGCCGATCTGCTCCAGCCGGGCGATGCGCTGCTCATCAAGGGTTCGCGTGGAATGGCGATGGAGCGAATTCTCGGTCGCCTGCGCGAGTGCGCTCGTGCAGGCGCCTGACGGGAGAGCGAGTGCGATGCTCTGGAGCGAGACCTTCCAGCGCTGGGCTGAGAATGCGGGCCTGGGGCACTTGCGTCTTCTCCTGGCAGGGCTCACCGCCTTCGTCATCAGCCTTGCAACCGGCTCCTACATGATCAGGTTGTTCCGGAGGCGGCACATTTTCGAGAACACACATCAGCCGGACCACGCGGGTCTGGACCGGATCCAGTCGGAGAAGAAACAGGTACCGACGATGGGAGGGATAATGATCCTGGCCGGCATCGTCGCGGCGATGATCCTGTGGTCCGACCTGACGTCGGCTCATGTGCTGAGCGGTCTGCTCCTGCTCCTCGGTCTCGGTGGTCTGGGATTTGTGGATGATCATCTGAAGCGCGCGCGCCCGGGCAAGCGTGGCATGGCGATGCGCCCGAAATTCATAGGTCAGGTTTGTGTGGCGCTCCTCGTCGCGTACATCTTGTACGCGAATCTCCGTTCCTGTGTGAACGCCACCCGTCTCATCGTGACCTTCAACGAGTCATGGTCGTTGGACATGGGCCTCGCGTACATCCCATGGGCGGTGTTGGTCATAGTGGCGTCCTCCAACGCGGTCAACCTCGCCGACGGACTCGACGGTCTCGCGGGGGGCTGCACGACCATCGCGGCCGCTGCGCTGATGGTGGCCGGATGGGCGACGATCGGGTCCACCGCGCATCGCGCCGCTGCCATTGCCGCCTGTCTGCTTGCGGCCGGGGTCGTTGGAGCCACCCTCGGGTTCCTCTGGTACAACGTCCACCCCGCCCAGGTATTCATGGGCGACACTGGCTCGCTGGCTCTCGGAGGGCTTCTCGGCTACATCGCGCTCGGGATGAAGATGGAGTTGCCGCTCGTCGTGGCGGGAGGGGTCCTTTTCGCCGACGAGTTGAGCGTCGCCCTGCAGATAGCCGGCTTCAAGTTGACGCGACGGCGACTCTTCCCGATCGCACCGCTGCATCACTGGTTCCAACTGGGTCCGCGATGGCCTGAGCAGAAGATAACTGCGCGCCTCTGGATCCTGGCTGCGCTCGGCGCGCTCGTGTCGCTGGCACTAGTCCGATGGCGATGGGAGGTATAGCAATGAAGCGCAACTGCGACCTCCTCGTGTGCGCGGTCTGCACGCTGGTCGCCATCGGCTGTGTCACGATCTACCTCGTGCTGTCGGCTCGTGGAAGCACACCGATCATCGGGCTCCGCTATCTGGCGAAACACCTCCTGTGGGTGGCGGCGGGCGCCGGCGCGTTCCTGGTCATCAGACGGCTCGATTGCGAGCGACTGGAGCGCTGGTGGTGGCCATTTGCCCTCGTCTCGCTGGTCCTCCTCCTTGCGGTTCTGGTGCCGGGCATAGGGACCGAGAAGTATGGCGCGCGCAGATGGATCAGGTTCGGCTACCTGGGATTCCAGCCGTCGGAGGTGGCCAAACTCGGAATGGTGATCGCGCTTGCTGCGTTGGGGACGCGCTGGTCCGGGGTACTTCGCACCTCCTGGCGCCACACGCTCGCAATGCTGGGGGTGGTATGGCTGGCGGCGGGCCTTGTCCTGGCAGAGCCTGACTTCGGCACCGCCGCGCTTCTCGGGTTGACGGGCACGGTGATCGTGGCGATTGCGGGTGGTCGCCTGGCACTCCTGGCGGCCGCCGCCGGGGTGGGTGTGGCGGGGCTGTCGGTATTGATAGTGCATTCCCCGGAGCGGATGGAACGAATACTCGCGTTCCTGGATCCCTGGGCCCATCGCGATGCCGCAGGCTATCAGGCGATCCAGTCGCTCACTGCGCTGGGGAGCGGCGGCCTTATCGGAAGGGCCGGCATGTCGAAACTGTTCTTCCTGCCTCAGGCCGACACCGATTTTATCCTGGCCGTGATCGGCGAGGAGATGGGGATTGTCGGGACGCTGAGCGTTCTATGCTGCTTCTGGCTGATCGCGCGAGCGGGTTTCGGGATTGCGATGGGGACTCAGCGCCCGTTCGGGCGCCTTCTTGCCATCGGCCTCACCGTGCTTCTCGTCTCCCAGGCGCTAATTCACGCTGCGGTCGTGACTGTTTCGATGCCCACCAAGGGCATCGCGTTGCCTTTCGTATCGTCCGGCGGATCTTCGTTGGTTATCTGTCTCGCTGCAACCGCCATGATGGTCGCGGTGGCCCGCTCGGGCGAATGCTCGAGAGGGGAAGTGGAAACAGGCGGGAGTCCGGAGGCGCGGCAATGTTGAACGGTGATGACCGACGCGGCATCACGGTGCTCTTCGCCGGAGGGGGCACGGGTGGTCACCTCATGCCCGGGATCAGCGTCGCGCAGGAGTTGCTGCGGCGGCGCCCGGGGGCGAGTGTGATCTTTGTCGGTTCCGGCCGGCCGCTGGAGCGCGAACTGGTCGAACGTCACTCACTCGAATTCGTCGAACTGCCGAGCCTTCGTTTGCCCGGTTCTCCGGCGAGCACACCGGGATGGTTTTACAGGGCGGCTCACGGTATCGGCAGCGGGATTCGCCTTCTGGCGAGGCTCGATCCGGACATCGTGGTGAGCCTGGGGAGTTACGCCGCCGTTGCACCCGGGATAGCGGCGGCAATCCGCGGCATCCCCCTGGTGATTCTGGAACAGAACGCTGTGCCCGGGAGGGCGAACAAATTTCTCTCCTGGTGGGCGAGGGAGGTGTACGTCCCGTGGTCAGGGTGCGAAGCCTCGTTCGCGCACGTCGAGAGGGTGTTCGTGACAGGCAATCCGGTACGGAGCGACCTTCACATCTCGCGCAGTCGTCATCTGGCGACGCGTTTCGGCCTTTCGCCGCGGAAGCGTACCCTTCTCGTCCTGGGCGGCAGTCAGGGCGCACGTTTCCTCAACGATGCGATGGTGGCGCTGTTGCCGCGGTTCGACCGGGAGTCGTCGTGGCTTCAGGTGCTGCACAGCACCGGTTCTGCCCAGTACGAGTCGGTGCGAGCAGCCTATGCTGCACACCGGGTTCAGGCGTCGCTGCACCCCTTCATCGAGGACATGGCCGCGGCGTACGGTTCGTGCGACCTGGCACTGTGTCGTGGAGGCGGGACGACCCTGGCGGAACTGGCCTCGCTCGGCGTCCCGGCGGTGGTCGTGCCACTTCCGCACGCGACTAACGACCACCAGCGCCGAAACTGCGCGATGCTCGCCGCCCAGGGCGGAATCATCGTCGTAGAGCAGGACGATACGGATGTCGCGGAGATAGGAGAGGTCATGATTCGTCTGCTCCGCGATGACCGGCTTCGTGCGCAGATGCGCTGTGCGCTTCTGCGGGTGGGGCGACCCGCTGCCGCCGCGCGGGTCGTTGATCGCATACTGGAAGTTGTGGACGCCGGCAGGTCCCTGGCCTGCGACCGGCTGGCGGTCTGCGGAGTGAAAAGAGCCTGATATGTCGAGATGCACTGCGAAGAAGGTCAGGGGACAGTTGGCGCTCTGGTCGGTGTTGCCATCCGGACAGGGCGCGTGGGGTTCCCCCGAGGACTGGAAGGGGCGCAGGGTCCATTTCATCGGGATCGGCGGGATCGGGATGAGCGGCCTGGCGCGGCTCCTGCGCGACAACGGCTCGGTCGTCACCGGGTGCGATGCCGTGGCGAGCGAGATAACGGCATCTCTGGTTGATGCTGGTGTGCCAGTGTGGGTGGGGCACAGTCCCGAACACCTCGATAACACCGATGTCGTGATCACCTCTGCCGCGGTGCGTGACACGAATCCGGAGTTGTGCGCCGCGCGGCGTCGCGGGCTCCGCGTGGTCAAGTACGCTCAGGCACTGGGAGCGCTCATGGCCGGCAGGGACGGGGTGGCCGTCGCCGGTTCCCACGGCAAGACCACCACGACCTCGATGATCGCATATGCGCTCAACGTGGCGAAGCGCGATCCGGCGATGGTCATAGGGGGCCTCGTTCCGCAACTGGGCGGCAACGCGCGCGCCGGCGGGGGGAGGCCTTTCGTGGTGGAGGCCTGCGAGTACGACCGTTCCTTCCTGAACCTGACGCCTCGCGCGGCGGTGATAACCAATATAGACCGGGATCATCTCGATTACTATTCGGGGCTCGACGAACTGGTCGAGGCATTCGCGTGTTTCGCCGGTCGTGTCCGAGCGGACGGGCTCGTGGCAGTGAATGGCGACGATCCCAGGGCGCTGCGGGCCGCGGCCAGGGCGTCGGCGCGGGTGGAGACCTTCGGCGAGAGCCAGGGTTGCACCTGGCGCCTCGAGGAGTGGCACCGCGAGAACGGCGTCACTCGTTTCCGCGTCTCTCACGGTGGTTGCACCATCGGCGAGTTCCAGTTGCTCGTCCCGGGCCTGTACAACGTCAAGAACGCCATCGCTTGCCTCGCCGTTTGCCGTCACTTCGGACTGGCGGAGGATGAGACCCGCGAGGCGCTCCGGACCTTCCGTGGCGTGCGTCGCCGATTCGACAGATTGGGCGAGGCGAACGGCGTAATCGTCCTCGACGATTATGGCCACCACCCGACGGAGGTCCGCGTGACGCTCGACGCGGTCAGAGCGGAGTTCCCGGGTCGTCGCCTCTGGTGCGTCTTCCAGCCCCATCAGTGCAGCCGGACCCGGATACTCCTCAAGGAGTTCGCCACCTCGTTCGCCGCAGCGGACAGGGTGATCGTGCCGGACATCTATTCCGTTCGAGATTCGGATGCCGACAGACGCAGCATCCACTCCCGTGACCTCGTCCGCGAACTTCAGCGTTCAGGTGTCGCAGCGCAGTACGAAGGCGCCTTCGACCGCGTGGTTGGTCTCCTCCTGGGCATCGTCGAGCCGGGTGACCTCGTGATGACAATGGGGGCCGGGCCCGTGGACCGCGTCGGCAGATGTCTCCTCGACGAACTGAAAAACAGGCAGCGAAAAGGTGAGTTGGCATCGCGGTCTTGACCATATCATCCAGCGCGATGTCTCGCTTGCGCCCCACACGACCTTCCGCATAGGCGGGAAGGCGGAATACTTGGCGACGCCGCGAGACGGCCGGGAATTCGGTGCTGTTTACGCTGCTGCGAGAAAGTCGGGCCTGCCCGTACACATACTGGGGCTGGGAAGTAACCTTCTCGTGGCAGACGAGGGGGTACCCGGGGTCGTAGTTGCCACGCGCAGGATGTGTCGCATGTACGAGACGAGCCGCGACGGCGTGGTCAGGGTGGAGGCTGGCGTGCCACTACAGCGGCTCATAGGTTGGGCTGTCTCTCGCGGCCTTGCCGGAGTGGAGATGCTGGTGTGCATCCCGGGTTCCGTCGGTGGGGCGGTGGTGATGAACGCGGGAACTCCGGAGGCCACGATCGGAGAGGCCGTAGTCGGCGTGTGGTGCGTGGATGGCGCTGGCCGGCTGTTCCGACGCGATGCGGCGGACGTCTCATGGGGATATCGCACCACTGATATCAATGAGCCGGTCGTCGAGGTCGAGGTCGCGCTCCGTCCGGAGGACCCGGACGAGATACAGTCTCGAATGACAGCCGCCCTGCGGCGAAGACAGGTTACCCAGCCACTGGACTTGCCTTCCGCAGGCTGCTTTTTCAGGAATCCCCCTGGAGATGCTGCGGGGCGGCTGCTCGATCTTGCCGGCATGAAGGGGGCACGCTTGGGCGGCGCCGAGGTCTCCGCGAAGCATGCCAACTTCATCGTGAACCGGGGCGGCGCCCGGGCCAGCGATGTCGTGGCCCTGGCCAGAATGGCCAGTGAACGCGTCTTCACAGCCTTCGGCGTACGTCTGGAGGAGGAGGTTCGATTCTGGCCCTGCTTGGCCGCATCTGCGGCAGCGGGATGACTCTGCATGGAGAAAGGACACCAGTTATGAGACGTCGCATTGCTGTTCTCATGGGCGGCATATCGGAGGAAAGGGAGGTCTCGCTCCGCTCCGGTGCCGCAGTGGTCACTGCGCTCGAGTCGCTCGGTCACGATGTGGTCCCGATAGACCTGACATCGGAGACAATCGAGCCGGTCAAGGCGGCTGCGCCGGAAGTGGTTTTCATCGCGCTGCACGGTCGTTTCGGGGAGGATGGAGAGGTGCAGGCGATGCTCGAATCCGCTGGCCTGCCGTACACCGGTTCGGATCCCCAGGCGAGCCGCGCCGCCATGGACAAGATGGCATCCAAATGTTTCTTCATCACGCACGATGTTCCGACGCCTCCCTTCAGGCTGGTGACCGCCACCCAGAGTTGGGCAGCGATCGAGGCGGCGGTCGCGGCCATAGGCCTGCCCGTCGTTATCAAACCCCTGCGCCAGGGCTCGAGCATAGGCGTTTCCATCGCCCACACGAAGGAGGACGTCGTGCGGGGCCTGTCGCACGCTTTCGGGTACGGTCATCATGCCCTGATGGAGCGGTACATTCGTGGACGCGAGTTCACGGTGGGCATCTTCGGAGATCAGCCACTGCCGATCATCGAACTGCGCCCGAAGCAGCCGTTCTTCAATTATGCGGCCAAGTATCAGGACTCGGCGACGGAGTTCATCGTGGAACCCGACATCCCGACGGACCTGCGCGAGACGCTCCAGGAGATCTCCCTCGCGGCTCATCGCGCCCTCGGGTGCAGGCACTTGAGCAGGGTTGATGTAATGCTCGAGTCGGATGGTTGCCCGTACGTGCTGGAGGTGAACACGATTCCCGGGTTTACCGATCGGAGCCTCTATCCTCGCGCCGCGCGCGCAGCGGGACTCGGGTTTCCGGAACTCTGCGAGCGGCTGGTGGAGATGGGCCTCCGGGATGCTCCGGCCTCCACACCTGCCGAGGCGGTCGGCAGGGGCGCGCCAGGGGCGTGACGCCGTTCACTGGAGGGTGCTGACGTGTTCGGTCTCAAATCAAAGAAGGCCCAACCGACGCGGGCCAGCCCGGAGGCGCATCGGAGGATGGTCCTCCTCGCAGGATCCGTCCTAGTCTGTTCTGCCATCCTCACGGCCGCGGGGACATTCGGCGTCTTGCGCCTGTGGCGGGCAATAACGCGGATGCCCGAGTTCCGGCTGAGGCCGGTGGACGAATTGCGCTTCGAGAGCGATTGGATCCGCCCCGACGCGTTCCGTGCCCATCTCTGCGCGACGGATCCCACGGGTACGCTGGGGAAAGAGTGCAGCATGTTCGATCCGCGCCTTGCGGAGCGAGTCGCAGTTGGCTGTGCCGCCAGCCCATATGCCCGCGCCGTGCACAGCGTGAGCAAGGTCTTTCCGAATCATCTCCGCATTGCAGTGGCGTGGCGAGAGCCTTGTGCGCTCGTTCACGACTCGAGGACAAAGCGATATTACGTCGTTGACGAGGATGGGGTGGTGCTTTCCCCGCGCCTCTACGATCTGTCGCCCGGCAAACTGGCAGCCCTGCTGCCGGTCGTCGAGGTTGCGGGCGCGCGGTCGGCACCGGCGGCTGGGCGCAAGTGGGACGACATCGCCGTGCGGGAGGGCATTGCGATGCTGCGCCTCTATCGCACTCACCTGGCTGGCGCTGTGCCGGTCCGGACGATCGAGGTCGAGGGTACCAGCGGACCAGCCGGTGCCTGGGCACGGGCCTGGCTGACGCTCGAGGGGGGTGCGAGGGTATATTGGGGAAGGACCCCGTCGAGCGAATCGTCTGTCGCAGAGCCCTCGCCAGAACAGAAGGTCGTCGCCTTCCGCACCATACTCCAGAAGGAGAGAAGCGCTCTGGGCGGTCGGAGCGTCATCTATCTCAACCTGCCTCGCCCCCGCATCGAGTAGTTGGCTCTCTGCTCGATCTCCTGGCCCATTGCGTCGCGGTGGAGCAGGGTCGGGCGATCTTCGCCATTTTCATCCTGCTTCATGGTCTTTACTTCTGGCTTTGGCGGACTATAATAGAGATGTTCGCCCGTGAGGCCTGACGGGTGGACGGGTCGTGGGGGAGGAGGTCGAGGCATGGCGGTCATTCTGGGCTCGGTCTGGACGTCGCTCGCGCGAGCGCTGGGGATGAAAGTAGGCTCGGGCGACCGGCAAACGCTGATCACGAAACACATCACCGACTTGCAGGACCCGAATCCGGAGGTGCGCCGGTCGGCCTGCTGGTCGCTCGGCAAGATGAGGCCACCGGCGAGGGAGGCGATCCAGCGGCTCCAGGAAGTCGCCGAGACGGATCGGGTGGAATTCGTGACGAAAGCGGCGAGGTGGGCGTTGAAGCGGATCTACGACTCGCGATGAGATGTGCGATCCCGGCGCGGGCCTCCGGGGACGGCGCGCGCGCCGCATTCGAACGGAAGGCGTCGGCCCGCACGACGCGTTCCGACGCGCCAGCGGGCGACGCGATGACAGTGAGGCGCGAGACATGATAGACACCAGGAGACCTTTGGGTGACATCGTCAAGACCCGCATCGCGGGTCGGGTGATCGAGACCGGCGTTGGACTGGCTCATCGCTCTCCCCGTGTACGCGGGTGGCTACTCGACCGGATGACGAGACACCTCGACGCCTCGTACTCCGAGTGGTCGAGCGATCGGGAGATCCTGCGGCTTCACCGCTGGTTCGCGAACTCGCTTCGCCCGTTCGTGGAGCGCCTGATAGTGGAGAGGCCACGCGCTGCCAAGGCCATAGGACGGTTCGTGTACGCCTGGGCGCGCGATGTGGCGCGCCGCAGCCGCTCCCGCGCGCCGGATCGCTGCGCCCCTTGCACCGTCGTCATCGAGGCCACCGACCGCTGCAACCTCCGTTGTCCGGGATGCTACGCCAGCAGCACGCGCGAGGGCAGCGACCTGCCATACGATCTCCTCGCGGAACTCGTCGCCCAGTCGGCGGATATGGGCGTGACACTCATCACCATCAGCGGCGGCGAGCCGTTCATGCGCGAACGGGAGGACCTCACCCTCACTCGACTCGCGAGGTCGTTCCCTGACCTCGGGTTCCTCGTCTATACTAATGGTACCCTGATAGACGACGAGATCGCGCGGCGCCTCTACGAGGTGGGCAACATCTTCCCCGCGATCTCGGTCGAGGGGTATCAGCGCGAGACCGATGCCCGCCGCGGGCGTGGCTGCTATGCGCGCACCCGCGCGGTGCGTGACCTCCTCGCACGTCACGAGATCATGTACGGCTTCTCAGCGACCGTGACCTCCCGGAACGCCGAACTGATCGCGAGCGACGAGTTCATCCAGCGCAGGATAGAGGAGGGAGACCTTTTCGGCTGGTTCTTCCTCTATCAGCCGATCGGACGCCAGCCCGACCCCGCTCTCATGGTGTCGGCGGAGCAGCGCGCTGCACTGCGCGAGAAGATATACCAGTGGCGGGCCGAGGGTAAGCCCATTTTCCTCGGCGACTTCTGGAACGATGGGGTACTGAGCCATGGTTGTCTGGCCGGCGGCACGCGGTACTTCCACATCTACGCCAACGGCGATATCTCCCCGTGCGTCTTCTCGCCTGTCGCGTGCGGTAACATCCGCGACATAGTCAGGGGCACGAGCCCTTACAGGTCTCTCGCCGACCTTGTCAATCATCACCCGTTCTTCGTCGGGTTCCGCGAAAAGCAGCGCCAGATAGAAGACTACCGTGCGCCGTGCATGCTCATTGATCACCCGGACCTCTTTCGCGAGTTGTGTCGCCAGGTGCCGTTTTACTCCGCCAAGAACATGGCGGATGGCTATCTGGACGGCGCGATCGCTCGGGAGATCGATCGTCGTGCCGCGGAGTGGCGCGAGAAGATCAGGGGCCTTCCGTACCTGCCCGAGTGCGTGCGACTCGCCCCCGCCGAGCAGGCGATGTCAGAATCAGCCGCTCGATGATGGCCGTTCCTGTGGCTCCCGGTTGTCGGACACGGCGGGCGTTCCCAGCCGTATGCGACGAGCGATCCGGAACACGTCATCCGGCCGTGCGCTCCTCCAGATCAGGCACACCTCCGACACGGTGAATCGCAGCGTCCGCCAGCCCTCGCGGAAAGTTGCGATGAGCGCCCTCGCTGCTTCAGGGCCCTTGGCCTGACCGAGGCTCAGGTGCGGGGTGAATCCGGGCGGCGCGGCGGGACGCATCGAGAGGGCCTCACCGCACGCGGTGAGCAGCCTCCCGTATAGCGCGTGAAACAGGTTTCCAGGCTCCGGCTCCAACCAGACTGTGCAAGAGATGGGGCTGTGCTCGAAGAAGCGAAAGTTCCTCAGGATTGTTTCGAAAGGGGTCAGATCGGCCACGGCCGCTTCGATTGCAGGCGCGATCTCCTCGAACTCCTCCCGTGGCCGAAACGGATAGATGAGCGTGATATGGGGCATCCAGCGGCGGAACTTTCTGTCGTACAGGCGGCGGATCGCCTGTATCGGTTCCCAGACGTCCTCGGGTGGTACCACGACCACCGCAGTGGTGTGGGTCCACAGACCGATGCGATGCCGCGGACTTGACGACGTGTCTGTCACTGCAGGCCGGACCTTCCGACTTCCTGGTGCGATTGACCGGCCGGGCTCCGCCAACTATTATAGAGCCAGGAGAAGAGGAGTTGCAGCCACTCGAGGGGCGTGGGCAGCGGGAGGTACTGTCCCGTGTGCGCGCTGGACGCGTCGGCGGTCGAGGATCGGCGTCTCAGTCGCTGGGCCGACCGGATACTGAGTCAGGTAAACGCTCTCGCCAAGTCGCCAGAGGAGCATTCTGCACTCGCCCGCCGCTATGTACGCTTCTGCGAGGAGGAACTCGACCCGGTTCTGAGGATCCTCTCGGGCGATCCGCGGCAGGAGAAGGCAGCGGAGTGCCTGAAGATCCTGCGCGACAAACTCGATGGTCTTTTCCTCGTCGAGCACCGCACCTGTGAGTCGCGTCAGGGGGCGCTCCAAGAGGTGTTCTGGGCCGCTGTGGAACTCCAGAACGCGTTGCGTCCGGCGGCGCAGCCGCCTGCGCGTGCGCGCCTGCGCGACCTGGCGTGGCGCATGGAGATGGACGAGCGGGGCCGCGCCATCTTCAACGTCGGTGGTGGGCTCAGGCTCCCGCTCTCCAGCGATGTGTGGCAACTGTTCACTCCGGATGTCATCGCACAGGTCATCCGACAGCAGCCGACCTACCCGGAGGCCATGCGCCCGCTGAACGTTCGCCAGATGCCGGGTGCGCTCATCCGGATCGCGAGGGCGAGCCGCCTCCTCGTCGTGGGCGACCTGCACGGGCGATACGATAACCTGGAACTGGTCCTCGCTGACAAGGAGAACTGGCGTGGACTCCGCGAGGGGAGCACGCATCTGGTGTTCCTCGGCGATGCGATTCACCCGCCGAGCGCCAGGGAGGACCAGGAGTCGGCTAACGCCGACGCCTTGCGCGTCCTCCTCCTCATTCTCACGCTCCGCGCTGAATGCCCCGGCAACGTCCATTACCTCCTCGGAAATCACGAGAATGCTCACGTTGGCGGACACGGGGCCGAGAAGGGCAACGTGGATGTCGGGCGGGGATTCGCGGATTTCATCCGGCGCAATGTCGGCGACGTGGTTCTCGAGGCATACGAGACGTTCCTCCACGACGCGCCCATCGCCGCGCTCTTCGATGCGCGGAACGGGCGCATCCTACTCACGCACGCATGCCCTTCCCCCCGCGTTCTCAACACCGATGGCCTCGTCAACCTCACGGTCAGAGGCAGGAACTCCAGAGCGCTCACCGACATACTCTGGAACCGCGACCTCAAGGTGCGCGCCCTGAGGGCATGCCTGAAGAATCTCGACGTGAACCTCGCCGTCTGCGGACACATGAAGCCGGAGGTCGCATCCCAGGGAAAGTATGGCTACCGCTGCATCCTCGAGCCGGTCTTCGGACGCGTCCGGAACCTCCTCCTGATCGTCAACTCGCAGCACAACACCTTCGGTTACCTCGACATTGACCTGACGAGGGACCTGCCGGATAGCATCGAGGACCTGAAGGCTCCGGATGGCAAGTCGGCGTACCGCGCACTGAGGCGTACCGGAGTCCGCCCCTCTTCGGCAGACTGATCGCCGTCTGCTGTGCCTGGTTCACCGTGCGATGGCTGTCGAGGATCGTTCTTCGGCACCTGCGCGCGCGTCCATCTCCTGGGTTAGCCAGGCGCGCGCAGCGGCCTCTGCGACAAGTTCCCCGATGGGCCGAACGAAGACCTCGACGATCCGGTTGCCAGAAGGGGGCTGCGGGAGGAACGCAGGTCTTTCGCCGAGCCACCTTGCGAGAGACCTCCCTGCCTGTGTGTAGCGGCCGGAGAAGACCAGACCGTCGAGCCGACCCATTGCCGCGACTGCCGCACCCGCGGTCAGGAGAAGTCTGTACCTGAATACTTCCCTCGCGAGTTCCTCCTCCGGACGCTCGTTCCCGAAGAGGTCGTCGAACGTTATCCTTCGACCCGTCATGCCGAGAAGGCCGCTCTCGCGCGTGAGGAGAAGGTTGACGCGTTCCGGTCCCCATCCCATCCTTCTTGCGATGATCAGCGCCAGGGCGGGGTCCATCTCTCCGCAAATCGTCTCGCCGGGCAGACCGTCCGTGGGCGTGGTGCCTCCCGTGACCATCACGGGTCGCGCGCCGACCACTGCTGCCGCCTCCGGCTTGGGCTCGAGGCATACGGACAGTATCCGTGGGATTTCTCGAAGTCCGCTGGCACGGAGTTCACGGCGAAGATGCGCGCAGGCCGCCTCGTGGTGTATCCCGTGGAACCCCCAGCGGCGCGCCCCGAGCGCCTCCGCCGTGGAACTGTCCAGCGCATAGCGCTGCTCCCGCATCGGCAACGAAACGAAGAAAGAGGTCTCGAAGACCACGAACAGAGGGACATCCGGCCACGTGTGCGAGCACGCTCGCAGGAGGTTCACCAGCCGAGGCCCGTGCAGGGGAGCCATGGGCGAGAGCGAGTCGAGCGCGGCGATGACATCGGCGGTCACGCGAGTGGGCGCGGGGAAGACCTCGCCGCCGAATATCGCCCTGACCGCGATGAGGTGTGGAACGCCATGGCCGGCGCTCCGGAATCCCGCCTCGATGGAGCAGACGAGTGAGATCGGGTCCTCTTCATCGCAACGCTCGGCCGGAGCGGACACCGTGCAGAGCGACCTGCCATCGGAAACGTATGTAGAAGTCAAACCTCCGTCGTTGGGATCCAGAACGATCGAATTCATGTCAAGGCTGCTCCGTTCGAACGCCGTCGCAAAAGAGCCGGTAGGCCTCCCGCGCGATGGCCAGTTCCTCGTTGGTAGCGATGACCAGAACCCTCACGAGGCTGTCGTCGGTGGCGACGTCGGCGGGCAGATTGCGTGCCGACAGATTCCTGGAGACGTCCAGTTTCAGGCCGAACGCTTCCATGCCGATGCAGGCGGCATGCCTCACTTCCGGGACCGTTTCGCCCAGGGTGTCGGTGAAAATGACGGCATCGGCGGGGTGCACAACGGCGAGGTACGCACCGAGGTATTTGCGCAAGCGCCATAGATACACCGATGCGGCCTGCCGGAGGTCGAGCGCGCGGTCGCCCGGTTCCTGTGCACCCCTCAGCACGTCGCGGAGGTCGGATGAGATGCGGGAGAGGCCGAGGACGCCGCTTCGCTCGTTGAGTTCGCGTTCGATCTCCGCTGGCCGGGCAGAGCGATGCGCGACGAGGCGTAGCGGCAGCGCAGGGTCGAGGTCGCCGCAGCGCGTGCTCATGACCAGTCCCTGGAGCGGAGAGAAACCCATAGTGTTGTCGACCGAGCGGCCGGCGACGATCGCGCAGAGGCTTGCGCCGCCACTTCCGAGATGGCAACTGACCGCGTTGAGCCGTTCCAGCGGTTTGCCGAGAGTTCGCGCCGCCTCTCCTGCCACGTAGTGGTGGCTTATGCCGTGAAACCCGTATTTCCTTATGCCGAGCGCCGTACAGAGGTCCCTCGGAAGCGCGTACGTGGCCGCGCGAGGGGGAATGGTCGCGTGGAACGCTGTGTCGAAGACTGCCACCTGCGGCAGATCGGGGTGGCGCTCGGAACAGGCACGCATCAGCCGTATCGCGGGAGGATTGTGGATCGGAGCAAAGTCGCTTACAGCCTCCAGTCTCTTCAGCGTCGCGCTATCCACGCGAACGCACCTGTCGAACTCACCACCCCCGTGCACGATCCGATGTGCGGCGACGTCGGGCACGAACTCGCGGCCGAGCAACTCCATGACCCGCGCGAACGCGTCGGCATGGTCCGCCATCGGTGTCTGGATCGTCTCGACTTTTCCCCCGAGTCGGTGGACGAGCCTCGATGGCTCGGCTGTGCGAGATGCGATTCTCTGCGCCTCGCCCGCGCACAACTCCCGCTCGGTGGGCATTTCGATGACCCTGTACTTGAGAGACGAACTGCCGCAGTTGAAGGTGAGTATCCTCATGGCAACCTCGTCGCGCGGCGTCGGGAAACTGGCGCTCGCTCCTTGCGTTCAGATGTCCTCGGACGTCCAGCCGAACACCGGATAGCCGATAAGAGCCTGTGCGATGACCGCCGTGCCGTACAGTGCGCCGGCCAGTTTCGAAATCTCCAGATATTCGTTCGGCCTGTGGCAGACCTCCTCGTTGCCTGGACCATAGCCGATGGCTGGAGTAGCGAAATCGTTCACGAACACATCGCCGGCGGTTCCCATGCCGAGCCTGCCCAACCGCCACCTGCCTACGCGGGCTGCCACGCCGGCAGCGCGCAGGGCGTCCCTCGCCCTTTCAACCAGTGGGTCATAAGGGTTGATAGACCAGGCACTTGTGATGTGACGCACCTCGGTGATCCGGCCAGTGTAGCAGGTGCGCGTTCCCTGGCGAATCTCCACGCCCACCCCAGCACCGCCCGCGATTTTCGCTGCCATGGAAGCGGCCTGCTTCAGTTCGGTAATGGCCGCCTCGACGGGCTCCGCCTCCAGGAGCCTGCGTTCGACCGATAGCACGGCGCGCTTGCGCCCGTGTGCCTCCTGAAAGTGCAGCCCGCGGAGCGACAGTGTCTCCGGTTCCCTCGACCAGCGTGGGGCGGAACCACAGTGGCCTACGATGAGTTCGCAGACCGCGTCGGCTGCATCGTCGATCTGGAACGGGTCTGGCCCCTCGACGTAGATTTCCAGTTCCACCCACCCATCGTGGCCGTAGTAGAGCCCCAGATCGGTGGGATCGCCCAGGATGGCGTACGAGGGCTTTATCTCCATCGCAGGCAGAGTCTCCTGCATCAACTTGCGGACGCCCAGACTGTGCCCTTCTTCCTGTCCGACGGTTGCGGCGACGACCAGATTGCCGCGGAATGGCAGTAGGGCACGTTTCAGCAAGGCACCCGCATATACCTGCGCCGCGAGGCCGCCCTTGCAGTCAGCGGCGCCGAGTCCGTGCAGGCGACCATCCGCAACCACGGCCGAGTGCGGGTCCATCGTCCACTCCGAGAGGTCGCCCGCGGGGGCGGTATCCATGTGGCTGTTGAGCAAGAGCGTCGGTTTGCTCTCGCGGCCGAAAATGACGCCGACGACGTTCCCGTAGTCGTCGCGCGAGACCTCGTCGTACCCGAGCCTGCGCATCGCCTCGTCCACCAACGCCGCCACGTTTCCCTCGTCGAGTGTCCTGCTGGGGGTGCGGACGAGGGCGGCCGCGAACTCTGTCAATTCCTGCTCGAGGCCCTTTGCCTTTCTCCTCATCATTTCGTACATGTCTTTTTCCTCCTCGATATGCCCCTCGCGAGCGGGAACAGCGAAAGCGGTGCCATTCGCGGCGTTGCGCACAACCGGTTCCAGACAAAAACGTTACGATTCCCGGCGGTTGCGCAAGACCGAAATGGTATTCTATAATGCAAGGGACTTATCCATTTTTGAAAGGATACCGGATCATGCGCGCCGAAGAGATAGTGCTGGGGGAACTCCTCGAGTTCGAGGATGGCCGCATCAATTTGCACGGTAGGCGCCTCGTCCTGCATTCGCTCGACGCCTTTGCCCAGTTCCGGAAGGACCTGGTAGGCATGGTCGGACTGGATCAGGCCAGGCGCATTCTGACGCGCTTCGGCTATTTCTGGGGACAGGCCGACGCAGCCGCGATGAAGCGCATATTCGAATGGGACAGTCTTACCGAGTGGCTCCTTGCTGGTCCGCGCATGCATGCGCTGCAGGGTGTGACCAGAGTGCAGGTAAAGTCGCTCGAGATAGACGAGGCGGCAGGGCGCTTCCGGATGGAGGTCGTGTGGCACGGATCGGGCGAGGCTGAGGAACATCTGACCGCCCTCGAGAAGTCGGAGGTGCCGGCGTGCTGGATGCTCGTGGGGTATGCGAGCGGATATGCGACCTTCTGCATGGGCAAGGAGGTCTATTTCGTCGAGAAGCGTTGTCGGGCTGCCGGCGATCGTGCCTGTACGGCTATCGGGATGGACGCGGATTCCTGGGGGCCGGAACTCGAGCTGCACCTGCCGTACTTCCGCGCAGAGGACATCCGGGGCACGGTGCGCAGACTCACCGAGGAACTCAAGCGAAAGATGCGCGAACTCGCGCGCGAACGACGTCGCGCCGCTCGCCTCGAGCACAGCCTTTCCCCCTACGTCGAGGTGCGCAGCGAGGCGTTCCGGCGCGTCCTCGACCTGGCAGCGAGGGCCGCGCCCTTCGATACGTCCATTCTCATCACCGGCGAGACCGGAACGGGCAAGGAGGTCATCGCCAGGCACATTCACAAACTCTCGCGCCGCGCTGCCGGGCCGTTCGTCGCTGTGAATTGCGGCGCCCTCCCGGAGACCCTCCTCGAGAGCGAACTCTTCGGACACAAGGCGGGCGCCTTCACCGGAGCCGTTGCCGACAGGGTCGGCCTCTTCGAGCAGGCCAAGGGGGGCACGATACTTCTCGACGAGATCGGCGATATCTCGCCGGCGGTGCAGACCAAACTCCTCCGCGTTCTGCAGGAGAAGGAGATAATGCGCGTGGGCGAAAGCGTTCCCCGTCGCGTGGACGTTCGCATCATGGCCGCGACCAACCGCGACCTCGATGCCGCGGTCCGCGAGGGCAAGTTCCGGGAGGACCTTCTCTACAGATTGCGCGTGATCGAGATAGAGGTGCCTCCGCTTCGCGAGCGTCAGGAGGACATCATTCCGCTCGCCCGTCACATGGTGGAGCGCCTGGCGCAGACCCTGAAGATGCCCCATCTGCGTCTCGACGCGACGGCCCTCGATTACCTCCTGCGATACCCGTGGCCGGGGAACGTTCGCGAACTCGAGAACGCCCTCGAGCGCGCCGCAGTATTCTCCGGCGGCGGCAAGATAACCCCAGAGTGCCTGCCGCCGAAGATCGTTCATGGTGCCTCGATCGCCACAGGCATCGGAGACCCCACGCGCTCACTCGAGGATGTGGAACGCGAGCACATCAGGGCAGTCCTCGCCCGTGTCAATGGCAATCGGAGTCGCGCCGCGAAGATACTGGGCATCAGTCCGACCACCCTCTGGAGGCGACTCAGGGAGATGGAACGCGCTGGTGGGAACCGTCAGGTACATCGAGATCTTCCGGCGGGGCGAGTGGAAGGGTAGAGAGATCAGCAGGAACAGTCAGGCGGACGCGCGACGTGCCGCTGGATTCGGAACAGAAGACGGTATATATTCGGCGGCTGCCTCGGGTCGCGTTGCAGGCTTCCAGCAGGAGGGAGCGCTCTTGAAGCAGAAGAGATTGTGCGTCATCGGTGCGGGCAACGGGGGGTCTGCGATTGCGGGTGACATGACGCTCGCCGGCCATGTGTGCAGCCTGTTCGAGTTTCCGGAGTACAGGGATAACATCGAACCGATCGTCGCCCAGAAGGGCATACAGGTAACCGGCGTAGCGCGGACCGGTTTCGCCCGGCTGGCCTGTGCAACGACGAACCTCGGCGAAGCGGTGGAAGGCGCCGACGTCATAATGGTGGCCACGCAGGCCCTCGCGCACGAGCGGGTGGCGCACGACCTCGGCCCGCTCCTGAAGGAGGGTCAGGCGGTAGTTCTCTGGCCGGGCAGCGGCGGCACGCTGGCATTTCGCAGGATCTGGGAGAAAACGGGAGTGCCGCCGGTGCCGCTGGCCGAGGCCGTCACGCTCCCCTATTGCTGCCGCCGGCTCCACGGACCGGGCACGGTGAACATACACCGCGTGAACGGACCGGCGTTGCTCCTGGCGGCCCTTCCTGCGAGCGATACCGCGGCAGCGATCGCCGCCCTTGACGGCACTTACGCCAGTGTAGTCAAACCTGCTCGCAGCGTGCTGGAGCCTGCGCTTTACAACGTGAATATCATCGTCCACCCCGTCGGCTCGCTCCTCAACATGGGGCGGATCGAATACTCGCGCGGCGAGTTCTACATGTACAAGGAAGGACTCACGCCTTCCGTGAAGAAGGTGATTTACGCCATGGACCGGGAGCGCTCGGCCCTTTTCCGCGCACTGGGCTACAAGCCGTACACCTACGACGAGGTTTTCCGGGACTGCTTCAATGTCTCTTTCGAACAGTTTGCAGCCACTTCGAGCAAGGGTCCATTCAGCATGCAGGACCGCTATGTGACCGAGGACATCCCGATGGGCGCCGCGCTCACGGTTTCGCTGGCCCGCAAGGTCGGCGTGCCCACGCCGACCTACGATTGCATAATCCACCTTGCCTCCGTGGTAAACGAGATGGACTACCTGAAGATGGGCCGGACGCTGGAGAACCTGGGTTTGGCGGGGTGGTCGGTCGGGCAGATCGATGCGTGGCTTCGAACCGGTGCGGCGGGCAGGGGCTGAGCGGTGGTCCCAATTGTGCGCGGGTGATGTGTCCGGACCCTGCGGACCTATCTGCGGGCGGCGATCGGCTCTTCCTGCGGTTTGGGGCGCAGATACCCGGAGGCGTCCCAGTCGAATGTGGTCGCCGTGGGTGCTCCCTGTCGCCGCGATGGCTTCGGTCCGGCCGGGGGCGGCGCTCTCGTAGTGGCCCAGCGATCTCGATGGCATCCGTCCGCGCGCGGTGGCCACCTTCCGAAGGCCCGCGCACGAAAGGCCATATGGAGCGCTCGCATGATACCGCATCCGCCGGTTTATACAGAGTTGCTCGCCGATGCCGAGGTCAGCCGCGTGGTCGAGGCTGCCCTGCGCGTTCTGGCCGAGGTGGGCATGGAGATACATTCGGAGGAGGGCCTCGACCGGCTGGCCGACCACGGTGTCCGCGTCGAGCACGCCTCTCGACGGGCTCGCTTCTCTCCCGATTTTGTCATGAATCGCCTGGAGAAGGCGCCGCGTGCGTGGACGTTGCAGGCTCGCAATCCCGACCGGAGCGTCGAGATCGGGCGCGACGCGCTGGTGCTGGGTCCGGGTTACGGCAGCGCGTTCGTCGGCGATGCCCGCGGCGAGCGCCGTCCCGCCACGCTCGATGACCTGCGAACGTTCCTGCGGCTCGGCGCGGCGTGCGACGTTGTGGACCTGGCGGGCGGCCTGGTGGTCGAGCCGTGCGACGTGGAGCCCTCTTTGCGGCCGGCCGAGGTTACCTACGCACTCTTGACCGAATCGGACAAGCCGATAATGGGTTCCGTTGACGGCGCGCGTGGCGCGGATATCGCGCTGGACATGGCGGAGATTGTCTTCGGTTCCCTCGACGGCAGGTTGGCGGTTCTGGGGCTGATCAACATCAACAGTCCGCTCCGGCTGGAGGCCAGGATGGCGGATGCGATGATCGCCTACCTGCGCAGGGGTCAGCCGCTCCTGTTCACCCCCGGCATCTTGATGGGCGTCACTGCGCCGGTCACGCCGCTCGGTGCTCTGGTGCAGGCTACCGCAGAACTGATGGCCTGCGTCGTGCTGACGCAGGTCTTCCGGCCAGGGGCGGCGGTGATGGTTGGGCTGGGCGGATTCGGCGCGGACCTCCGCTCCGCAGGCACCGGTTTTGGCCGACCGGAGCAGGTAATGGCGACCTATCTCGGCGCCCAGGTGGCCAGGCGGCTGGGCCTGCCGTATCGGTGTTCCCCGATGACCACGGGTGCGTTCCTCTCCGATTGCCGAGCGGGTTGCGAGCGGATGATGACCGCGATGGCCGCATGGCACGCGGGTGCGCACCTCGGCCTTCAATCGTTCGGCATCCTGGACAGCATCAACACCATGAGCCTCGAACAATTCGTGCTCGATGCCGAGTACTGGGGATACCTCCGTCACGTGGCGAGCGGATTGAATGCCGACGCAGAGGCGCTGGCTGTCGAGGAAATCCTGGCATTGCCGGGCGACTACATGAGCACCGATCACACGATTCGACATTTCCGGAAGACACTGCATTTGCCATCGCTCGTCCCGGCCCAGAGTTACGATGCCTGGGTGCGGCAGGGCAAGCGCGACGTTGCATCGCTTGCCGCCGAGCGAGCGGCGGCCCTGGCCGCGACCACCGCAGCCACGCCTCTACCGCCCGACGTGTGCCGCGATCTCGAGGCTTACCTCCTGGCCGCGCGCCGCTCGGGGAACGGCGGCTTGACGCGAGGCCGAACGTCCGGTTAAATGGCGGGCGCATGGTCGAGCGGATAGGCATATCACTGGAGCGGGACCTTCTCCGGCGGTTCGACAGGCTCATTCGCAGGAAGGGCTACTCGAACCGGTCCGAGGCCGTGCGAGACCTCATCCGCGAGAAGATAATCGAGCAGGAATGGGCCGCACCCGCCGGCGAGACCGTGGGGGCTGTCTTCCTCATATACGAGCACGAGGCCATGCACCTCTCCGAGAAACTCACGCAACTCGAACACAGCGAGTTCCATCGCATAGTCTCGACGCTGCACGTCCACATGGATCAGGACAACTGTCTCGAGGTCATCGTCCTGAGGGGCCCCGGACGCGAACTGAAACGGCTGGCCGACCGCCTCATCAGCATACGCGGCGTGAAGCATGGCCAATTCGTCCCGGGCGCGACCGGCCGGCGCATCTGAGGGGACCGCTGGAACCCGAGGCTGGCACCTCCTGCCAGCGGAGCGTCGTCGAGAACATGGCTTCCGATTCCGGTCGGACTCCCTGGTCGGCGGTGATACCGTTCAGGCGCTCTTCCCGGTTGGATCAGCGGGCTGATGCAAGTTTTCCCACAGCATTACGCCGGCGCCTGTCAGGAGCATCGGCAGGAGCGCCGCCCAGCCGGCCAGGTTCGCGGCCAGAGCGACGTCAGGTGGGACGCCGGACGCGGCGAGAAGCCCCACGAACGTGACCTGCGTCAGACCCCATCCGCTCAGCGTGAATGGCATCATCCCTGCCGCCTCCACGGCGCACATGATCCAGAGGAGGCGCACGTAGCCAATGTTCTCGACTCCGAAGGCGTAAAGGCAGAAGAGTGCGGCGGGCGCCGAGACCAGGATGCGTGCGACGCTGGCGGAGAGCGCGGCCGCGATGTGGCGCGAGGCTGGCCGGTAAACTTCGACCGACTCCAGGACCTTTCCGAGAGATTCCCGGAACTTTCGCGGAATCCGTTGACGCTTCCCGATCCAGTCGTTGATGCGGCCTGGCGCGCCGGTCAGCAGGAGCAGGTACAGCGCCCCGAGCGGGGCCAGCGCGCACGCGGTCAGCGGCGCGATTAGCGTGTGGTACCGCGCGCTCCCACCTGCACCGAGGGCGAGCGCCGCAGCGCCGGCTGCACAAACCGCGATGAACTTCAGAAGTATGTTGAGCGTGAGCGCCGTGAACGTCTGTGCATGCAGCCCGTCGGGTCGGGCCAGGCGATACCATGCGACGGCACCGCCGCCGATGGTTCCCGGCAAGAAGAGCGAGACGAAGTTGACCACCAGGTTCGTGCGCACCACCGCCCACCATCCCCTTCGATAGCCTTGGGGCCGCATGAGAAGGTGAAGGCGGAGTGAATCCAGGAACACCGCAGCGAACGCCCATGGCGTCGCCGAAAGGACCCACCATCCGTTCGCCGAGAGAAGCGTCTCCGCCAGTCGTCGCGGCTTCGCCAGGACCACCAGCACCACCAGCATTCCGATGACGAGCGCTGTTCGCGTCCAGCGCCACGCGCAGCGCGCGACTGACTCCGGCGGTGGATCCGTGGCCGACTTGCGTCGGGTGACGGGGTTACCTCTCACCAGTCCTCTCTCCTAGCGGCGCCCTCACGAGCGGAACGACGGCCGGTGCTGTTCGTACCAGAGTTGAAACGCGGCCAGGGTCCACAGCAGCGCTGAGTTGTCGTGGCGGCCGCTAAGGTGCTCGTGAAGGAGACCCTCGACTGGCTCGGGTCTGAATATCCCCTGTTCGCGGAGACGGTCCGGGGCGAGGAGGCGTTCCACCTCGTTTCGCAGTTCCGAGCGCAGCCACTTCGCGAGCGGGATGCCGAAGCCCATCTTCTTGCGCCGCAAGGTCGCGCGGGGAAGGCGTTCCGCGAGGGCATATCTGAGAAATGCCTTTCCGCGCCATCCCCGCATCTTGCAGTGGTCGGGAAGGGCGTTGGCGAAATCCACGACCCTGGGATCCAGGAAGGGTGCCCTGACCTCTAGCGCATAGGCCATGCTCGCCCTGTCCACCTTCGTGAGGATGTCGTCGGGTAGGTATTGCATCTGAAACTGATACTGGAGTCTGGCCAGGCGCGATCGCGAGGGGGCCGACGCGTGGTGGCGTATAGTGTCGGCGTAGAGCGTCTCCGGACGGAGTATCTCCGTGTCCGCGCAGGCGAGCAACTCCCTCTGCATCTCCGGACTGGCAGCAGCGTCGGACCAGCGCGTTATGCGCCAGGTCTCGGGTGTATCGGCGGCCGCCGCCAGTCTGTCCACGGAGCGCTCCAGGCGGCGCAGTTGAAGGAGCGAGAGGAGAGACCGCGCTGTGGGCTCGATTACGCTGTTCCTGAGGGCGCGAGGGAGTCTGGAGTACATCGAGGCCATGCGGTCGGTCCAGAACGTCGTGTAGCCCGCGAAAAGTTCGTCTCCGCCATCGCCTCCCAGGGCAACGGTCACGCGGCGCCTGGCGAACTCGCTGAGAAGGCTTGTGGGGCAGAGCGATGGATCCGCGAAGGGCTCGTCCATTCGGGACATCAGTGCGGGCAGGCGTTCGAGCATCTGACGTTCGTCCAGCGTCTCCTCGTGATGATCCGTCCTGAAGTGTCTCGCGACCAGACGAGCGTGTTCCGACTCGTCGTGCGATGCCTCGCGGAACGCGATGGTGAAGGTCTTGACGTCGGATGGGGGCATGAGTTCGCACATCATCGCGACTACCGCGCTGGAATCTATTCCGCCCGATAGAAATACGCCAAGCGGCACGTCGCTGACCAATCTCAGGCGGACCGCATCGGCAAATATCTCGAGAAACCTGTCTCGAAGTCGCTCCAGGGACAGATCGCGGAGGTCAGCCCTCTCGAAGTCCACGCACCAGTAGGGCGCGACCTCGACGTGTCCCTCCTGGAACACCAGTTTGTGCGCTGGGGGCAACTTGTAGATACCCTCGTAGATGGAGTCCGGTGCCGGCACGTAGCCGAACCCGAGGTACCGGCTGATGGTCCGCGGGGTAACGACCGGCGTAACGAGCGGGTGGGCGAGCATCGCCGTGAGTTCCGACGCGAAGATGAGCGTTTTCGAGCGGAGCGCGTAGTAGAAAGGTTTCTTGCCGATCCGGTCGCGAGCCGCGAAAAGTCGCCGCTGACGCGCATCCCAGATCGCGAACGCGAACATTCCGTTGAAACGATCGAGGCATGCGTCGCCGTACTCCGCGTAGGCGTGGATTATAACCTCGGTGTCCGACCGCGTGCGGAAGACGTGTCCTTTCGCCTCCAGATCGCGACGCAGTTCACGGAAATTGTAGATCTCGCCATTGAAGACGATGGTCAGCGTGCCATCGGGGCTGCGCATAGGCTGAGCGCCCGTCTCCAGGTCAATTATGCTTAGCCGCCGGTGACCGAGCGCCGCGAGACCCTCGACAAAGTATCCCTCGTCGTCGGGTCCGCGATGGCGAAGGCGGTCGGTCATCTGGCGCAGGACTGACATGCGTTCGGCCGCGTCAGGCGTTCCGTCGCATCCGATGAATCCCGCTATGCCGCACATCGCTGTTACCGCGTTTCCTTGCCATCCCTGTCGCCGCGCGCGAGGGCCAGGATAAGCGTTACCGCTTCGTCGGCGCGCCTGCCGACCGATTGCGCCATTTCGGATGCGCCACGTGAGTATTTCTGCCAGGTCTGAGCGTCGGTCAGGAGGCAATGGATCGCGCGCACGGCATGGCCCACGTCTCCGCATACGATGCCACCTTCGTGCTGCGAGATCAGCCCGTCAGGGTCCACTCCGAGGGTGACGACCGGTGTCCCGACTTGCGCAGCCTGGAGGATGACGTTGGGGAAGCCCTCCTCGGTGCTGGTGCAGACGAACACGCGATGGGCAGCGAAGAGACGGCTGGTCTCCTCGAAGGAGAGCCCTGGCAAGACGCTGAGGTTCGGTGGAGACGCCCTGATGAGGCGCGACATATCGCGGCCCGGTTGCGGCTGGCAAACCATCGTGCAGCGTTCTTCCGGCACGCTGCGCGCGATCTCGATGAACAGTTCAGGACGCTTCCACTCCACATCGCGGCCTACCCAGAGGACACCCGACCTCGCTTCGCTCGGAGGCGTCGGCAACGGAGGAAGGAGGTTGGGAGACACGACCGCCTCGCGACCGAGTCGTTCGGAGAGCCGCTTTCGCTGAGATTCGGTCTGGCACAGAAGGAGGTCAGCGCGACGCATCGCGAGACCGTGCAGTCGCCGGGCCAGCGGCGAGAGCGTGGAGTCCACCTCCCCTGCGCACTCACGGTCATGGGCGCACATGTGCACGTGTCTCGCACCCGAGAGTCGCGATGCCATCCAGACGACTCCGTTGATGCCGCTGGCGCTCCGGGTTACGAACACGTCGTGGCCCGATCGAGCGAGTATGGCAAGCGCCCGGAAGGCCCGGGACCACGTGAGGCGCAGGTCCCTCCCCACTGGGACTAGGGGACGGATTTCCACGCTTTCGGCGGTCGCGATGCTCTGGCCCATGGACCCGACATAGAGCGTCACACGGATGCCGCTTTCGCGTGCGAGGCGCCGGGCGAGGAGCCAGCACTGCAACTCGGATCCCCCCACCGGCAGGCCGCACCCGGGATGGAAGATCGCGATGGCGCCGAGGGACACGATGCCGACCGACGCGGTTCTGCACGCTCCGGTCATGCCCGTTCACCGTGTTGAACTGAAACTCTGCCGGGTTGCAACGCGGACCCCCGTGCGGCGCGTAGCACGCGAGGCGCCACGCCGCTGGTCGAATCTAGCGGATTGCATGCGTTCTCTGCAACAAGAGATTGGATCGAGGCGGTGCGGCGGAGGTTCGCGGGACGCGCGTGGGCGCAGGCTGTCCCATCGCGGCGAGTATCTTGGCGGGGACTTCGGTATTGTCGTATTCGCCGGTGAACAATTCCTGTCCTGTGCCGAAGGCGGATAACGGCACGGGCGCCGCGGTGTGGCTCGTGCAGGTCCACGTGATACCGGCCCTCGCATCGAGTATCCCGATGGCAACCCGGACGCAGTTGGCCGCTGCCAGGTCTGGTCGGGGCTGTCCGCGCGACGCGATGAGTCGCTCGCAGACCTCCCACATGGCAGCGAAATCCTTGTCATCGGGACACTGCGGAGCGGAAGGGTCGAGCCAGGCTGCGCCCAGTCTCTCGCGCAGGAAACGCATCGCGCCATCGGCGTCGAAGTGGTCGTCTCTCTGGAGCGCGTCGAGCAGGGTCTCGCGGATCCGATCCTGCGAGGCCCCTTGACCGGAGAGCGCTTCGAACGTCATGGCGGGGGTGCACTTCTCGTAATCCAGCGCCATGCCACCGGTTTCGTGGTCGGCCGTCACCACGATGAGCGTCTCCCCTGCGTGCCGCGCCGCGAACCGCACCGCCTCGCGAACCGCCTCGTCGAGGTCCAGAACCTCGTGGATCGCTGTCGCTGCGTCGTTCGCGTGGCATGCCCAGTCTATCCGGCCTCCCTCCACCATCAGGAAAAAGCCGCGTGGATTGTCGAGGCAACGGATCGCTTTGCGGACATGGTCGGCCAGCGTGAGGTCGTCCGGGGACCGGTCGAGCGCGTACGGCATGGCCTCGTGGGCTTCGTCCAAACGATCGCTGATCGCGAGGACCCGTTTGCGCGATGGACACAGGCGTTCGAAGCGACGGCGGTCGTTGACGATGAGAAAGCCCCGCTCAGCCGCGAGGGTCAGGAGCGGCAGTTGCGTTCCGTCGGCTCCGCGATTCTGAAGAAGACCGCCGCCGCCGAAGTAATGCACTGGCGAGCGCACAAGTTCGAGACCTATGTCGTAATAGCTGCCGCGAGATGACTGATGCGCATAAAAGGCAGCGGGTGTGGCATGATTCAATGCCACATTGCTGATGATGCCGACTCGCATTCCGCGCGCGACAGCGATTTCAGCGAGCGACGGCACGGCGCGTCCCTCGGGGTCCAGGCCCAGCGCGCCGTTGTTGGTCTTGACTCCGCAGGCAAGCGCTGTTCCGGCCGCGGCCGAGTCCGTGACAGGGGCGTCGGCGGAATTGGTAGTGACGACTCCATGGACGGGGAAAGCGTTCATCGTCAGTCGTCCGGTATCAGGCCTGCCGTTCTCCTGCCGCATGCCGCGTGCGTAAATCTCGGCGGCCTCACGCTGCGGCCTGCCCATACCGTCTCCGATGAAGAGGAAAACATACTTCGCCTGGCGATTAGAAACTGGCGTGTGGGTCGCAGCGATGCCACTGCACCCCCACATTACAGCGGTCTGAGCCAACGCAAAGATCGCAGCAGCGACTGTGAATACCCTTCCATTGCGAAGCATCAATGCAGAACCTCCCTTGCGAAGGCGCAAGTCGGTCTCCCGTTAAACGGATCTAAGCGTAGTCTTGCAGAACTGCTCCAGCGATGCAACGGTCCCGTGGCGGGCTGAATCTGGCCGCAATTGCTGCTATCGGATATAGTATCGGCGCGAGCGGGCGAGGGGGTTCATCAGGGAGAAGGCGAAGAGATGGGGGAGCACGAGGCCGGTGAACGCGGGGCGCGCGGCGTTCTGGTCCGGCACATTGTGCGAAGCATGCGGCCGCAGCAGTGGACGAAGAACCTCGCCGTTTTTGCTGCGCTCATATTTGCCCGGAAGGCTTGCGACACGGCCGCGCTCCTGAGCGTGATTGGCGCCTTCGCGGTCTTTTGTCTCGTGTCCAGCGCGGTTTACGTGCTCAACGACCTTGCGGACCGCGAGGCGGACCGGGCACATCCCGTAAAGCGGAACCGGCCCATCGCTTCCGGGTCGCTGAGACCGTTGACGGCGGTCGCGGTGGCAGCATTCGCCGGCGCGGCGGGCCTCGCATGGGCGGTCGCCCTGGAGCCCCTCTTTTGCGCGGCGGTCGCTCCGTACCTCCTTCTTCAGATAGCGTATTCGCTGTTCCTGAAGCGCGTTGTCATTCTCGATGTATTCGTCGTGGCGACGGGGTTCGTATTGCGCGTCCTGGGGGGTGGGCTGGTCATCCGGGTCGTGATATCCTCGTGGCTCATCGTGTGCACGGTGCTGCTTTCCTTGTTTCTGGCTCTGTGCAAGAGGCGCCACGAACTCGTCCTCATAGGCGATAACGCGCGGGAACATCGGGAGGTGCTCTCTCATTACACGGCTCACCTTCTCGACCAGATGATATCGGTAGTGGCATCGGCGACGGTCATGGCCTATGCCCTCTACACGCTCGCGCCGGAAACGGCGCAGAAGTTCGGAACACGAAACCTCGTCTTCACGGTCCCGTTCGTGTTGTACGGGGTCTTGCGCTATCTCTATCTCGTGTACCGGAAGGGCGAGGGCGGCGAGCCGGAGACGACGCTCCTGACCGACCCGGCTCTTCTCGCGTCGGTGGCGTTGTGGGTATCGGTGGCGGGCATCATCATATACCTGTGATCGGCGAGACCGGCTCCCAGGTTCGCGATGCCTCTGGACGATGTGCACGTCGGATCGTTTCGCGGTGGGAGTGACGCTTGACGCTGCGCAGACGTTTGCCATTCATCGGGGCGGTTGTGGCGGTTCTGGCGCACCTTGCGCTGGGTGCGCTGACGCTGCGCCTTCCCTTGAACAGGGATGAGGCCAGTTACGCGGTGATAGCCGAAAGGCTACGGGCCGGCGACAGGCTGTACGTTGACGTGATAGGTCTCAGACCTCCGCTGCCGTACTGGACGTACATGGTGGCTCTCGGAATTCTCGGTTCGACGACCATCGCGGTCCGTTTGATGGGGATGGCCGTCAGTGCTGCATCGCTTGCATTGATGATTTACGTGGGGGCGAGACTCGGAGGAAGGCGCACAGCGCTGGTCGTCGCGTTTCTATGCGCGCTCTGGTGGAGGCCTGTCGGGTTAGAGGGATACGTCGCCAACACCGAGATCTTCATAAACCTCTTTGCACTCCTGAGTACGGTGGTCTTCCTGGCATATCTGGAGCGGCCCAGAATCCATCTTCTCGTGGTGGCCGGGACGTTGGCCGGCCTCGCGACGCTTTTCAAACAGATGGGGGCTGCTCAGGCCGCGGCGATGGGGTTCGCGGTTCTCCTCCACCGACGCGAAGCGGACCACAAGGGTCGGAGGCGCGCGCTGGTCGCCTTTCTGATCATCGTGGCCACGGTGGCGCTGCCCTGGCTGATTGCCGGTGGCTGGTTCGCTGCGAAAGGTCACTTCAGCGAGTTCTGGTTCTGCAATTTTCAATGGATGGGGGCCTACTCGGAGACACGGGCCGAGGGACTCCCGATCTTCAAGAGGTTCATGTGGTACAGTCGCGGTTGGCTGCCCGAACAATTCGGCCTATGGGTGCTGGCGGCCGCGGGGTGTTTCGCCGCGGTGCGCTCCGGGAGCAGGGTCGTACACATGTACCTCGTGGCGTGGCTCATCGCGTCGGGGCTGGTCATATTGTGGGCCCGAAGTTTCTACGAGCATCATTTCCTCCTGCTCCTTCCCCCGGCCTTGCTCCTGGCGGCGCGCGGCCTCTGCGCTGCCGGAGACAGCCTCGCTACCGGCACGCTGCCCGGTGCCCATCGGCCCGCCGCAATTTTGCTCGCGTTCCTGGTCGGCTACGCAGTGCTCGCCGCAGTGCATACGGATTACCGCCTTTACAAGGATGCCTGGCTCCGGTCATTTCGGGGGGCGATGCAGACCGAGTACGACATCAATCGGGTGGTGGGACTGGAGGTCGGGAAACTGACCCGTCCCGGGGATCGCATCTTCGTGTGGGGCAGTGCACCGGAAATATACTTCTACAGTGGGCGGCAGCCGTTGTGCAAGATAGTCTGGTTGGACACTTGGATCGGCAACTCCGTGACCGGCTGGAAGGAACGGCAGGCGGATATTGTCCTGGAAGCGATGGTGAAGTCTCCTCCGGCAGCGGTTGTGGTCGCGGGGGAAGAGGAGTATCTGCGGGAGACGGCGATATGGCCACTCCTCCTGCGCGAGTACCGCTTCGCGCATGAGATGGAGGGGCGTCGGATCTACCTGCGCCGCGAGTAGGCGCGTCTCACTCGGACCGATAGGCCGCGATGAGTTCAGCGCCGAAGACGTATCGGCGGCTCAGAGACCGGAATTGCGCCTCACGCAGGATAGCGTCGAGGCTGGCGGCGGCGTACCGCGAGACGTGATCGTCGGCATATCCGTGGGGCATGACAACCCTGTATATCTGCTCCGTGATTCTCCAGAGCGGGCGACCGTAGTCGGGAGTGCCGATGATCAGCAGCCCACCGGGTCGCAGGACGCGCCGGATCTCGTTCAGCCATCCGGAAGTTCCGCGGAGGTGCTCTATCACCTCGGAGCACACGACGTTCATTGCCCAGTTGTCGGGGAAGGGGAGATGCCGGACGTCGGCGCGGACTGTAACGCAGCCGGCGGCGCGCTGAATGCGGAGTTTCGGGCCGGATATGTCCACCCCGATCGCGCCCCGCGGAAGCGAGGGTAGTATTACGCTGGAGCCGCAGCCGATATCTACTGTGGGCCCATCTCCGGCGTACTTCCGGAAGAGATCCATAATCACGCGGTACCTGGCCCTCTGCCATATTCGCTGGGGCAGTATCCGGCTGTCGAACGCCCGGCGGTCGTAGTCTGCGGCTTCGAACGAGTTTCGGGATTTCCACAGGGCAGGGATATCCGCGAGGCGCGGAAACGGCATCGGCGGAAGCGCGAGTTGTCGCGCCGGCTCGATGACGATGGGGAAGCCGTTGACCCTTGCTTCCACGAGAAGTCTGACCGGCAGCGTCCTGGCATCGCCCTGGATCTTCGAGGGCATCACGGCCTCTGTCGGGGCGATAAGTGACGCAGCGGGCACCCCACGGATACCCAGTTCGAGGAACCGGGCCAGCGCGACCAGGGACGTTGCCCTGTTCTTCTGGGCGCATGCCTCGGCCACCACGAGGGCCTCGGTGCTCCGGCGCTGCCACAGGAAGTCCAGCACTTCGTGTGCACGCTTCAGAGGGGCCGAGATTATGGAGAGCCACTCAGCGCGAAGGTCTGGGTCCGGGCGGGGCGTTGTGCCCTCCGGGGCGAGGAGCATCTCGACACGGATACCGCACCGCGCCGCGAACTCGCGGAAGCGCGCTCCGTCATCTTCCATTCCCGGGCGGATTTCCGGGCAAAGGATTATGGCTATGACCGTCGGGGCCTGTTCGGAGTCGTTCACCGTGGCCTTCGGTTCGCGGCCTGCATCCCCGGCGCTCCGGCGCATGCGGTGGCGCGAGTCACCCTCCCTGGTCGCGACGCGCTCGATCGGGGATGGCCGGAATATAACAGCGGAGCGGACGCGACGTCAACGATCTGCTGTGGAGAGTTCTCCGCGATGGAACTGCGAACTTTTCGCTTGACCTTTTGGCGCGGTCAATGTATTCCATGCAGAGCGGCGCAGTGAGGGTGTCTCCTCGTGGCCAGCGAGGCGAGCGATGCGACCCCGGACTCCGTACTATCTGATAGACGAGCGAAGACTGCTCAGGAACATGAGGATCATCGAGCGCCTGCGCGAGCGCTCGGGCGCGAAGTGTCTGCTGGCGCTGAAATGCTTTTCCACGTGGTCGGTGTTCCACCTGATGAGGCGTTACATGGACGGGACCACGAGCAGTTCGCTGTACGAGGCGCGGCTGGGTCGCGAGAAGTTCGGCAAGGAGGTTCACGCGTATTCGGTAGCCTGGAAACGCGACGAGATACGGGAGGTGAGGAGATTTGCCGACAAGGTGATCTTCAATTCGCTGTCTCAGTTGGCCGCGTTCGAGAAAGACGTGCGCGGCGCGGATGTCGGCGTGCGCGTGAACCCGCGGGTGAGTTATTCGCATTACGATCTGGCCGATCCTGCGCGCCGGCGCAGCCGACTCGGCGTGACAGATGTCCGGGCGCTGATGAAGGCAGCGCCGCGCCTCCGCGGGGTGATGTTCCACTATAACTGCGAGAACGATGACTTCGAGAACTTCTGCGAAAACCTAGAGGCGATCGCGGATCGTTTCGGCCGGCTTCTCGAGATGCTGTCGTGGGTCAGTCTTGGGGGCGGCATATACTTCACGAAAGAGGGATACCCGCTCGACAGGTTCGCAGACAAATTGAAGGAATTCGCCGGGCGCTTCGGCGTCCAGGTCTATCTGGAGCCCGGCGAGGCAGCGGTGACCGGAGCAGGCGAACTCGTGACGACCGTCCTCGACGTCGTGCGAAACGAACTCCCGATAGCCATCGTGGACGCGTCCATCGAGGCCCACATGCTCGACCTCCTCGTCTATCGTCAGAGCGGAAAGGTTGTCGGCGCGGGCAGCGGACCTCACCGGTATGTCGTGGCAGGCCGTTCGTGCCTTGCGGGCGACGTCTTCGGAACCTACTCATTCGAGAAGAGGCTGAAGGTGGGCGACATCGTCAGGATCGCTGATGCCGCTGGCTACACGATGGTGAAGAAGAACTGGTTCAACGGCCTCGCCATGCCCTCGATCGTGATCCGCAGGCTCGATGGCCGACTGGATATCGTCCGTCAGTTCGGTTACCGTGAGTACGTCCGCAGTCTCTCGTGAGGAGGGGAGGGAGATGAAGAAGAACGTGCTGATCATCGGAGCCGGGGGTGTCGCGCACGTCGCCGCGCACAAGGCCGCCATGAACAACGATGTCCTGGGCGACATATGCATAGCCTCGCGCACCCGATCCAAGTGCGACGAGATAATCGAGAGTGTCAAGCGCAAGGGCCACATAAAGGATGGCACGAAGAGGCTCTACTCGCGCCAGGTAGATGCCCTCGACATACCGGCAACCGTGCGACTGATAAGGGAAACCGGCTCGCAGATCGTAATAAACCTCGCGCAGGCATTCGTCAACATGTCGGTCCTCGAGGCCTGCCTGGAGACCGGCGCTGTTTACATGGACACGGCCATCCACGAGGAACCTGACAAGGTCTGCGAGAATCCTCCATGGTACGCGAACTACGAGTGGAAACGCAGAGACCGGTGCCGGGAGCGTGGCGTGACCGCCATACTCGGCGTCGGATTCGATCCGGGCGTCGTCAACGCTTATTGCGCCCTCGCCGTCAAACGTTACTTCGACAAGATAGACACCATAGACATCATGGACGTGAACGCGGGGTGGCACGGGAAATACTTTGCGACGAACTTCGACCCCGAGATAAACTTCCGCGAGTTCATCAAGGTCTGGACCTGGATCGACCGCCAGTGGAAGGAGTATCCCACCCACTCGGTGAAGCGGATATACGACTTCCCCGTCGTTGGTCCCCAGCCGATCTACCTGAACGGTCACGACGAACTTCACTCCCTCTCCCGGAACATAGACGCGAACAGCATCAGATTCTGGATGGGCTTCAGCGACCACTACATAAACGTCTTCACGGTCCTCCGGACTCTCGGGTTCCTCTCACACTTGCCCGTCCGGCTCTCCACCGGACAGGAGGTCGTTCCGCTCAAGGTCACGCGGGCGTTGTTGCCGGACCCGAAGACCCTCGCGCCGTCCTACACGGGGAAGACGTGCATCGGGAATTTCGTCCGCGGCTGGAAGGACGGCAAGTTGCGCGAGATCTTCATATACCAGGTATCGGACCACAGAAAATGTTACGAGGAGGTCGAATCACAGGCCATCAGTTACACGGCCGGCGTCCCGCCGGTCGCCGCTGCCATACTCGTCGCCAGAGGCATCTGGGACGCCAGGACGATGGTCAACGTCGAGGAACTCGACCCCGAGCCGTTCATCGAACTCCTCGACCGTCTCGGCCTGCCCACGCAGATCAGGGAGATCGAGCCGGGAAGCAAGTGGTCGTTCGACGGGACGGTGAGGGATCTCGAGGAGGAGATAGCCGCCGCGACGGTTACCGTGACCGTGTCGGCAGCCAACCCGATGATCTCAGTGGCACCGAGGCAACCGGCGGGACGCAGTTGAGGGGCGGTCGCGCCCACCACATTTGCCCGCGGAGCGAGGTCGCATCCCTCTTCGAGCGGCAAACGGCCTGTCCAGCAGTCGCGAGGCTTTTGGACATGCCGACGCCCCCTCGCGAGGGCAATGGGGGTGTGGTATAATCCCCGCTGCAGGCGGCCCACCCCTTGCCAGAGCCCCGGGTCCGACGAAAGCGGATGGCTTCGGGGTGCGGACAACGGGCCACCGGCTGCACTGGCACGATCGTTCAGAGGCGGTCATGGGTGCGACGCAGCGCGTCCGTGCCATCCTGGTGGCAGGGTGTGCGCTCGTGGCCCTCGCGGTCTTCTCGGCAGCCCGCGAGCCGACGCGCATAATACGCACCTCCCACTACGCGCGCGACCGGGTCATAGTCAAATTCAAACCGGGCACTCGGCCGGAGGACCGCGAGAGGATACGCGCGTCCGTTCACGCCCTCCCAATGCGAGACCTGAGGCTCATCGGCGCCAGCGTGCTGAAACTTCGTCCCGGCGAGGACGTGGATCGGGCCATCGAGGCCCTTCGTGCCAGCCCGCTTGTGGAATATGCTGAGCGCGACCATCTGCTCCACGTCCACGAGACCTTTCCGAACGATCCCTACTTCGAGGATTGCTGGGCGCTGCACAATACGGGTCAGACGCTGGGCGAGCCTGACGCTGACATAGACGCGCCCGAGGCATGGGACATCACGACCGGTTCGCCGAGCGTGATAGTCGCAGTGATAGACACGGGCGTTGACTACGACCATCCTGACCTCGCCGCCAACCTCTGGACCAATCCCGGAGAGATACCGGGGAACGGAGTTGACGACGATGGCAACGGTTACGTTGACGACGTGTACGGGATAAGCGTTGTGGATGGCGTCCGCTCCGGCGATCCGTGGGACGACCACGGTCACGGCACGCACGTTGCAGGGACCCTCGGTGCGGTCGGGAACAACGACCAGGGCATCGCCGGCGTCAACTGGACGGTCCGGATCATGGCCCTGAAGTTCCTCGATTCTACCGGCTACGGCTACGAGTCGGATGCGGCGACGTGCATAGAATACGCGATCGCGCATGGTGCGCGGGTCCTCAACAACTCCTACGGAGGCACCGAGTATTCCCAGGCATTGTACGATGCCATCGCAGCGGCGAATGCCGCTGGCGTGCTCTTCTGCGCCTCCGCCGGAAACGAGAGCATGGATAACGATTACGTGCCGAGTTATCCGGCGTCCTACGATCTGCCCAACATCATCGCCGTGGCCTCGACCGGCAGTTCCGACGAACTCTCCTATTTCAGCAACTATGGCAGGCGGAGCGTGCACGTCGGGGCGCCAGGCGAACTCATCCTCAGTACGTGGCCGGGCAACGACTACCAGTACCTCGATGGTACCAGCATGGCATGCCCATTCGTCTCCGGCATCGCCGCGCTTCTCCTTGCGCACGAGCCCGGCCTCACCATGACCCAGTTGCGTGACCGGGTCATGTGGACGGGCGATCCGCTTTTCGACCTGAAGGAGACAACGGTCACGGGTCTGAGGGTCAACGCATACAAAGCCCTCATGGGCATATATGCGGTGCGCATAGACTCGACCTCTCCTCTCCCGAGCGGCAAGGTGGGCGTCCCCTACAGTCTGGCCCTCCAGGCAACGGGGTTCGCTCCACCCTTCGCGTGGTCGTGGTCTGCTCCAGAGTATGCGGAGAGGGAGGTGGCCAACGGTTTCACATGGGGCGGCTCGCCCCGTTACTGGCAGGCGGACAATCGGGTCTGGCGCTACGACCTGCCCATCACCTTTCCGTTCTATGGCCAGAACTACACACGCGCGTGGGTATGCTCCAACGGCTACATCGAGTTCGCCGCAGCGAAGCCTTCCCCCGAAGATGTGCCCGACATGACGATTTTCAAGCAGAAGAAGATGATCGCCGTCTACTGGAGCGACCTCACGACCGACGATTATGCGGGTGGCCTCGACATATTCACGTGGCAGCCGGACGCAAACTCGGTGGCCATTCGCTGGCAGGCGCAGGAAGCCGACTGGCTCCTCGGCACCCCGGTCAACTGCACCATTGTGCTCCACTCGGACGGACGCATCGAGATGCATTATGGTCCCGACATCTTCTCGCTCGTCGGAGGCCTCGTGGGAATATCGGCTGGCGACGGCGTAAACTACCGGCTCTCCTACGCCAAGACTAACAAACTCGACCTTGCATGGGCTCCGACGTCACTCTGGCTGCCCGGCGCGCTCCCCCCCGGCCTCGTGCTGAACGCCGCCACCGGCGAGATAAGCGGCACGCCGACCACCTCAGGAACATACGACTTCGACATCACCGTCGAGGACGATTCCGGCGGCTCTGATACGGGCCGGTTCATGCTGAAGATATTCCCCGCTGCCGGTCCCGTCGCCGACTTCACAGCCGCCCCGCGGCGGGGCAACTATGACCTCGAGGTGACGTTCACTGACCTCTCGACCTCCGACACTGGCATAACTAACTGGCTCTGGAACTTCGGCGACGCCCAGACCTCGACTGCCCAGAACCCGACCCACGTCTATACGTCCCCCGGTACCTTCACCGTCGCTCTCACCGTGACCGACGCGAGCGGAACGGATACGATGACTAAACTCCGGTACGTAGAGGTGCTCACGCCGGGGCCTATCGTGGATTTCTATGCGGATCCGACCAGCGGCCCCGCACCGCTCACGGTGACCTTCTACGACCTGACACAGCCGAGCAATCCCGGCGACCCCGATGCCGAACCGTGGCTGTGGGAGTGGGACTTCGGCGACGGGCAGATGGAATGGCGATACGACAATGAGCCCTTCCAGCACGTGTACGAGAATCCGGGCGTGTACGATGTGACGCTCGCGGTGTCCGACTGGTACGGCACCACGATCAGGACCAAAGAGGCATATATCACTGTCACGGCCCCGCAGCCAGTCCTCGGCATATCGGTCACGCCGGATGCCTTCGACTTCGGCGTCGTCGAGCCAGGCGCCGTGGTCAACAATAACGGCTCGCCCCTTGCGGTGAAGAACGTCGGAACGCTCGCCCTCGACATCGGACTCCGCATCAGAGACGAGGACGACAGGGATGAGTGGATCGCCGGCTTTCCGGATACGAACATGTACCAGCTGAGCAGCCGCCTGGCACCCACCATGGGAACCTTCGGCCCCGACGACATCTTGAGCACCATCGTCCAGTGGGCCGATGGCGTGAAGTTCGGGGGCGGTGGCAAAGGCATGTCGCCGGGAGCGGCCGTGAATCAATGGTTCGAACTGCGTGCCCCGACCGCCGTGAGCGGGCCTCACGCGGCCGAGCGCCACGCCATTACAGTGGAGGTCAGTTGCCGTGAAGCGCCATAGGAGCAGAGACCGACCACGCATGTCGTCGTCACGCTGGAGTGACGCGGAGTGAGTCGGAAGAGGTCCTCTAGATGGAGGTACAGTGCGATGAGTCGCAAATGGATTGCAGTCGTCGTGGCGGTCGCGGTTGCCGCCGGCGTCGGCGGCGCCTTCGCGGCCACCGAGGTGGACGTGACCCTGACGGTCACCATCAGGTCACTCGGCGTCTCCGTAACGCCCTCTTCTTACGGCTTCGGGATCATGAACCTCGGGGAGACGAAGGTCAGCACGAGCGCGCTGGTCGTGAAGAACGAGGGGAACGCTCCCGAGGATATCGGCATCCGCATCAAGACCCAGGATAGCAAGGGCCAGTGGTCTGCTGGTTCCTCGGCGGGCGTGAACACGTACGTCCTGAGCACGAGGCTGGCTGAGAACGCGGGCAGTTTCGGTGCCGCTGATATCCTCACGACCTCGGTCCAGTGGGCCGATGGTACGAAGTTCGGAGGTGGCGGCAACGATATGGCAGCCGGGGCCACCGTCAACCAGTGGTACCAGTTCGCAGCGCCGACCTCTGCGCCGGGCGATGACGGGACCGAGCACACGATTACTGTGGAGGTCAGTTGCCGCGCAGCGCAGTGAGACGCGGGGTAACGCTTCGTAAGAATCGCGGAGGAGTGTGACAGCGCATTTTCGCCGCGCGGCATTTGCGTGCACGCCCGGGATGCGCAATGATCACGCAAGGGCACAGCATGAAGCGAGGCGTCGCGTGGCTCGCGGCGGCCGGGTTCTGTGCAGTCTGGGCTGCCTCCGCTCTGGCGGCAGGGATGCGTGTGCAGCCCGGAGGCGCCCTCATCCAGGGACTGCCGGTCGGACACAGATCCGAGTTGCCGGTTCCGATCACCATCTTCAACGACGACCCGGAGGAGAGAACGGTGCAGGTGACCGCCGTTCGGCCATCCGAGGTCGGGGCGGAGGCGCCGAGAGGGTACGCGGAGTTACCGGATACCTCATGGATCGCGTTCTCTCCGCAGAGCCTCGCCATTCCGCCCCTCTCCCAGGGACAGGTGAAGATGTTCGTCACTCTGCCCGGAGATACTGCGCTTCTGAACCAGCACTGGTCCGTGAGCCTGGCCGTGCGGGCTGTCCCCGGCGGGAAGCAGCAAATCGGATTGGCGATATATCCTCGATTCGAGATGGAAACCGGTGCGGACCGCACCGCGGCTCCGCCCCTCGGTCCGATTGCCGTGTCACCGAGCGTTGTGGCGTTCGAGAGGATCCAGCCCGGCGCAGCGGCCCGTCAGGCTACGCTGCGCGTCTGGAACAATACCGATGACTGGCTCAAGTGTCGCGCGACAGTGCATGGTCGCCCGGACGGCGATGGCAGGCCCATTGTCGCGCTTTCCAACGGTTGGAGTTGGCTCCCCGACGCATCGTGGCTGTGCGCGGACCCGGAGTCGCTCGACATCGCGCCGAAAAGTTCGGCCGATGTCACGGTCAGCGTCGCAGTTCCCGATGGAAACAACTACGGCGGCGCCTGGGAAGCAGTCCTCTTCGTCGAGACGGAGAAAGACCTTGAAGCATTTGCTAGATTAAGAATTACGACAAACAGCCGATAACTCATGAGGAGCAGTTCGATCGCTCCGAAAGGGTTGGTTGACGATGAGGAAGCCGTTCCAACCTCTTGGTGAGTTGGGGCTTGTGACGGTGGCACTCCTCGCTGCGTTCGTCGGGATCGCTTCGGCCAGCACCACCGCGGACGTGGCCATCACGGTGCGACTCGCCGCCGCCCCGCCCGAGAACCGACCACCTGTTGCGCTGACCACAGGCCCTTATTCGGCCGGGGTCGGACAGAATGTACTTCTGTGCGGCTCTCCGTCCTTCGATCCGGACCCCGGTGATTTCATTGCGTCGTGGGAATGGGACCTCGATGACGATGGCGTCTTCGAGTCCAGCGGCGTGACCGTCAACGTCGCATTCAACAGCGTGGGGACCTATATCGTTCGCCTCCGGGTCTCCGATAGCCACGGCGCGTGCGATGTCGTCGCCACCACTGTCTCGGTAGTGGACCTCTACGCGGTCGAATACCGTTACACATCGGTCAGGCCCATCGATCGGTATGTCGTCGAGTACGGGCTCTCCGCGAAGTTCTCGAACCGGTCGTCCGGTCCTGTCCTGAACGTCCGCGTCACGCTGAGCGGCGCTCCGCCAGCGTACAGCATAGTCGCTGGCAGCGCCTTCCTCGGTGACATACCCGCTGGCGAGGACCGTTGGTCGCCCGAGGGTCAGGTCGTCATCCGCCAGGATCGCCGCATCCCCGTGGTCCCGGGCGATCAGTTCATGTGGACCGTGGAATACGACGATGCCGATGGCGTGCACCACGTTGTGACGGAGGTGACGCAGACCCGATGAACGCGCCGGGTGCACCCGAACCCACAGCCGAAGGTGCAGGCAGGGCCGAGACTGATTATCGTCTCCTCCTGGATAGCCTTCTGCACCCCGTGGTGCTCTTCGACAACCGCGACGAGATCTGCTACATGAACGCCGCCGCCAGGCAACTCCTCGGCGGCGGTCTCGACAAGAGGCTGGAGACGCACCTCAAGACGCGCGCGAACAAACTCCCCATCAGCCAGGTAAGGTTCAAGCGGGACGATGGCACGAGCCTCGTCCTCAAGATCGCGCTCGCTCACGCCACCTGGAACGGCAAGCCGGCTGTCCAGGCGGTCGTAGAGGATGTCACTCCGTATGTCATGGCGATTAAGCAATTGCAGATGGAGGCCGCCGCAGCGCGGGAGAGGGCCGGGACAGGGGATGTTCAGTCTCGCACGACCGAGGAATGGGCGCAACTGAAGGAGGCGATAGCCGGTCGCGAGAGCGCCGAGGAGGAGGCGGCTCGCCTGCGCGGCGAACTTGCGATGGCCAATGCCCGCGCCGACGAGATGGCCGCCGAGCGTCAGTCCCTGCAGACCAGATTGAACTTCCTGGTACGCCAGTTGGAAGACGCACGAGCGCACCTGCAGGAGCGGGCGGAGGAACAGGAGAAGACCCGCGAAGAGATCGAAAAACTCCGCGAGGCCCTACGGCAGGCGCAGATGCCCTCGCCCGCCGAGGCACAGTTGGAGCAGGCGCGGGCGGAAACCGCAAGGCTCCGGGACGAGTTGGCCAGCCTCCGGCAGAAGTGCGAGACGGAATCGCGCCAGTACGAGGCGCTTGCCCTCGAGCGTGACAAACTCCGCGCTGAACTGGCAGCCTATCGCAAGGACATCGAGGGCCACGCTGCAGCCCTGAAGGACGCGCTCGAACGCATCAGGTCTGAGCAGAGTCGAGCGGACAACGCCGAACAGGCCCTCGCCCGCCAGAAGAAGGAGGCCACCGCCGCAGCGCAGCGGACCGCCCACCTCGAGAAGGAACTCTCCGCCCTTCGGGAGGTTGCCGCCGCGCGCGAAGAAGAACTCGCGTCGCTTCGCCAGAATCTCGATTCCCTCGCAGAGCAGCGCGGCAAGATCCAGGCCGAGGCGGAACGCCTTCGGGAACGACTCGAGGAGGCCGAAAAGGCTCGCGCGGAGGCCGAGTCGCTCCGCGCCGAGATATCGCGTCGCGAGGAGGAACACCGTCTCCTTCTGGCGCAGCACCAGGCACTGCTCGCCCGCGCGGAGTCCCATGCGGCAGAACTCGTCGAGGCGAGGCGGTCGCTCGAAGAGGCCCTCGCCCGGCGCGATGAGGCGGAACGGGAACGCGAGGACCTCCGGAAGGCGCTCGCCAGAGCAGAGGCGGAGGCCGAAAGGACCCGCGCCGACGATGCCGCCCTCCGCAGCGGGACCGAGAAGGCCGCTGCCGAAATATCGGCTCTGCGCCAGCAACTCGAGGAGCGCACCGCAGAGTGTCAGAGGCTCCGGATGGAGACCTCGAACCGTCAGTCGGAACTCGAACGTGCGCTGCAAAAGCAGAGTGAAGAGATATCCTCTCTGCGCGCCGCACTCGCCGAAGCCGAGGCGGCCGCGAGGAAGAGCGCTGGTGCCGGCGCCGTAGATTCCGACCTGGTCGAGGAAAACAAACGGCTGCGCGACCACCTTGCCGTGGCCAGGGTCGCGCTCGACGAGGCTGCTGGACGCCGCCGGGAACTGGAGGAACAACTGGCCGCCCAGACCGAAGAACTCACAAAGGCCGTCCGTCGTTTGGCCGAGGCCGCAGAGGCCCTCGACCATGCCGCTGCGGAGAACGACCGATTGAACTCGCTTGTCGCCGAGGCTGAGTCGGTGCGCGAGGAAAACGCGAGACTCCGGAAGGAGGTCGCAGAGGCGGTCGCCAGGTGCGATGAATATGCTTCTCGCGCCGCCGAACTGGAGACCAGGGAGAAGGACGCGAGAGAGGAGACAGCCCGCGCCCGCGCTGAGACGGAGAAACTCGCTGCTGCGCTGGAGCGTGCTCGCGCCGAGGTCGAGGACCTGCGCAACCAGATCTCTGGCGTCGAGGCGACAGCCCGCGAGGCGCAACAGAGGTGCAACGATGCGGAAGAGAGAAACCGTTGCCTGGCGCGCGAACTGGCAGCGGTGCGCAAGGAACTCGAAAACCGCGCAAATGCTCTCGAGGCGTTGCAGCAGGAGCGGGATGCGCTCGATCGCGAAAGGCAAACGCTCGAAAGCACACTCCAGGCTGCCGGGGCGCGCTGCGAGGGACTCCAGCAGGAGCGCGACGCACTTATCGCGCGGAAGGATGCCCTCGAACAGGAACTTGCGAAGGCTGCGGAACGCCTCCGCGAGATGGACCAGGTCGAGAGCAGGCGCACGCTGGAGGTCGAGGCTCTTCGCAGCCAGATAGAAGACGCCGCACGCGCCCTTGCCTCGCTACAGGCTGAGCACGAATCCTCATGCAAAGAGAAGGAGGCGCTCGAAGAGTCGCTCAGCGAGGCGCGGCGCCGTTGCGACGAACTGGAAGAGGTGCGGCGCATGCAGGCGGAGGAGATCGCCGATCTCCGCCGGCGCCTCGACGAAAACGAACGCACGCTGGCGGAAACTCAGGGCCGAACCGATGCCCTGGTCGCCGAGAAGGCAGCCGTGGACGAGGCCCTCGCGGCGTCCCTGTCGCGTTGCGAAGAACTCGCTGTCCGCGCCGCCAGAGCCGATGCGCTGGAGAAGCAGCTCGAGGATATCCTCACCGACAAGCAGGCCCTGCAGAACGCGCTCGCTGCGTCCGAAGGCCGTTGCAAGGAGAGGGATGCTGCCCTGGAGGAGCGCACCGCCGAACTCGCACAGGCCCGCCGGCAGATCGAGAAGCACCTCGCCGAACAGCAGCGCCTCAGGGAGAAGGTCGCATCGTTGGACACCGAGTTGGCCGAGTTGGGACTGCGGCGAGAGGAACTCGAGCGCGAGTGCAGACGACTGGAACAGGAGTTGGCCTCGCGATCCTCCGAACTCGAGGCGGCTCGTGAAGAGTTGAGGGCGCTGAACATCCGACAGCGTGCAGCCGAGGAGGAGAACAGGCGGCTTACCGAGGACCTCGCCTCGATGCGCGGGCGGGCCGAAGAACTGAGCGGGCGACTCGAACAGTTTGCGGCACTGGGCAGACAGTTCGTCGAACTCCTGGATACGAACGGACCGGCACAGAGTACCGAAAGCTCGCGCGCTGTCAACAACCGCAAACGGAGGGGGTGAGACAACGCGGCAGACGGGCCGCGCGCCGCCCGGGCCCATGTCCGAAGCGCGCATATACATCGGCACGTCCGGCTGGACTTATGACGACTGGTCCGGCACCTTCTACCCGCCCGACGTGCAGGGCGCGGACCGCCTGAATTACTATGCCCGGCACTTCGACGCGGTAGAGGTGAACGCGACCTTCTACCGCCTCCCGTATCCGAGCATGATCACCGCGTGGAACCGCCGTCTTCCGCCGGGATTCCATCTGGTCGTGAAAGGCTCGCGGGCCGTCACCCATCTCAGGAAACTCTCCGGGTGCGAGAAGGAACTTCATCTCTTCCTCGACCGCGTCCTGCTCCTCCAACGCCTCGAGGTCATCCTGTGGCAGATTCCTCCATCCTTGCGCAAGGATCTGCCACGTCTCGAGGCCTTTCTCGCGGCACTGCCGAAGAAGGTCCGTCACGCGGTCGAGTTTCGTCACGAAACGTGGTGGTGCGAGGAGACCGCGCGCCTCCTGTCGCGGCACGGGGCTGCATTCGTGGCCGTGAGCCATCCCCGGCTGCCTCACACGATTTTCCCTACGGCCGATTTCATCTATGTACGTTTCCACGGTCTTGGCAGAAGGCTTTACGTTTACGATTACTCCCGCCGCGAACTGGAGGAGTGGGCCGAGCGGCTTCGCCCGCATCTCGAGGGGAGGACTCTCTACGCCTTCTTCAACAACGACTACCATGCCAACGCGCCTCGGAACGCGCTGACGTTCCGGGATATCCTCGGCGTTCCGGCTCCGCGGGTGGCGGAACGGAAGCCCGATGGGGAAGGGCGGCCGGGCAAGGTCACGAACCGTTGAGTCGGACGGGTTCCTCGCCGGAAAGTATCAGGATCGAGTCGGTTTCCGGGTCGTATCCCAGACGCTCGCGGAAATACGGCTGGTACTTCTCGATGATTATCTCGTGCGCGCGCTCGCGCTGTGGGTCGGTCGGGGGAAGGCTCGACTTCTTGTTGCGATACAACGAGTTTACCACCGCCAGGCGATCCTTCTCGGCTGGCAGGAGTTCTCGGAAAATGTAATCGGAGCGGTAGTAGGGCCGTGCGCGGTCCGACCGCATCAGGCGATACACCTGCCAGCCGAGGTCGTCGTTCTTGATCCCGATCGAACGCGCCAGACGGGCCTCGATCTTCCGGCAGACGGCCAGGCTCTCGGGCGACAGTTGATCACCGAGTTTCCTTTGCGCAACGATCTCCTCGACCAGCCGCGCGAGGTCATTGAGCACGGCATCCTGCTCCTTGATGAGAAGACTGTGAAAACTGCGCTTTCCCATGATGAATGGCCAGACGCGGTGATAGAGTTCGCAGAGCATCACACGATGCGCGACCTCCCGCGGGAGCAGTTCGGGCATTGGATGACTGCGCAGGAGTCGGCTCGTCTCCATGACCTGCGTGCGGTTGTCGGGGCTTGTCTCGGCGACGGCGATTATCACGGCCACTGCTTTCAGGCGTTCCCTCAGGAGGGTATCGCGGCACCACGTGCTCCCGCGTTCGGCGAAGAGTTTTTCCAGACGCTGGCAAAGTTCGGTGGGAAAAGGCACCTGTCGGTCGCGCCAGTGATTCAGCGCTCGCCTGTAAAGCGAGACGACGAAGAAAGTCAGCAGCGCGATTCCGGTCGCGCGAAGCACCGCGGCCTGATCGCGAGTCGGTGGTTGCGTGAACATCGCCTCGAGGGGTGCGAACGATGACATGATATCATCCGGATCGAGCGCCACTGTCGGTCGCTTGTCGCTCGCCCTGTGCGACATCGGCTTCAGCCCGGGGGCCTTGACTTCGAACCGGCTGTTCAGAATCCGGAGGTCGTTGATGGCGTTCAGGAACTTGTTGAGGCGCCGGTGGAATCCCTGGACGGCCTCGGGCCGGTCAGGGTAGCGCCAGACTGCCTCGACCGCCACGTCGAGTCTCAAGATCCTGTCGCTGAATGGCTTGCCGCGCTTGGAGTATCGGTCCAGTGATGTGGCCACCGACTCGGGGAAGTTCTTCATGTCGTCTCGCCCCGATGCTGCCAGAGCCCCGAAGTCCATCCAACGGCTGTGACCGCCAGCGTCGTTTACCAGCCGGAATTATGCTACGCGAGCGGGGTCGGCGGGTCAAGAACCTGTCGGCCGATTTTCCAGGAGGCCGCGCACGAGCGCGGGGAGTACCACAGGGTCCTCGGTGGCGAGCCGCATTGTGCGCCGACCGTGCGCCTTGAGAGCGCCGTAGTCGCCCAGCGCCTGGGCTGTCGCCAGCGCGCGGAAACCGTATCCCTTGCCTGGCACGGGCAGGTCGCTGTCGCCGACGGACACCACCTGGACGCACAGCACATTATCTGCGCCGCCCTTGTGCAATTGCCCCGTGGAATGGAGAAAGCGAGGCCCATAGCCAAGCGTGGTCGCGAGTTTGTGTTCGATGAGAAGCCGTAGCCGCAAGTCGTCCAGCGCGCGGTCGAGGGCATCCGTCGGCGCGGAAAAGACCATCAGCGCGAGGTAATCTCCCTTCCTGCGGCTCTCGAGGAGCGCAGGAAGAGAACCTTCCGTCTGCACCGGCGGGAGCGTCCGTTGCTTCTCGTAGAGGGCGAGGGCTTCGGCCGTGATACTCTTGCTCTCCTGCACGTTTGGCTGGTCGAAGGGGTTGATCTTGAGACATGCCGCAGCCACCGCCACGGCGAACTCCCACCTGAAAAACTCTCCGGCCAGATCCATCGGTTCCTTGAGTTCGATGCGGATCAGTGGGAGTCCCGCGCGGTTAAGCGCCTTCGCGAAATCGTCGCTCGTCTTGTTCTCGTCGCCAGCGAGCCTCAGATACACGAAGTAGCGGTCATCACCGTAGGCCTCGGTCACGCCCGTCGGCTCGCCGACCACCGGCACGATGCCCAGACCCTCCTTGCCGGTGCTCTCGGCTATGAGTTGTTCCGCCCACAGCCCGAACGCGCCGAGGCGGGGAGAGGTGAAGAGGGTCATCTTGTCGCGCCCGTTCGAAGCCAGGCAGCCCATGCACATGCCCAGCCACGCCCCGGGATTCTCCCTCAAGTCCGTGTTGCCGCAGAGCCGTGCCGCCTCCCTTGCAGAGAGGAGCATCTGTCCGACGTCGAGGCCCATGAGCGCTGCGGGCACCAGGCCGAAGTACGACAGAACCGAGTACCGTCCGCCCACGTCTGCCGGATTTATGAAGGCGCGCAGGAAGCGCGCCTTGTGAGCGAGCGTAAGGAGGGGCGTGCCGGGGTCCGTGATGGCGACGAAGTGACGCCCCGCCTCTTCACCGCACACTTTCTCCACCTCGGCGCGGAAGAACGCGTAAAGTGCCGAGACCTCGGCGGTCGTGCCGGACTTGCTCGCGACTATGAACAGGCTCCTCGAGAGGTCTATCTGTTCGAGCGTCCGGCGGACAACGGCCGGGATCGTGGAGTCGAGCACCGTCAGAGTCGGAAAGCCCCGTCTCGTGCCCAGCGCTCGCGCGAGCACCTCGGCGCCCAGGCTGCTGCCGCCCATGCCGAGTAGCACCACGTGTCGCACGCCGCGGTCGCGCGTTTCCCGCGCAAAGCGGGCGATATCGTGAATCGAGTCGCGCATGGAGTTGGGGAGTTCCAGCCAGCCCAGACGGTTCGATATCTCCTCCGGCGAGGGCTTCCAGAGGGTGTGGTCCCTCCGCCACAGGCGGGCCACGATCTGCTGCGACGCCATCTCGTCCCAGAGCGGGCGGCAGAGTTCGATCATTTTTGACGCGGATGTCACGCCCTTGTCCCTCTGCCTCGCGTGTGCCGGAGTCTCCACAGCGCTTCAGACGCCGCGGAGTATAGCCGTGTCGGAGGGGCAGGCGCAAGGCCTTGCTCGACCGCGTTGAAGCCCGGCGGGGACTCTGGTACAAGGCAGGGCGCGGCTCCGATCAGGAGGAAGACCTGGCCATGGTAGAGATGACACCGTCGGAACGCTCGGCGATGAGCGAGGTCGTTGCGATAGCGCTCCGGGAGGACCTGGGTTCGGGAGATGTGACCAGCGAGTCGGTTCTCTCCGCTTCGGCGACCGCACGGGGCGGCATTGTCTCCCGCGTGCCGGGTGTGGTCGCTGGACTTCCGGTTGTGCGCGAGGTGTTTCGGCAGATATCGGAAAGGATCGTCTTCCAGCCCCGGATCGAGGAGGGCTCGTGCGTGCAGGCAGGAGCGCGGCTGGCAGAAGTGAGTGGCCCCGCCGTCGCGATCCTCGCTGGCGAGCGCGTGGCGCTGAACTTTCTCCAGCGCCTCAGCGGCATCGCGACGCTCGCCCGGCGATGTGTGGAATCGCTCGGAGGTTACGACTGTCGAATACTCGATACGCGCAAGACCACGCCTTGCCTGCGTGCCCTGGAGAAATATGCTGTGCGGGTCGGAGGGGGGTGCAACCACCGGATGGGACTCTACGACCAGGTCCTGATCAAGGATAACCATCTGAGGCTATTGGCTGGGGAGGCGGGAGACCTTTGTGCCGCGGTGCGGCTCGCAGTCGAACGTGCCCGCCGACGGGTCGGCGCGACCATGCTGATCGAGGTGGAGGTAGAGACGCTCGACATGGTGGATGCGGCAATCGAGGTGGGTGCGGACGTGATCATGCTGGACAACATGTCGGAGCCCGATATGCGAGAGGCTGTGCGACGGATACGTCGTTGCCGCACGGAGAGCGGGCGACCCTACCCGATTTCCGAGGCCAGCGGAGGAATCACCATCGAACGTCTGGAGAGCGTGGCCGCGACCGGAGTGGACACGATATCGCTGGGCGCGCTCACGCACTCCGTACGCTCGCTCGACATGGCGCTGGAGATGACCTGAGAGCGGGCTGTGGTGGAACTCTCCTGCAGCTCGCGGCTGCACGTGCTCGCCATCGCGCGATGGTTGTTCCCGAACGGGGTCACCGTCAAAGAGCGATGGGGAACTGGAGTTCGGTCACGTACTCCGAGGGTTTCCCGCGGCCGTGGGTATCCGGCCGACGCAGATAGACCTCCCTCGGCGGTCCCACTATCTCGCGATTCTCTGCCGCCAGCCAGGCCAGCATTTCGCTGTAATGCGCAGGGATATCGCCGTACGGCCCTTTGACCCTGACCGCAGCAACGGTCGTCTCCGGCAGGCGCTTGACGGTCACGTTGGTATCGCCCCTGACGGCACCCCTGACAGGCAGGCAGACCTCGTACGAGGCCGAAGCGGGGTCGAACTCGTGGGGAGCCGAGAGGAACGTCGTGTGCCCCAGGCCGATGACCTCGACCCCGTGTTCGGTGGCCCATTGCCTCAATGCGCGATAGACTCTGCCGATGTCGTCGTGGCTGCCGTGATGAATCATCGCGATGACGTCCTGGGCAGGTATCTTCCTGATCTCCGGTGCTTCCATCGTCTTATCCTTTCTCTCGCCCTCTTCCGCGCGGGCGAACGGCCTTCACCGCACTGGCGAAAAATCGTCCTTCGGCGCTCCGCACTCGGGGCAGACCCAGTTGTCCGGCAACTTTTCGAACGGCGTTCCCGGCGGTATGTCGTTTTGGGGATCCCCCTTCGAGGGATCGTAGATGTAGCCGCATACGTCACAGATGTATTTTTGCATGGTGGTGTCTCCTGCGGAGGTTCGCCTCATCGCTGACCACAGATCCGACGCTCATCCATCGTTTGCACCGTCACGCTTGCACGGGCTGCACGCGCAACATGGCCAGGAGCATCTTCGCCGGCGTCTCGGCGTGCAGCGCGTGTGGCACATTGGCGGGCATCGCGACCAGTTGGCCGGCCCTCGCGACGACGGCCTTGCCTCCTATCTTCAGACGGAGTTCGCCGTCGAGCACGAACACGTATGCGTCGTACGGCGCCGAGTGCTCGCTCACGCCCTGATTCCGGTCGAACGCGAATAGCGTCAGCGAGCCGGCGGCATTCTCGTCAACGGTGCGGCTGACGATGGTGCCATCCACGTACGACGTCAGGTCCAGGAGATTCAGCGCCTGAGCCACCGGCACGTTCGGTCCGCACCCCTTTTCCTTTTTCACGATCGCTTCCTGTCGTTGTCCGGGTGTAGCGCCGTGTATCCGAGATCGTTGACCGCCGAAACAAGGATACCATAATCAAGGCCGTCCCCCCAAATGCGAGCCTCCTTCCGGTCGAAGGAGACCTCCGCCCGGGCGACGTTGGGACATTCGAGCAACGCGCGTCTGATGGTATTGGCACACTCTTGGCAGTGCATGCCCCCGATGGCCAACGTGAGGTCGGGCGGTACAGCCGCAGGTTGCGGGCGCCGCGCGGCCGGTCGAAGTGCATTGACGAGGACGCCGAAGAGCGTCACGGCGGAGAGGGTCCTGAACCAGAGCGGTACCATCTCGTGGTGTGGAGGGTGGCTCCAGTGCGGGGGCAGTCCACTGCTGATCGCGTCCAGGAAAAGGCCGGACCCCAGCGCAGCCCCTGCGATTACGACGAGGTAGATCGCGACCGTTTTACGGCCGAGCACCTTCCATATCGTGGCGACCGTCGCAGCATTGGTGGCAGGACCGGCGATGAGAAACACGAGCGCCGCCCCGGGGGTGAACCCCGCATGAATTAGCGCCGCGGCCAGGGGCACCGAGGCCGTGGCGCAGACGTAGAGGGGAATCGCGAAGCCCATCACGACTAGCATCGGTACTATCCCGGTTCCCAGAGTGTTTCGGATCACCTCGGGTCTGGGCACTATCGCGGAGATGACACCGGCGATGACGAGGCCGATGAGCAGGGGCTTCGCTATGTCGCGGGGCAGGTTCACGAAGCCGTAGCGAAACGCCGCCACCATTCTGTTCCCCGAACGAGGTTCGGTGCAGCATGGTGCCTCGCAGGTAGAAGCGGTCGCTTGTGCGGGTGCAGCGTCTCTGCGGTCGACCACGTCCACGAGTGCGCCACCGACGACGCCTGTCACCAGGGCGACGATCGGCCGGTATATGGCGAAGAATAGTCCCAGGAGGCTGTAGGTAACAGCGATACTGTCCACGCCGGTCTGAGGGGTAGAGATGAGGAAAGCAGTGGTCGCGCCCTTGCTGGCGCCGTGTCGTCGCAGCGAAGCGCTAACCGGTATCACGCCACAGGAACACAGGGGAAGCGGCACGCCGAACCCGGCGGCCTTCAATATGGACCACAACCCCTTTTGTCCGAGATGATGCTCCACCCTCTCGGGTCTCACCAGCACCGACAGGAGGCCGGCGATGAGGAATCCCAGAAGGAGGTAAGGGGCCATTGCGCCTGCCGTCTGCCATATGGCGGCAAGGACTCCGAGGAGGAATGCGGTCATCCTTCGTTTGCCTCCGCATATCTTGACCTGGCGAAGAAATGGGAAAGTTCCGTGTCCTTCCTTATGCCTATGCGGCTCAGGGCGAAGTCGTATTTAACGGGGTCGTCGGGAGAGAAGCGACGAAACGCCAGGGTTATCTCGCGGGCGGTGCGGAGGTCCGCTTGCCTTCGCCTCGTCAGTCGCAGCGCACGGCAGAGGCGGAGCATATGCGTGTCAATCGGCACCAGGAGCCGGTGCTGGCCGACGGCCTCCCATCCGCCGGGGTCAACGTTGTCGTGTCGCACGAGCCAGCGCAGGAGGAGATGCAGTCGTTTGCACGCACTGCCACGGGTCGGGTCGGCGAGAAGGTTGCCGCACTGCCCCCGTGCGGCGCTGTCGAGTTCGGCCACGAAACCGACGAGCGCGGGCATCACATCGGCGTGGTCGCGCTTGAGGTTGGAGAGAAAGCAGTCGCGCAGGGAACCGTATCTCTTGATGACCCTTCGTGCACCGCTGAGCAGCGCCGCCATGTTCTCGCCCGTCGTCATCCTGTGCCGGAAGCCGCTGAACGTGCGGATCATTTCACAGGGACTGGCATCGCAAAGGAACTTCATGGGCGGTCCCATGCGCCCCAGGATCTCTTCCGCACTGCGCAGTATGTGCGCCACATTTCCGAAAGCGAGCGCTGATGCCACGAGTCCGACAATCTCGCGTTCGGCGGGGTCGTCGTACCGATAGAGAAACTCCAGGGGGTCGGGGTGGACCATGTCGAGCCGGTCGTAAAACCTGTAGAGCCTCTCGAGGGACCTGCGCGAAACGCGGTATCCTGACCGAGCGGTCCGGGCCGTCGTGGCGCTCACGGGCATCCTGTCATTCCTTCGTGGCCTGATATCGAGACTCCCCGGCAATTCGGTCTGAGTCGGGCCCATGGCTTCTCGGGGCCAGCCTCAGCCCGAACTCCTTCAAACCCGAATATAGCACGGGCACCAGAAACAGGGTAATCAACTCCAGGAGCATTCCACCGAACGATGGGATAGCCATGGGGATCATTATGTCCGCGCCTCGGCCGGTCGAGGTGAGCACAGGTAGCAGCGCGATGACGGTGGTCGCCGTGGTCATCAGGCAGGGCCGGATACGACGTTTGCCAGCGGTGACTGTTGCCTCCCGGATCTCGGCCACCGATCTCGGCTTCCTTTGCGCGAAGGACTGTTCGAGGTATGTGGCGATGACAACGCCGTCGTCGGAGGCGATGCCGAAGAGTGCCAGGAAACCGACCCAGATCGCGACGCTGAGGTTGATCGGATGAACGTTAAAGACGTGGCGCATGTTCACGCCGAAGATGGAGAAGTCGAGGAACCAGGGCTGCGCGTACATCCAGATCCAGATGAATCCGGCGGACCAGCACACCAGGATGGTGCTGAAGACGAGGGTAGTGGTGTGGACGCGTTTGAACTGGAAGTAGAGGATGATGAATATGACGAAGAGGGCGAGCGGCAGCACCACGGCGAGCGTTTTGCGCGCCCTAACCTGGTTCTCGTAGGTGCCGGCGAAGGTTATCTCGACCCCTGGCGGCCTGATGAACTCGCCCGCCGCCTCCTTTTCCGACAGGTACCGCTGCGCCTCTTCCACCGCGTCAACCTCGGCCACGCCGGGCTTCCGGTCGAAGAGGACATATCCGACGAGGAACGTACCCTCGCTCTTTATCGCCTCGGGCCCGCGCACGTAACGGATGCGGGCCAGCTGGATGAGCGGGACCTGAGCGCCATCACCAGTCGGCACAAGGACGCGTTCCAGTTCCTCGATCCTGTCGCGGAATTCGCGGAGGTACCGCACGCGCACCGGGTAGCGCTCCCGGCCCTCGACCGTCGTCGTTGCGCGCACGCCTCCGATGGCCACCTCGATGACGTCCTGCACGGCGCGGATGGGAACGCCGTAGCGTGCGGCCGCCTCGCGGTCAATCTCGATCTCGAGATAGGGACTGCCGATGACGCGGTCCGCCACGACCGTGGATGGCTCGACAGTCGGGACCTCCTTCAGGAGGCGCTCCACCTCGAGGCCGACGCGCTCGATCGTCTGGAGGTCCGGCCCCTTGATTTTCACGCCCATCGGAGCGCGCATGCCGCTCTGGAGCATGACTATCCGTGCAGCGATGGGCTGGAGTTTCGGGGCGGCGGTGCTTCCAGGTATCTCGGCGGCGCGCTTCACTTCCTCCCAGATGTCGTCCGGCGATCGGATGTGGTCGCGCCACTGGCGATACGGTCGGCCGCCCGGATCGGGAATCAGTTCGCCGTTCCCGTCGCGGACGAACTCCCGTTTTCCCTCGTCATATCTGAACCGCACCCGGCGGCCATTCGTGTCGGTGATGTACTCGGGCTTGTAGTTGATAACTGTCTCGATCATGGCAACAGGCGCGGGATCCAGTGCCGACTCCGCCCTTCCCACCTTGCCCACGACCGATTCCACCTCGGGAATCGCCCGCAGAGCCATGTCCTGCTTGCGGACCACATCCAGGGCCTCCCCTATGGATGCATGCGGCATGGTGGTGGGCATGTAAAGGAAGGAACCCTCGTCCAGCGGAGGCATGAACTCCCTGCCCAGGCCGGGCAGGGAGTGCGCAGCCCACGCCCACGGTCTGCTTCGCCGGATGGCTTCCGGCTTGACGCCGATCCTGGCTCCTGCCGCGGGCACGAACGAGAAGACCCTGTCGAACCCCAGCCAGACGCACGCGCCGAAGACGATCATCGCAGCGGGGAAAGCAAGGAACATCGCTTTGTGCGCGAGGGCCCACCTCAGGAGCGGCTCGTAGGCATGCTGGAAGAGCCGGTAAATTGTCAGGAGACCGCCGATCAGGATGACGGTAAAGGCGATGTTGCGTGCCAGGCCCCTTTCCGGGCCGATGGGCTGCCAGTGGAGTGTCAAGAGGATTGCCACGACGACGAGCGCGACGATGTTGAGGCACCACGGTGCCGCCTTTCTCACGGCAAGGGGAAGGCGTTGAGCCACCAGGTGGTAAATTGCCAGCAAGGATACCAGAACGCCCGCCCACCAGATCGCAAAGAGCGCGATGGCGACGCCCGCGGCAGCCAGTCCGGATAGCGCTGCCACGCGGAGATGCCGGGACGATATCCTGCCAGCCAGGAGGATGTGAGCACCGGCCGGAATGATGGTGAGCGCGACGATTATCGAGCCGATCAGGCAGAAAGTCTTCGTGAAGGCGAGCGGTCTGAAGAGTTTCCCCTCCGCGCCGGTCATCGCGAACACCGGAAGAAAGCCGACGATCGTAGTGGAGACCGCCGTGAGAACAGCGCCGCCGACCTCGCTCGATGCCCGATAGACGACCTCCAGCCGGTTATCCTCGGGCGCCGCCTCGCCCATGTGGCGGAGGATGTTCTCGGTGATGATTATCCCCATGTCCACGATCGTGCCGATGGCGATGGCGATTCCCGACAGCGAGACTATGTTGGCGTCAACTCCTGACAACTTCATCGCGATGAAACTGAGGAGGACCGCGAGCGGCATCGTAATGCAGATCAGGATCGAACTGCGCAGGTGGAACATCATGACGATGACCACGATAACGGTTATGAGGACCTCCTCGTAGAGCGCCCTGCCGAGCGTTCCGAGGGTCTCGTAAATCAATCCGGTGCGGTCGTAGAACGGGACGATGGTTACGTGGCTCGTGGTGACCCATGGCGGCCACTGGCGACGTGGCGTACTTCGGAGCCAATTCATCCATGCAGACTGGTTCAGCCGCCCGCCGTCGAACGCCTCGAAGCCGCGCTCGGATGCGAATTTGCGAACTTCGGATTCGCCGATGCGCGCAAGGTCCACTACAAATCTGGTTGGAAGGGCCGGTGCGATGGCATCTATCTTCTTCTTCACGTTCTTGATGGCCGCAAGGGGATTGTAACCGTGTCGGACGACCACTATTCCGCCCACTGCCTCTGCCCCGTCCTTGTCGAGCGCCCCGCGACGATACTGGGGCCCGACCGCGACGTGGGCGACGTTCCTGACGTAGATCGGCACGCCATCGGTGCTCCTGATGACGCTGTTCTCTATGTCGGATACGCTCTTGAGGAAGCCGATGCCCCGGATCATGTAGTCCACCCGGTTGATCTCGATGGTCATGGCGCCCACGTCAACGTTCGAGGAGCGCACCGCGGCGTAAACCTCGTCCAGGGTCACGTTGTAAGCGCGCATCGCATCGGGGTCCAGGTCAACCTGATACTCCTTCACGAACCCGCCGACCGAGGCGACCTCGCTGATGCCCTCTGCCGACAGGAGGGCGAGCCGGACGTACCAGTCCTGGATCGCGCGCAGTTCCTGGGGATCCCAGCCGCCCGCGGGCCGTCCATCCGGGTCGCGACCCTCCAGGGTGTACTGGAATATCTGGCCCAGCGCCGTCGCGTCAGGTCCCAGGGACGGCTGCACCCCTTCCGGCAAGATCCCGGGCGGGATACTGTTGAGTTTCTCGAGGACGCGCCCGCGCGCCCAGTAGAAGTCCACGCGATCCTGGAAGATGATGTATATGCTGGAGAATCCGAACATCGAGGAACTCCGGATCGTCTTCACGCCCGGAACGGCCATCAAATACGTCGTCAGCGGATACGTTATCTGATCGTCCACGTCCTGCGGGGAGCGACCCATCCACTCGGTGAACACGATCTGCTGCTTCTCGCCGATATCCGGTATCGCATCCACAGCCACTGGTTCCCGGGGCAGCGGACCGAGACGCCAGTCGAACGGCGCGAAAATGACCCCCAGGAAGATTGCAAGGAACGCGATGAGCACCACGACGAGTTTCTGCTCCAGGCAGAAGCGAATGAGTCTGTTGACGATGCCCTGCGAGCCGATGGCGAGCGCGGGAGCAAGTTGTTCAGCCGGTCGGTCACTCATGGTGGTGCTCTTCCGCTGATATGCCCGGGGCGCCGCCCAAGGTCTCGACGACGTCGCCGCATCGCAGCATGGCACTGCCGAAATACGGGTTGCGGATCTCATCGTCCCTCTGGAGCCAGATCGCCCCTCGGCCATCGAAGGCCATGGGGCAGCGCAGTATCCGTATCGCACGGCCCTGCGCCGGGCTGAATCCCCGGAGGATCTTCGCAACCTCGTCGGATAGCGGGGAGAACTTCGCGCGGAGTGCCCCGATGTCGGCCGATTCTTCCATCGCGTTCAGCGCGCTCGAGATCGCGGGCAGAGACGCCATCCATGCCTCGTGGGCGGCGTGGGGGAGGAGTGCCATGTCAACCCGCGAGACGAGGTCTCGACACCGCTTGACGGCGCTCCTCGCGCCCTTCTCATCGTCCGTCGCCAGGGCGTCGCCGATGGCGAAGTACGCATCGAGGAAGCGATCCAACTGTGCGAGGAAGGAATCGGGGACAGCAAGGTACGGCGAGACCTGCGGGGTTGCCCCCGGCGTCGGCAGCGCGGCTGTGGCTCCTGGCAGGGCGGCGTGTCCCGCGTGTCCGCCGACGCCCGTTCCGCCTTCGGGTTGCATCATGCTCGGCTGTCCCTGGATTTCGAGGGCGCTGTCTATCTTGAAGTTCCCGCGCGTGACGACCCGTTCACCCTCCTCGAGTCCTTCGAGGACGATGTAATATTCACCCGCACGGGGGCCCAGGACCACGTTCCGTCCCTCGAATGTCGGCCTGTCCGCGCCGGGGACCTGCACGTAGACGACTGCGCGCTTCCCTGTGATGAGCGGTGCGGACGAGGGTATGACCAGCGGTGGTCTGCGGGCCTCCGGAGGAAATGGCGCGTAACCGAGCGACTCTGGAGCGACAAGTGGCATCCCACAGACGTCGCACGAGCCGGGTTCATCTCTCATCACTTCGGGGTGCATCGGGCATATCCACTTGCCTGTCAGGTCCTCGGTGAGCACTCGTCCGCCATCCGCCATCTCTGCGACCACCAGCCCTCTCACGAACATCTCGGGCTTGAGTCTTCCTCCCGGGTTCGGTAGGTTGACGCGCACCTTCGCCGTGCGCGTCGTCGCCGTGAGCGTCGGGTCAATGAAGGCGATGACGCCGTCGAATGCCTCGCCCGGGTATGCATCTGTGGTCACTGTCACCTTCTGCCGATAGCGGATCCATGGTAGGTCGGACTCGTACGCGTCGAGTTTTACCCACACGACAGAGAGATCGGCGATCGTGTAGATGGGCGTGCCGGCCTCGACGTACATCCCCACCTGCCCCTGCCGCCGGATGACGATGCCCGCGAGGGGTGCGTACAGCGTGACGCGCGTCTCCGGGCTGCCGCGTTTCTCCACGTCCTGAATCTGCTCGGGTGTGAGGCCCCAAAGGCGCAGTTTTTCGCGGGCTGCTGCCAGCGTCTCCTGTGCCAGGGCACGTGTCATTTCGTCCTGCTGGGGTCGGTCGGCGTATCGCAGGGCCTGGAGGAGTTCCTCCTGTGCTGCGATGAGTTCGGGGCTGTAAATATCCACCATGTGGTCGCCTTTGCGCACCTGAACGCCCGTGTAGTCCACGTACAGTCGCTCCAGACGGCCGGGCATGCGGGCGGTGAGGTAGGCCAGCCTCGTCTCGTCGTACTCCACCTTTCCGACCATCCTGATTTCGCGAGCGACATACCTTCGCTCCACCGGGGCCGTCTCGATATCGAGCAGCGCCAGGCTCTCCGGCGTGGTCGCGAAGCGGCGCGGCCCGACAGGTTCGGACGATCTGGGCATCGCGGGTACGAGGTCCATCCCGCAGATCGGGCATCTGCCCGGTCCCGGCTGACGGATCTGCGGATGCATGGAGCAGGTCCAGACCTGGGCGGTCGCGCTCTTCTGCGAGGCCGGCGATTCCGCGGCGTGCTGCGCTGGCCGTGACGCGAGCATGTGCCCCAGCCGGAACGCGATCACCACGATAGCGATCGTCACCGCCCACCGGATCATCCGTCCCATGCGCGTGCTCATGCCCAGGTCCTCCGCAGGACGCCCGGCCGAGGGGCTACATTCCGCCAGAACCTCCTGGCCGCTGGCGGCGAACGCGAACGATGGTGTCAGTTTCCGTTGACATATCGCTTTGCATTACGGGCGAGCGGCCCGATGACCGCATGCCTCTGCCGGTTCCTTGCATTTCGCCGATCGCGCGGAACGCCATGCCGCCAGGTTCCATGGTCTCGATGTCCACCCGCGACCACGTCTCGATTGCCGCCAACGCCTTTTCCCTCTCGATGCGCAATTCCGCGACGAAGAGCCTCGCCTCCAGCAGCGCGCGGTGTGCCTCGAGGAGATCGGAGAAACTCATGCGATCGTTGGCGTATGCGGTCTGCGCGACAGCGATAGTCTGCTGCGCCCACGGGAGTATCGTGTCCTCGAACAGCCGCACCTGCCGTTCGTCGTTGCGGAGGATATACAGGTTGACGATGAGAGACGCAGCGAGGTCGCGTTCGTACTGGGTTCGCGCCGCCTCGGATGCCGCGAGGTCGGCCCGGGCCTGCGCTATGCCGGCCCTGATCGCCTCGATACGCGTCGGCAGGGCGATCATGCCGCCCACCATGCTCTGGATGCTCCCCTGGATTGATGCCTCGAGGCTGAAGTCGGGGAGGTACGCTTGCCTGGCAAGGTCGAGGGCTTCCCTTCGGCCGGCCACCTCGTGCGCGAGGGCCGCGAGTTCGTTGCTGCGTTCGGCGGCTATTGCAATAAGTTTGTCATCGTCCACGGGGAGCGACCTCGGCGCTGGCAGCGATTCGGGGAGCGGGACGGGTGCCGTTGACGGCCTGCCGACGAGGGCATTCAGTTTGGCGGCCAGGCCAGGCACCCGTGCCTCCAGGTCCTGCACTTCGTTTCGGGCCGACAAGAGGTTTGTCTGTGCGCGGAGGAGGTCGGCCTGAGTGGCAGTACCGGACGCCACACGCGCGGCGGTCTGTCTCGTGATCATTTCGAGGAGTGCGATCTCTTCGTTGCGGATGCGGATGCTCTCCGCGAGGAGAGCCAGATCGTAGTATGTGGAACGCACGCGGTACTGGAGCAGGAACTTCGCGTTTTCGAAACGCGCGGCCGCAGCACGGGCATCCTCCAGCGCTATTCTCCCGGCCGTTGCGAGTTTCGTGGGAAAGGGGATGTTCGACATCGGGTCGTTGCCGATTCCCAACGTCGTCCGGTCCCAGAGTCGCATGTTCTCTCTGGTGAACATCACACTGAGAGGAACGGCGACGCGGGGCCAACTGGACTCCTGCGGGATTCGCTCGACCGCCGATCGCCACTCCCAGTAGCGTGCCTGTATCTCCGCGTTAGACAGGAAGGCCCGAAGTAAGTAGTCGTCGAGCGTGGGGCGCTCGGGTAAGTCTGCCAGCGAGGTGCCCTCGACCCAGGGCCTGCCGGCCACGTCGAGGGAGGCGCGTTGAGAGTGTTCTCCGGCAGGCCGAAGAGCGCAACCCGAGATGAGCGCTGTCAGCAGAATTGCGAGCGTCCCCCTCGACGTCAGTTCGAGCGCATGCCCCATCTTCTCCTCCGCAGATTGCGGATACCGGGTCAATGGCACATCTTGCACGCGGGTGCTGGATCGTGCCCCTCGTGCGAGCCCGGCTCGATCTTCTCGGCGGGCGCCAGCGTGATGCCCTGCGACTCGAGTTCCCGAACGTACTTCTCTGGATTCCGGCTCACCTCGGCCAGACACCCGGCGCAGCACACGTAGATGCGCTTGCCGGCATGGTCCACGAACAGATCCCTGTTCACCGGCTCCCCGGTGATCGGACAGCGGCTCTGAGTTCCTGCTGCCTGTGTCATCCCGGGTGGTTTTTTCTGCGACCGCCCGATCGCCATCCTCCCAAGTTCCGTCACAGCGCAACAGCCGCCCAACAGGCTTGCGGCCATGAGACTCAACGTCGCTGCCCTGAGCGCACGCATCGTCGGCCTCCTCTCTTCTCTTGGGGCGGTCAGCCCCGCCTCATGAAATGGAATACACGTATCAGTTCCTCGATTTTCTCGCGCTGGACCGATGGGTCGTTCGTCGCGAAGGCATCTGCCACGCATGTCTGCATGTGGTTTTCGAGAATCGCGGCGCTCAGACGGTGGAGAGCGGCCTCGACCGCAGCGATCTGCTGCACTATCTCTATGCAGTATCGTTGCTGTTCTACCATGCGCTCGAGACCCCGGACTTGTCCCGCGATGCGATGGAGGCGCTGGAGGGCGGAATCGCGGAGTTTTCCTTCGAGCATCCCTTTTCTCCAGACAGGGTACTGTACAACAGTATAGTATGTTATCCGACTTATTTTGTCAACTATTTCTAGTAAATGAAACGGAGCGCAGGCACCTCATTGTTCAGAGCGGGCAAACCTTGCGGCACTTTCCGAGGATCGCGATACCGCGCCGCACGCTTTCGGGCGTGACGGGAGGTGGGATTCGATCTCGCAGGGAACGATGGAGATCGTCGTAGAAACGGAGGGACGGGCTGGGCGCGTCAGCGGGGAGTGTCCAGGACTCTTCGTGCCACTCGAGCCGATCCGAGCAGTACTCCCTCTCGGGCGCCGCCGGCTCGGTCTCCACCTTGCGGGTAGGCATCCTCGACCAGTCCACGAACTTCCAGTCGAGCCTTTGCTCTGTGCCCTGCAGGCCGCCGCTGGTTCCCATGACGAGCCAGAGAGGCGCAGGGTAGGAGCAGCAGTACGTAATCTCGATGTCGGTGAGGGGCCCACCGGCGGGGCGCAGGATTATCTTCACGTGATCCTCGGCGTCGCCGCAGGTCAGCGCGAGTTCCCTGTGGCAGAACACGTCTGGATCGCGGTCGCCGAGGAGCACGACCGCGAGGTCCACGAAATGGGCCCCCAGGTTCATCAGCATCCCTCCGCCGAAGCGTTTCAGGGTCTGCCAGTCCCACCGGCGCCCGAAGGTATGAAGGGCGATGCGGATCTGGACGATGCGTCCGATCTTTCCGGACGAGATGATCTCCCTCAACTTCAGGAATTCGAGGAAATATCTGCGATTCTGGAAGGAGGTGAGTATGCGGTCGGTGCGACGAGCCTCCGATATCATCTCGTCCACCTCGTCGCAACTCTGGGCCATCGGTTTTTCGCAGACCACGTCCTTGCCTGCGCGGAGCGCCTTGCAGACGTGCTCGCGGTGAAGGTGATTCGGCGTCGCGACGACCACGAGTTGGACGCCGGGGTCCGCGACGAGTTCATCGAATTCCGGATATGCGCGGCAGCGGAGCACTCGCACGGCCTCGCGGCGACGGGACTCGTCGGGGTCGGCGACGGCAACGACCTCGTAGCGGTCTCTCATCTCCATGAGCGGCAGCGCGTGGAGACGCCACCCGCTGCGGCCAAGGCCGGCTATGCCCACACCGATAGTGGAAGAGGGTGATTGGCGCATGCGAATCTCTCCGCGTCAGCGTGTCCGGTGGCAAAACCGCTGGCGGCGAGGCGGCATCAGACCAGTTCCTTCGCCCGGTCGCCGATGCGGCGGACGGCGGTCACCATCGCAAGGACGTTCTCCGGCCTGGAGTTCTGCATAACCCCTTCGCCGGTGTTGAACATGTACCTTCCTCCGGGCAGGTTATCGCGGACCATGCGTTCGGCCGTGGCGGCGACGAGGGCCGGCGCACTGTCGCGCAGCATGGCGGGGTCGAAGTTCCCCATGAGCGCAATGCGGGGCTGGATCTCGCGCTTGATATCGGCGATTCTCGGCCCCTCGCCAACATTCACGGCGTGCACAGGCAGGTGCACCTGCTCCTTCAGGTAGGGGGTCTCTGTCTCGTTGTTGTGGAAGATGAGCAGCGCACCGGTCTTCCTCAGTGCTTCGGCTACACGGGCCGCAGGCTCGAAGGCAAATTCCATGAAGTGGCGGAGGCTGATGAACTTGGACGCGGAACAGCAGTCGCCGAGCCACAGAAGGTCGGCGCCTGCCTCGACCTGCGCCTTCCCGAAGGCGATCTGATGATCCACGAAGAATCGCATATTGTCGCGGACGAGGTCGGGTTCGATGACCATCCGATACATGAGTTCGTCTATGCCGTAGATGAGGCCGAGCGTCGAGAACGGCGCCGCTATCCGGCCCATGACGAGTACGCTGTCGCCAAGGGCCTGCTTCGTTCTGCGGAGCATCTCGAGGTGCACGGGGCATCTCATGGCCCTGTTGAAGTCGGGGATGGTGAAGCGGCGGAGGGTGTCGCGGTCCATGGGAAGATAGCGCGACGGCATCGCGGGATGATCCTCGTCGTCGCGCATCTCCAGACCGAGATGCTCGAACTCTATGTAGTCGTCGGGAAAGATGATGGCCCAGTCGTAATCGTAGTCCCTCACGGCTTGCACCTGGCTCCTGACCATGCCTTCCACGTCGTGTCTCATCGCGCGGTACGAGAGGCCGGCGCGGCGGTAGTCGAATTCGAGTCCGAGGGCGAAAAGAGGCATACGCCTCGGCTTGCGGCCCTCGGCGCAGGCCAGGAAATCCTCGCGCACACCAGTGTAGGCCATATTGTTACCCTTTCTCTACCCGGGCGAGCAATCGCTCGACGTTGCGGCGGAAGATGTTCTCGCGATCGGCCCCGGTGATGTCGGCGATCTCGACGGTACCGCGTGTGTATCTCATGCTGACGAAGGGATAGTCGGAACCGAACAGGATCCGGTCGGAGCCGGCGCGTTCGCAGAGCCACGCTATTGCGCCCCGATCGTTCACGGTCGAAATCTCGAGGAACAGGTTTGGGAAGCCTCTGACGAGTTTCGCCGCGTGTTCCCAGTGGCCGTTGAGAGAATGGCCAGCGATGAAGATCGCGTCGTGGTATCTTTCGAGGACCCGGCGGAGTTCCTCGTGCCCGTTGAGGCCGCGGATTTCCTGCTGCCAGGAGTAATCCTCCTGAATGTGTCCGTCGCCCCACGTGTGGACGAGGACGATGAGCCTTCTCTCATCCGCAAATGCGAGCGCCCGCTCGTAGCCCGTGCCGGAGAGGGGGTGCCTGTGAGCGGAGGGGTGGAGTTTGAGCCCGATCCACCAGCGTCGGTTCGAGTCGAATTCGGCGAGCGCGCGACTCGTCACCTCCGGATATTGCGGATAGACCACCATCAGTCCCCGAAGGCGTTCCGGGTGGGATCTGACGAGGGCCAGCGTATCTCGGTTACCGCGGCTGGGGGTCCACAGGGCGGAGGTATGGCAGCACCACGCCTGGAGGACGCCGGCCCGATCCATGTCGCGGAGGAGCGTCTCGCCGCGGGAGCCTTCGAAGACGCCCGGCGCATGCCAGCCGACATGGATATGGGTGTCATATATCCCCGGGAACATCAGAGGCGCACCTCGCTGAGGAGACGTTCGAGGTTCCCGCCGGCTATCGCTGCGCGGGCGTCCTCCGGCAGGTCCAACCGCTCCATCTCGTATATCGTCGTCTTGAACGGTATTTCCGGGAAACCGCTCCCGAACAGGAGCCGTTCCGGGCCGAACTCCCGGGCGAATCGCTCGATGTGCCCATGCAGCCCGAAACAGGTCGTATCGAGATAGAGGTTCGGGAAATTCCGCATCAGCGTCAGGAGGTGGCGGTCCGGGGAGTACTCGCTGTGGTCGCAGAGCACGACCCTGAGTCGCGGGAACTCGCGGAGGAGCGAATAGACCGACGCATAATCTGTCCCGCGGCGCATGGAGAGAAACAGCGGCACCCGGTTCTCGACGATGGCGCCGAGGGTCTTGCCACAATAGAGACCGTCGAGGAAGAAGCCGTGACGCGCGGGGAATGCCCTCAGTGCCCGGATCCGCGCATTCCTCATGCGGCGGAAGAGTTCGTCGGGCGACGGCATCTCCCAGTCGGCGTCGGGGAGTATCGCCCATGAGCCGGTCAATTCCGGATGCGGCGCTATTTCCTCGGCGAGCATCTCATTGCCGGGTGTGGGGCCGTCGTAGTACTGGGCGACGTGCCATACCAGCGCGCCATCCACGCCCTCACGCCGCATGGTTTCGACGAACTCGGACGTGGTGAGAACCGGTGCGACCTGCCGAACGGGAGAGATCCCCAGCCAGGCGTTGCAGTCGAGAAAGCGCATATCTCACGGCCTCCGCGGGGCCGGTTCCACGCTATGATCGTTTCCGCCGACGCCGGCCAGATGTCGGTGCAGATTCGCCACAAGGCTTTCCGCAATAGCCCGGTTCTCGTTGAAGCTATTATGCTTCTCGCCAGGGTCGAGGGCAAGGTCATAGAGTTCGTGACGGCCCGGCGCGCCCGGGCGCACGACGTGCTCGATGAGTTTCCATCGGGGGGTCCTCACGCAGTAGATCCTCCGTTCGTCGCCGCGCAACGCCTGCCAGCCGGCCGGCGGCGTTTCGGCGTATGCTTCTTCGCGGAACTCGCGAGCGCCCCGGATCAGCGGGAGAAGCGAGCGCCCATCGGCTGCGAAATCGAACGGGATATCCATCAGGTCGAAGATCGTCGGCATGATATCCACCTGCGATACCTGCTGCCGGACGACGATCGAGGGCGGGAGTTTCGGTGGATATCTCATCACGAGTGGCACCAGGAGGCACTCGTCGTAAAGCGTCCCCTTCAGATTGCATGAAGTGTGGCCCACATGTCCGCGTTCGAGGAGTTCCTCGCCGTGATCCGCGGTGACGATGACCAAAGTGTCATCCAGGATTCCCGCTTCTTCCAGCGCGTGGAGTACGCGACCCAGGTAGTCGTCGAACACTCGCACCTCGCCATCGTAGAGCGCCGTGATGCCAGGTGCGTCCCGTGGTTGAAACTCGACCACCACCGAGGAGCGGTCGTGAACGCCGTCGCCTATTGTGCCGATGGAATCCTCCTGTCCGACCTCCATGGCGGCCTTCACGTCCGGTGGGTGGCAGACCATGTATCTGCGCACCACGTCCATGCGCTTCGCTGTCTCCGGGTCGGGCGCGAAACCGGGCTCCACCATGAGCAGGTAGTATTCCTCGGGCGGGTTGTATGGCAGGTGGGTGAAATAGGGCTGCGCGAAGTAAAACCATTTTCGTCCCTTCTCCGCGCGTATGTAATCGAGAACGCTGTTGCAGTCTCTGGTGAACCCGAGGGGGCTCCAGCGCATGACGAGTTCACCGTCAACGGCCCAGCCGTTTTCGGCTAGCGAATGGAGAGGTAGTCGGCGACCTCGCCAGATGCCGGCGTGTTTCCAGTCGTTGTAGTCGCGCTCCGTCATCAGCCGGTGCGAGGCCGGGAAGAGGCCGGTGAGAATCGAGACCACTGGTGGGAAGGTGTGAGCCGACACGGCGACGCATGTCTCGAATCTGACCCCCTCTCGCGCGATGCGATCCAGGTTCGGGCTTGTCGGCCTCGGGTAACCGTAGCAACCGAGGTTCCGTGCACGGAGCGCATCTTCCATGATCAGGAGGACGTTCATGGGGTTGACTCCGGTTGGGGCCCGTCAGTCGTTGAACGTGACCGCTGGTATGTCTAGCATCGTGACGAGCCCGGGACGCGCGGCGCGGACCGAGCGCACCGCGTTCAGGACGATAGCGCACGTGGCCACGTCACCGTTGATGCCTCCCTCGATGAGGGAGACGAAGTCCGGCTCGCCACGTATCTCGACCCTGTCGTAAGACCTCGGTTCGCCGACGGCAGCCCGAAAGCGAAGGAGTATCGCGAGGCGATTGTTCAAGTATCCGCGGCATATCTGTTCCACTCCGCAGGCCATGCCCGGCTCGATGGGGCAGTACCCGGACAGGATCCGGCGGCTCGCGATGACGGGCCGGAGCGACTCGGTGGTCTTCGAGAGTCTCCAGCCGAGCGCATGCGCGATCATGTGAGCGGACTCCTGGAGTCCGACGTGCCTCAGCGTACCCTCCGCCGCTCTCTTGCGAAACTCCAACCTGGTCAAGCCGGCGCCGATCTTTTTCTGGAATGGCACGCGGCGCGCAGAAGCATCCTGCACGCGCTCGACCGTCACGCGCCGCACCTTCTGGTTCACCGCCGTGAGGATGGACGGCAGGTAGTCCATCAGGAAGCCCGGATTGACCCCCGTGCCTATGCATGAGACACCGTGCCGCCGGCAGACAGCGTCCAGACGTTTCGCGAGGCGTGGCGCTGCCATCCAGGGGAACGAGAGTTCCTCGCAGGTGCTCACGACATCCAGCCCGAGGCGCGCGGCCTCGACAACCTGCGGCTCCAGCGCAGCGAGATTCGATACGGTCGTGACAAGGACGACGTCGGCGGGGTGTCCCGCTAGCGCAGACGCGAGATTCCCCTTCGTTGTTATCCCGAGCCTTCGCATGCCGCAAAGAAGTCCGATGTCCTTGCCGATCTTCGCCGGATCTATGTCAACGGCACCTACCACGCGAACGCTTCGACGCTCCAGCGCGTAACGGACTAGCCGCTGTCCGAGAGGACCTAGCCCGATCACCACTATCCTTGTCATTGTTCAGGCCTCTCTTCGTGTCTTTCGGGCGCTTACATGCCAGATGTTGCTCTTGCGCCTGTGGTATTTCCTCGCCTGTTCGATAATGTCCACCCCTACCATCTCGCTCCATGCGCGGATGATCCTCTCGAAGAGCGGTCCCGGCGTCTGCCGCATCTTTACGTGATTCACCCGCGAGCACGGCAGCATGCAATAGGAGGAGGTTGTCCAGAACGCCTCATCGGCCCTGTAAACGTCGAAGAGGGTGAGGTCCCGTTCGGCCACGGGAATGCCTAGTTTTCCTGCGAGTTCGATGACGACGCGGCGGCTGATGCCCTCGAGGATGTTGCGTGTCGTCGAGGTATAGAGGACGCCATTCTTCGCGATGAAGAAATTGGCACCAGTGCCCTCGGTGATGAAACCCTCGGGATCCTGGAGGAGCGCGAAGGCACCCGGATCGCGAGCCTTTGTCTCCACCTTGGCCATGAAGTAGTGCAGGCGATAGCGTGTCTTGCCGCGCGGGTCGACCACGCATGGAGGTACGTTTCTGACCGAGGGTATCGCCGCCGGCACGCCCGTGCGATAGTGCTCGTAGTACTCGTCGTAGGGAAGGGGACTCACATAGACCATGACAGTGGGCTTGCTCGCCTTGCCCCTCATCATGGGATGGGGAAACCCGACGCCGGGCGTTACCTGCCAGCAGAGCCAGCAGTCGTCGTCGGCGGAGAAGTTGTGGATGTTCGCGGCGACTGTCTTCTCCACGATGCGTCGCATCTCGCGCTTCGATACCAGAGGCTCGAGACCGGCGTAGCGCATTCCGTCCTCCATACGGTCGAGATGGTCCTCGAGGCGGAAGACCTCGTGCCGGAACGTCCGGGCGGCCTCCATGAAGACGGCGCCGTACATGAAGCCGATATCCCATATGGATATCTTGGCTTCCTCCTCCGGCACGAAACGGCCGTTGAGATACACGACGAACTTCATGGGCTCCTCCTTCCGATGAAAGGTTCCCTCACAACCTCATCGAGCGGGATAGGAGTCTTGCTTTGGTCCCGCAGCCGATGGATTGTCAACGAGATTCGCTATCTCTCGTGCCCAGATGGTCCGCCTGCTCGCGATAGAGCGCAGGAGTACCTCGAACGTCGCGAAGCCGTCCGCGAGATACATGCAGATGGGGTGCGCGAGGATGGTCGCAACTCCGCCAGCATCATCAATTTGAACCGCTTGCGAAACGACGAGGCGTCCCCACTCTTCTATCGGATACGAGACGGCGCCGAACTCGTCGGCACCGTAGCCGATCCTGTTCGCCTCCTCGACGTACTTGTGCGTCCGGTGGGCATGGTAGAGGTGATCGTGATCCGGTATGCAATTTATCGGATGACTGATCAGTCCGTACTCGATCCGCTTCGGCCAGAATGTCGAGGCCTCGATGTTGTCGGATACGAGCCTCACGCCGTGCGCAGCGAGGAGTTCGTGAGTGTTCCGGTCAACCATGTAACTGTGGGCGCGCCATGAGCGTATGGCGTACCCGGTGCGTTCGAGGGCGGACTCGATGTTCCTGCGTATGTCCCACTCCTGGTACCAGCGCGGGCCGTTCCAGAGTCCGGTCTTCTCACCATAGGCATCGAAGCATTCCCTGGGGAACCGCGCGTTGAAGGTGTGGCCTCCCACCTCTACCAGAGGATGCGTCGCCACTGCCTCGAGGTCCTCCCACTCTTCTGTGAAGCATCGTCCGCAGATGTACAGCGTGCACTTGACCCCGTACGCTTCGACGAGCTCGACGTACCGCCGGGCCACCTGGACCTCCGTGATGGAACGGCCCGAGAGGTATTTCTGGTCGTTCGTCTGGAGCGACATGTGGTGCACGTCGCCAGTGAGGCAGATCATGCAACGCCCTCCGGTTGGCGAAGCAGCGTAGGACCCGGGGTTCCGCTCGTAGCCTCGCTCGCGGCCATTTGCTTGGTCCAGGGGTAAATCACGCGGGGACCGGCGGTGCGTCGCAGTATCAGCGGCGAATCGAGGACGCGCCTTTCAGGTGGTCTCCAGCCGGTCACGATGCGCTCCACCAGCATCTCGGCGGCGGCGGCTCCCATCTCGTGGCAGGGTTCGCGGAAAGTGGTGAGGAAAGGCTCATCGCTTGGCCATGAAACGTCGTCGAATCCGATGACCGATATGTCGCGACCGACCATCTTGCCTGCCTCTTCAATAGCGCGGCAAACGCCTTCGGCCAGAACATCGCGTCCGGCCACGAAGGCCGTCGGTGGGTCGTCGAGCGCGAGGAGACGGTGCGCGGCAAAGTACGCATTGAGGGCACTGGGCGCCTCGCAGACGCCGATGAGCGCCTCATCAGGTTGTATCTCCGCATCGCGCAACGCGTTCGCATACCCGGCGTAGGCCCGACGGTAGAACGCCCGTTCCAGTGGCCGCCCGACGAAGGCGATGCGGCGATGCCCCATCCGCAACAGCGTCGCCGTTGCATCATAGAAAATGCGGTAATGGTCCACGCACGTCCCGGAGACCGCCAGATCGATCTCCAGATTGGCCACGACCAGAGGGAACTGGCGCGTCTCCAGGTCCAGCGCGAGTTCCTCCCGGCCAACGGCCTCCACCATGAGTACCCCGGTGTATTGACCCACGAGCGAACCGGCATCGGGCACGGAGCCGACCGATTGCACAGCCACCCGACGATATGGATAACCCAGCCTGGCGAAGGTCTCCTCCGCGCCGTGAATCAAATAGAAACTCTCCGGCCATGATTCTCTCCTGGCGCATGCATCGTGGAGTATCGCTATCGGTCGGTTGCGCAGACGCTCAGAAGCCGGCAATATCCTTGTGCCCCGACCACGGCACTGCTCGACCAGACCCTCTGCTGAGAGGGCTTCCAGTGCATCGCTGACGGGCGTCCGGCTGGTGTTGAACTCGCGTGCCAGAAGGCGCTCTGCGGGGAGATACGAGTTTGGCGGGTAGAATCCGCGCGCGATCCTGCGGCGGAGTTCTTTGAGAACTCGTTCGGAGGCGGGCGTACGGCCAGGAGTGGTCACTGGTGCCTCGCCGTCAGTGCCGAAACCATAAGACCATTATTGACCTTTTGGCATTTTGCCCTCCGGGCCGCTGATTGTCAAGTCCGCGGTCCCGGGAAATCCTCCCGTTGCCTGCGTGAGTTTCACACGACCTCACGTCCGTCGCGACGGTCACTGGCGGGAGCTTCTCGCAATGGCGGAGATGCGGTTCGAGGCACCGTGAGTACGCAGGAATCGTCGCCTTTTTCGATGGCCCAGCGCTCCCGAAGGTTCGTGGCGCAGGGCGGAGGCGCGACGTCACTCGCCGCGCCATCCGCGGGTTCCCGCACTTTCTGCAAGGACAACTCATGCTCTTCGCGACATGGCGTTGCGAAATACTCCGCCCCTCGTCTTTGACCTCGTGCCCGCCATCTTGTAGAATCGGGTCGTGTCCCTGTGTGAAAGGAGCGTCAGATGCCGACGCGCGAGGAAGTGCAGAAGGTGCTGGACGAGAAGGTGGCGCCCAGGCTGGCCATGGACGGCGGTGGCATAGAACTTGTGGATGTGACCGAAGACGGAACAGTTCACGTCCGGCTGCGGGGGGCATGTCATGGTTGTCCCGGCGCACGCCTGACGCTTCAGATGGGCGTCGAAAAACTCCTCAAATCCAGCCTGCCGGGTGTCAGGGCGGTGCAGAGCGTTTGAGGCAGCGCGACCTGGCTGCCGGACGACGCCTGGATAGTGTCGCTCTTCTTGCCGTGCCAGGGGTTCCCGGGTGCGGCGATCCGATTTTCACCGGAGTTCCGGATGCGAAGACCAAAGGTTGCCGTTGTGGGCGCCGGCCAGGTCGGCGCCACGACCGCTCAGCGTATTGGTGAGGCCGGGATCGCTGACGTCACGCTGCTCGACGTCGTGGAAGGTCTGCCCCAGGGCAAGGCGCTGGATCTGGCCGAGGCTCTGCCCATCGTCGGGGTTGACGTCCTGTTCGAGGGGACCAACGACATATCAGCCCTGGCACGCAGCGACGTGGTTGTGGTCACCGCGGGCCTCCCCCGAAAGCCCGGGATGAGCCGCGACGACCTGCTCCGCAGGAACGCGGAGATAGTAGGCGGTATCGCAGACGAGATAAAGCGCCATGCGCCCGACGCAATAGTCATTCTGGTCACCAACCCCCTCGATGTCATGACCTGGCTGACGTGGAGTCGCACCGGTTTCCCCAGGAACAGGGTCATGGGCATGGCAGGATTGCTCGACTCGGCGCGGTTCAGCACGTTCGTCGCGATGGAGCTCGGCGTCTCCGTCAGGGATGTGCGTGCAATGGTGCTCGGGGGTCACGGCGACTCGATGGTACCTTTGCCCCGCTACACTGCCGTTGCTGGCGTGCCCATTACGGAACTCCTGCCGTCCGAGAGGATCGAGGCGCTTGTGAGACGCACCCGGGACGGCGGGGCGGAGATAGTGCAACTGCTCAAGACAGGCAGTGCCTTCTATGCTCCGTCGGCCGCTGCGGCGGCGATGGTGTCGGCCATCCTGCGCGACGAGAAGCGGCTTCTTCCGGTGTGCGCGCGGCTCGAGGGCGAGTACGGGTTGTGCGATGTCTTCGTCGGTGTTCCTGCCAGGCTCGGTGCCGGCGGAGTCGAGGAGATCGTGGAACTTCCTCTTGCGCCGCAGGAACTTGCCGCGCTGGTTGCGTCCGCCGATCAGGTCCGGGATCTCTGGAACACGCTGAATCGCTCGTGAACGGATGCTAGTCGCCCGTTCGCGCGGCGACCCGAGAACTTCTCCCGCCATCAGGTTCCAGACCATTCGGCGTCGTTGACTTGCTTCGCCTCCTCAAGTAACATCCGGTGCGATACGATAAGGTACTCCGCTTCGGGTGGGCGATCTGCCATGCCGATAAACCTGGCCGAACTGGCGCGGAGAAGGCGCAGGATGCAGCGCATCGCGCCACTCCTGGGTGCGCTCGTGCGGCACGGGTTCGGCCACATAGTGGAGGTGCTGAATCTCCAGCACCTTCTACCATCTCGTCTGCGCGTGGGAGTTGGACTGGGCGAAGGAGTCGCCGAGCGCATTCCCGCCCAGCAGCGCCTCCGGATGCTCCTCGAAGAGTGGGGTCCGACCGCCGTGAAACTCGGGCAGATGCTCTCCATGCGTCCCGATCTTTTGCCCGAGCCATATCTCGTCGAGTTGCGTCGGCTGACCGACCGCGTCGCTCCATTCGATACCGCGGAGGCGCGGCGGATCATCGAGCGCGAACTGGGTCGTCCGATCGAGCAAGTGTTCAGCGAATTCCCGGATGCGCCACTCGCCGCTGGTTCGATAAGCCAGGTCTATAACGCACTCCTGAAGACGGGCGAGCCAGTGGTAGTCAAGGTGAAGCGGCCGAACGCGGAGCGGATCATGACGGCCGACCTTGACGTCATCGAAACGCTGGCCGTTCCGCTCCTCGAGTGGATCGAGGACCTTCGTCCGCTGAGGCCGCGGATGCTCATAGCGGAGTTCCGCCGCAATATCGCCCGTGAACTGGACTTCGTCGCCGAGGCATCAGCGATGCAAAAAATCGGCAGATCGCTTGCCGACCTGGACACCGTCAGGGTCCCCGCGGTGCACTGGGACCTGACGACTTCCGACGTCCTCACGGTCGAGCGCCTGAGAGGTGTAAGCCTGAGCAACCGCGCCGCCCTCGATGCGCTGTCGCTGGACCGTCGCCTGCTCGCTCGAAACCTCGTCGAGATATACCTCCACCAGTTCTTCAAGACCGGGCTTTTTCACGCAGACCCCCATCCGGGTAACCTTCTCGTGACCGAAGACGGCAAGATCGGTCTGGTGGATTTCGGAATGGTGGGGCGGCTCGACCGCGACCTCCGGGGTCTCCTCGGGACCACGTTCGTAGCGTTGACGCGGGGCGACGTTGACGCGATCGCCGAGGCGTACCTGGAGATCGGGGTGGCCTCGGAAGAGACGGATATCTCCTCGCTCAAGTCGGACATGCAGGAACTGTTGGAAAAGTATTACGGCATTCCCCTGGCGCGTCTCGACATGGGTCGGTGCTTCGCGGATGTTATGCGCGTCGCCCGGACGCACGACATCTTTCTGCCGCGGGACTTCGTCATGCTCGGCAAGGCATCCGTCACGATGATTGCCGTCGCCCGCGACCTCGACCCGGGCTTCGACCTCGCCCAGGTGGCCCAGCCCTTCGCTGCCTCCCTCGCCGCCGAGAGGCTTTCGCCTGCGCGCATCGGACGCGAAGCGCTCGCCGGGCTCTCTGGCATGGGCGCGACGCTGCGGCGCCTGCCGCGGGAAGTGCGCACCTTCGTCCGTACCCTCCTTTCCGGCAAACTCCAGTTTCAACTGGTTCACAAGTTGAAGGGGTTCGAAGAGGTCGAGCGCGAACTCGATCGCGCGACCAACCGCATCGCGTTCAGCATAATCGTGGGTGCGGTCGTCATAGGCTCGGCCCTACTGCTTCATGCTCGCATTCCACCCTTTCTGCAAGACGTGCTCCCCGGACGATTCGGCGTCTTCGTGTCCCGCAACATGCCCGATGTGTCCTTCCTCGGTTTTGCGGGGTTCGTCTTCGCGGGTGTCCTGGGGCTCCTCCTCGCCTGGGCCATCTGGCGTCACGGTCGGCTCTGATGAGCGCGAGAAATACGGCAGTCACACGGCCTGTCACCCCCACGCGGAGATGCCGCTCGCGGCAGGGTTGGTCCAGCTGACGATGGGAGCGCCAGAATGCCAGATATGCAGACCAGACGTCGCGCCGGCGTTATCCGACTCCTTTCCGACCTCGTCGCTTGCCCCAGCGTGAATCCGGCGGGCCGGCAGAGTTTCGGACCGCCATTCGGTGAGGACCGCCTCGTTGCCCTCCTCCGGGACATGCTCGAGTCGTGGGGCGCAAAGGTGCAAACAGTCGAGGTCGCCCCGAACCGGCCCAATCTCGTTGCCTTTTGGCCCGGAGAGGATTCCAGCCGCACGTTACTCTTCGAGGCGCACGGGGACACGGTCGGGGTCGAGGAGATGGATATAGAGCCCTTCGAACCTGTCGTCAGGAAGGGACGACTGTACGGACGCGGGGCCTGCGATACCAAGGGGCCGATGGCGGCTGTGCTCACCGCGATTCGCGAGGTCATCGAGCGCAGAAGGCGGCCTCCCGTGAACGTCTGCTTCGCGTGCACTGCCGACGAGGAGTTCGGCGGGGCTGGCGTGCGCAGATTGATAGCGGATGGGTTCGAGGCCGATGCAGCGATCGTGGCGGAGCCAACCGGTCTGGCGATCGTGAACATGTCGAAGGGGGCCGTGCGCTGGTGTTTGCGCACGCGTGGCGTCGCCGCGCACAGCGCCACGCCGGAGAAGGGTATCAACGCCATCGAGCACATGGGCCACGTCATAGCGCGCATCACGGGTCCCATGAGGTCCAGGCTGCATCGGCGGAGCCATCCGCTGCTCGGCCATCCGACGGTCTGCATCGGGAAGATATCCGGCGGGACGCAGGTGAACGTGGTGCCTGCCGAGTGCGTAATCGAGATCGACCGGCGCATGCTGCCCGGAGAGGACCGGAGGTCCGCCAGGTCCGACCTCGACAGGGAGTTGGGATTTCTCGCGCGGAAGATTCGTGGGTTCGACTTCAGCATCGAGGAGACGCAATACTATCCGCCGCTCGAAAGGTGCCCCGACAGTCATATCGTTCGGATCCTCCGCAGGGCTTGCGAGAAACACCTGGGGCGTGCAACGCTCGCGGCTGAGACATTCGCGAGCGACGCCGGATTCCTGGACGAGGCCGGAATACCTTCGGTGGTATTCGGCCCGGGATGTATCGAACGGGCTCACACGACATCGGAGTGGATCGAGGTCGCCGAGGTGTGCCGAGCGGTGGACGTGTACGCAGCGGCCATATGCCATTTCGCAGAGGAGACCGCGGAGCAACGCTCCGCAGGGCGAAAAGCAGCGGGGAGGGGCTCATGAACGAGGAGTTCGCCGTTGTCATGGTCGCCGTCGGGAAACCCGAGGAGGCCCAGAAGATTGCGGACGCGGTCGTCCGCGAGAGGCTCGCGGCCTGCTGCAACCTCGTATCGGGCGTCCGCTCCGTTTATCGCTGGAAGGGCGAGATGTGCCGCGACGAGGAGACGCTTCTCGTCATCAAGACCCGCGCCGAGAATTTTCCGGCCCTCCGGGAGAGGATCGTGGCGATGCATTCCTACGAGGTGCCCGAGGTGATCGCACTTCCCATCATGGCCGGCCACGCGCCGTACCTCGACTGGCTTCGTGAAGAGACAGCGCGATGAATGGCCTCGAACCGCTGTCCGACGCGGAAGCGGAGCGGTTTGTCGGCATAACGACAACCGTTCCCGTCGAGGTCATATACGCGGCGGGCCTCGTTCCGCTGGACCTCAACAACGTCTTTATCGGGTCTGGTATCGCTGAACTCCTCGTGGCAGAGGCGGAAAGGCGCGGGTTTCCGCGCAGTTCGTGTTCGTGGGCCAAGGGGGTGTACGCCGCAGCCCGTCGCCTGCGCCTGAGACGCGTCGTCGCCGTGATGCAGGGTGATTGCTCCAGCACCCACGCCGTGGCCGAGGTCCTGCGGGCCGACGGCGTGGAGGTGGTTCCGTTCAGTTTCCCGTCCGACCCGTCGGATGAGCGGTTCATGCAGATGGCGCTGGAGAGGTTCGCATCGCTCCTGGGCGCTGGACTCGATGCGGCAGAAGAGTGGCGCGTTCGTCTGGATGCCATTCGCGCGCTGGCGCACGAGGTGGACAGACTCGCCTGGATGGAGAGCCGCCCCACGAGCGAGGAACTGCACTTCTGGACCATATCGTGCAGCGACTTTCTCGGAGACCCGGAGCGTTACGCGGCGGAAGCGAAAGCCTTTCTCGACATCCTGCGAACACGTCCACCGACGACCCGCGCGACGCGCCTTGCGCTTCTCGGGGTACCGCCGATCTGCCAGGGTCTCTTCTCGTTCCTCGAGGAACGCGGCGCAAGGGTGGTCTTCGACGAGATTCCTCGCCAGTTCGCCATGCCCTTCCGCTCGGATTCGCTCAACGAACAATATCGGCGCTACACGTATCCGTACGATATTTTCTACCGTCTCGATGACATCCGCCGTGAGGTCGCGCGCAGGCGGGTGGACGGCGCCATCCATTACGTCCAGAGTTTCTGTCACCGCCAGGTGCAGGACGCCATTCTGAGGGAGAGGCTCTCGCTTCCCATTCTCACCCTCGAGGCCGACAGGCCGGGCCGGCTCGAGGCGACGCACGAGACGCGGATCGAGGCATTCCTCGAGATCCTGGCCGGGCGACGGACTTGATCGGCACCCGCGAGCCAAAGCGGCTTGCCGGAGATCGGACCAGGCACGGGGGCGGACGGCCCCCGGCAAGATTGCGGCTCACACGGGGCACCACACTCACTTCCCCGTCTCCAGCGGCTCCTCGGCGATCACTTCCCCTTTGAGGCTCACGGTTATGGCCCTTGCCGGGATGCTCTTGCCCGATGCCGCCAGCGCCTTCCTGGCGATGTGCACCAGACCGCGACAGCACGGCACCGACATGTGGATGACCGTCAGGCTCGCGATGGGAGAGCGTTCGAGGATGGATGTGACCTTCTCGATGTAGAACTCGAAGTCATCGAGTTTTGGACATCCCACCGCTACCGAGTGGCCCCGGAGGAAGCGCACATGGAAGTCGCCGAGTGCGAACGGGACGCAGTCCGCCACGAGGAGAAGGTTGGCGTTCCTGAAATAGGGTGCATCGGGAGGAACCAGGGCGATCTGCACCGGCCACTGCCGCAGTTCCGAACCTATTGGCGCGACCCGACTTTCTGGTGCTGTCCGGCTGGCTGGTTCCCTTTCGATCACTCTGGCGGCGACCCCGGGACATGGGGCCTGCACGCTCGGCTCTGCGTGTTTCTGATGAAGCGCTGACTCATCGAACGGCTCGGCCTCGCGCTCCTCGATGGTGATGGCACCCTCCGGACATTCCCCGAGGCAGGCGCCGAGGCCATCGCAGTAAGAATCGCGGAGGAGTTTGGCCTTGCCTCCGACGATCGCTATCGCGCCCTCGACACATGCTGGCACGCACTGGCCGCAACCCGTGCATTTTCCCTCGTCAATCTTCACTATCTTCCGTTTGATGCGCATCGCTTTCCTCCCGGGACGGACCAGTCTGCGATCATGACCATGACACTCCCTCGATACATACGCCGAACAATGGCGCATTCAAGTACTAGTTTACCTGAATATTCGCCGGATGTCAAGTATTCGCCCTCCAATCCGATGTGCCTCGTGTGCTGCTCCGGCCACCGCCCTTTCGCGCACAGTTGGTGTGGGCTCGTGCGGGCGCCCTATCCGGTCGCAGGACTGGAGACGATAGCTCCCGACGGGTCCACAATATGTACCGGGGTAGTCAAGCGGAACCTGACTCTACCCGCGCGAAACCTCGCCTCGAGGAAGCACGCAGTGTACGATCCCGGCTCCGGCTGGAGGTCGGCTTCGGCCACCCCATCTTTGACGGAGAGATGCCGCTCTCTCCAGAGGGCGTTGCGGAAATCCCGTCGGCTTGCGCTGGTGGTCCACATGCTCATGCCCGACACGGGTCGGTCGGCGCTGAGCCTCAGCGTTATCCTGCCGTGCCCTTCGGACACGGCCACTTCGGGGCGGGGGAGCGGCCGCCCTTCGCTCAGGGATAGAAGGAAAGCGGCCAGTGCGTCGCCGGCGCGGACGGTGCGAAGCGCCCCGTGTCCCGTGTTGGGGATGTAGAGGAGGCGCGTCTCGCCACGCAGACGGTCGAGGTACAGGTTCAGGGCGTCGAGGGGCCAGTAGCGATCGTTCGTGCCCATGACGATGAGTTTAGGGACTGTAATTCGTTCGAGGTGTGCGGCGGGATCCACCGCAGGGAGGAGGTTATCGGCCACGCCCAGAGCAGCCATCTGAGGAAGCCCCTTTTCGGTGTAGTCGTGTATGCGATCGCTGAACTCGCCCCACACTTCGAGTTGATGCCGCATCTGGCGCGAGATATCGAGATTGTCATAGACGGCAGGGACGATGCCGCGGACGCGTGCGTCCACTGCCGCCGTCAGCCAGGTGGTCCATCCGCGCTTCGAGCCTCCCGTGATCGCGAAACCGTCGAGTCGAATCCCGAGGCGGCCGGACGCGAATGCCTGGAGCGCGTCCATGGCGCGCACTGCGCTTTTGACCATCGGAAACAGCAGCGGCCAGTCCCGTTCGCCCGTCTCGATGAATCGCTGGAACGTGTAAGAGAGCAGGGCATCTTCGCGGAGACCACCGAAGAGCGGTTGTCTGGGAACATTGTAGAGGATCGCGCACGTGATACCGGTCAGCCTCGCGATGCGAACGAGGCGCCGAAGGTAGAGGTTGTTTCCGCCGGTGAGAAGAACGAGGGCCAGCGATGGGTCTCGCAGCGCGTGAGGTACCAGGACAACAAGACGATGGTGCCATTCGATGTCCCGCCAGATCTGCGACGTGAGCCTCAGGTCGTGGGCGACGAGGTCGGAGAAAAGCGGAATGGTGCGAGCGATGCGCCACGAAAAGGCGCCATCCGGGCGACGCATGTATTCCTGAAGATACTCACGCGGTGGAGGACCGGCGTTCACGGGACCGCCCTCTCCTGCTGGCTGGAAGGCCATGAGCCGGGGCCCGTCACGCGGCCGGTCGAACGAACTGGTCGGCTGCCAGGCGCATGGCGGCATCCCCATGGCCGAGAAGTTTCACGCGGATGCGCTCCACGATGAGCCCCGGTGCGGGCGAGAAACCGTAGCAGAAGTCCACGTATCGGATGGCCTCGATGACGTCGCGATGTTCCGGCGCCTTCGTTCCTCGTGCCAGCGCGAGGGCGCGCGCGTACCACAGGACTGCGCCCGCGGCCAGAAGGAGAAAGGTGAGCCCATCTGCCACCGGGTATCGGAAGAAAAGAGGCCCGAAGTGTTGCTTGCCGAACATCTTGGCTGCCAGGAAGCGCGATATCGCGAGTTCCTCGTTCGGCCCGAGCGGGGGCGGTGGGATGGTTGCCACATCGGCGAGCGCGAACTCTCCGGGGAATGCTGCGGGCCGAACCCTTCCCATGTTGAAGGTGAACCGGAGGGACCGTGCAAGGTTCTCCAGTCTCGCGCGCAGTCTGCCCACCGGACCGAGTTCATGATAGGCGCCACCGTGACGGTTCTGGAAGAGGAAGCAGAACTGGCGGAATATCATGCGGAGTATCGGGTCGGGCCTGCGACGCGGGTTCTCGCGTCCCGCCTCCGCGGGCAGGCCCTCCTCGAGGATGTGCAATAGTTCCCCGAACCGCTCCCCGCGCAGACGGTCGAAGTTGGCTCTTTTCAGGACCTCTATGATGTCGTGCAACGCGAGGAGCCTGTGAAGGAGCGCAATATCCTCGCGCAGCATGATGCGGATGGCCATCTCCTCGAGGCGGATGTAGTCATCCCACGGCAGAAATCTGCCCGGTGCAATGACGACAATATCCGGGTACCGCGGGAGGTGTCCTGCCTTCTCGACCAGGTCTATCTGGCGTTCCATGAACCGGCTCTTGCGCGGAAGGGGATCACCCATCCCGTAGGCCACGGCCATGCAACTGAAACGACACCCGACGTACACTCCTGTCGGCGTGGAGGCGAACGTCAGAGGGAACACGCAACATCCGAGGGGCTTTCCCAGTTCCCCGACGTGCCGGTGCATGAGGCAGGTGTTTTCGCTCGAGAGGAACGCACATGCCCCTTCGGGGGTATAGTGCAACCGAAACTCGTCTCCCCTGTGGCGTCGGCCGCGGACCGCCGCGAATAACTCCCGGCCGGAAAGTTCCGGCTCGAGCGCAGCCCAGTCGTACGCCGACAAACGTTCCTTGTCTTCGCGCGAGACGGTGATGTCATACTGGTGACAGCACCATCCGCAAAGACGGCACTCGTAGTTGACGAACGTCGGGACACGTAGAGGGGGTCGAGCCACGGTGATCCTCGGCTAAAATGACCGTTATCAGTGCTCGGTCACAATCGCCGGATCGAACCCGAGCCGGTTGCAGACCTTGGTAACGCCTTTCAGGTCGGGCTTGTACCGAAAGGCAATTGCGAGATGTTCCCGAGCTGCGGCCTGATCGCCGCTGGCAAGGTAGGACTCCGCAATCTTCTTGTGCACGAACGCTCTTTCGGCCTTCGTGAGGTCCAGCGCGAGGGCCCGTTCGAGGACGCGGACCGCCGCGTGAGGTTCCAGCGACCGGGCCATGTCCCTGCAAATAATCTTGAAAATGCGGTCCCGCACTTCCTGGATGTAGTGTAGGCACCGTTTTCTGGCCTCCTCGCTGTGATAGAGCGACTCGTACAGGTCGAGCGCTTCCGAATATCTCCCCTGTTGCTGATAGGCTTCAGCGATGAGGAACTTGGCATCCACCCAGTCCCGCAGATCGAGGTGATCGCGGAGTTCGAATCCCTGGTACTTTTGCTGAAGGCGCTCGTATGCCTCTATGGCCTGCGCGGCCTTTCCATTGAGAAGGTCGTCGAGTATGCGTTCTGCCTGGGCTGCCAGACTCGTCTCGTCGCAACTGTAACGTCTGGTCTGCCGTGGTGCGTTGGCCCTGCTGTAGTACAGTCGAAGTTGCCTATCGTAACTCTCGCGGAGACGGGCGTTTGAGAGCACTCGATGCGCTTCGATGAGCCGTTGCATCTGGCGTGTAGCCCATTCCGTGCGATGGGCGTTGCGGTCCGGGTGGAATCGCTTTGTCAGTTCCCGGAAGGCGTGTTTCACTTCGGCATGCGTCGCCGTGGGGGGGAGCCCCAGCGTCTTGTAGTAATCGTTCATTGTCCGAGAGCCATTCTTGCGCGCGTCCACTTCTCACTTTTTACTTTAGCGCGGTCGCGGACCGGCGTCAAATGACGAGCCCGGACGGTTGCTTACAGGTATTGCAGCGCTCCGGCGGGCTCATTGAAGAGCGTCACCAGACCGCCGAGGCGGCTCAGGGAAACCGGGTCGTGTCCCGAAGGCAGGTGGGAATCGGGTCCGGTGTGACCATGTCCAGTAGCCCATTCCTGGCGTCATGTTACGCCGCCTCAGGGTACCCGTCGTGGACAGAAACTCTCCCTGGCCGCGGAAAGGGGGACTCGACCCGCTCGACCTTGTTCAACAGGCGCCGGTTTCCTGGTTCGACAGGCATGGCGTATTCCATTCCCTCTTCATCAGCTCCGTGACCGATGACGACCTTGCCAGATACGAAGTGGTCGCACTATCCCGACGTACCGAGCGTAATGCCCCAGTCTCGAGGCTGTAGGCGCCGAGGGCGGCTGGGGGGCTCAAAGAGTAGGGCAGCCGGGTCGAGTGCGGCGGGGTTGGCCGGCAAGGGCGTCCAATGTCGCTTGGAGGGTTGCGGCGACGGGAAGACGGCGCTTTTTGAGCGTGTGCAGGATCGTCATCATCGTTTCGCGCGTCCGCGCGCCGGCCTCGGACTGCGAGCCGAAGGATACCTTGCGTGCGATGACGGGGGGTCGCAAGTCGCGCTCGGTGAGGTTATTGTCGGCCGGGATCGTGGGATCGCACAACCAGCGATAGAGGGGTTCGGCATTCTCGTGGAAGATTTGCTGGATCTTCCAGATCGCCGGATGCCTCGCTTGGCGGTGGGCGATCGCGATGATGCGCATTCGGGTGCGCGCGGCGCGCCGGAGGAATCCCTTGCGTGAAAGACGCAGCGCCCGGAGGTGCATGGCCTCGCTCAAAGCAGGTGCGAGGCTTCGGACAAAGGCGGCCCCTCGGCCTGATCGGGAAACCGTTTTTGGAGGTCTTCGACGTCGCGCTTCATGTGGGCCAGACAGTATTGCAGGGCGACCGGGGCATTGCTTGTAGGCATGGTAGCGATCCACCACGAGCACGCCGGGCAATCGCTTCGCGCCCAGCACCTCCGCCGCCATGGCGGCGGAACGGCTTTGCCGGAAGCGAAAGACGCTCAAGGTCGGCGTGGCGAAGAGCCAGGCATAGCCGTTCCGCCCGTCGGTGCGCCACCCGGTCTCGTCGGCGTGCTTCACCGGAGAGGCGCGGTACTCCTTCAGGTTCAGGAGCGCCTCCACGACCGGCCCCAAGAGCCGCGCCAGTTACTTCTGACCCTGTACCAGCAAGCCGTAGCCGACACCGGTGTGCTGTTCGATCCGTCCCAGCGGAACGCCCCAAAGATAATGCTGCTCGGCCACGTGACTGAGAAACGCATTGCTGTACAACCCCTTCGGAAGCACCCCCGCCGCTTTGGCGGCAAACCGCCGCCGGCACTTCGGACAAACCTTTCGCTCGAGGCGGTACAGCACCTTCTCTACCGTCGGCGGCTTCAGGTCAATGACCGCGCACTTCCGAGCTGATTCGCACAGCAGTCGGACCCCGCAAGTCGGGCAGGTCTCCAACCCCGCGCTCACTGATTCCACGCCGTCGGCCTTCTCCTCACAGAGCGCGCTTCGTCCGTGTCCCACATGGCCCGGCTTCCCACCGCCGCGCCGCGCCTGCCGCTCGGCCAGGGCGTTCGGCTTGAACGGGATCATCGAGGAGGGCGTGGCCGAGCCGAACGGCCTTTCCTCCGCGGAACGCTTCCGGTCGCGCAGCATCCTGCGCAACCGCTCTTTTTCCCATTCCAGCTGGTTGATCCGCTGCTGTTTCGCCAGACACGCCTTGCAGTAGTAGAGGTCGCTCATGGCCCTCCAGCGCCCTCCTGGGGTACACTGCAGGCGGCTGAGACGTGAATCAGAAGCGTATCAAACTCGTCCTGCCCGATAACGGCGTCGCGGCTATCCACTGCCGTTCCGCGAGGTGACCGGCAGCAGCGCGGCAGGGGATTCGCCCGGTATCCTGCCCATCCCTTGCTTCGCGGGGCCCCCGGTTGCTCCGCTGCTCACTCGATTTGAGCGGCAGGTTCTGCTATCATCCCGCCGTGTGCGCCCGTCTCCGGGACCGCCTCGCGCGAATGTCCCACAGTGATGGCAGGGAGGATACCAGGGATGCCGGACGCGAAACTCGACCAACTGTGCATTGATACCATCCGGATGCTTTCGCTCGATCAGGTTCAGACGGCAAATGCCGGACACCCGGGCATGCCGCTCGGAGCCTCGCCCGCCCTTTACACCATCTTCGACCGTTTCCTGAAGTTCAATCCGAGGAATCCCGCATGGTTCGACCGCGACCGCTTCGTGCTTTCGGCGGGCCACGCCTGTGCCATGCTCTACGCCATTCTTCACCTTGCGGGATACGATCTTTCCATGGAGGAATTGAAGCGCTTCCGGCAACTGGGTAGCCGGACGCCAGGCCATCCCGAGGCGCATCTGACGCCGGGGGTCGAAGCGACAAGCGGACCACTCGGTCAGGGCATCTCGAACGCAGTCGGAATGGCCATAGCCGAGGCGCACCTGGCTGAAATGTTCAACCGCCCCGGCCACGAAATCGTGAATCATCACACCTTCGTCATTTGCTCCGATGGCGACCTCATGGAAGGCGTCTCCTCCGAGGCCTGTTCGCTCGCCGGGTTCCTCGGCTTGGGCAAACTGATAGTCGTTTACGACGATAACGACATCAGTATCGAGGGGGAAACGCGTCGGCTGCATTACGATGAGGACACGCAGGCACGCTTCGAATCGTATGGCTGGCAGGTCATCCAGGTGAGCGATGGGAACGATGTCCGCCAACTCGAGAACGCGATTCGGGCTGGCATGCAGGAGGTCAGGAAGCCCACCCTCATCCGCATGAGAACCATCATAGGATATGGCTCGCCCGAGGCCGGGAAGGCCAAGTGCCACGGCGAGCCGTTCAAACCCGAAGCAGCGATCGAGACGAAGAAGGCATACAACTGGCCCCTCGACAAGCCGTTCTATGTGCCCGATGAGGTGCGCGCGTATTTCCGGAGGTTCGTCGAGGACGGCGCCAGACGTGAGGCGGAATGGAACAAGAAGTTCGCGGCATACCGGAAGGCATTTCCGGAACTTGCCTCGAAGTTCGAGATGATGCTCGAACGGCGCCTCCCGGAAGGGTGGGAGAGCGCTGTCCCCACGTTCGAACCGGGCAAGGAAGTTGCGACTCGCAACGCGTCCGGCGAGGTCATGAACGCGATCGCGAAGCATTTCGATGGGTATCTCATAGGCGGATCGGCCGACCTTGCGCCTTCCACCAAGACGATCATGACCGCCCTGGAGCACATCGGTCCTGGTCGCTTCCGCGGGAGCAACATGCACTTCGGCGTCCGCGAACACGCGATGGCCGCCATACTCAACGGGATGGCTTACCATGGCGGGCTGATACCATTCGGTGCGACCTTCCTCGTCTTTTCAGATTATTGCCGACCATCCATCCGCATCGCTGCGCTCAGCCGACTGCCGGTGATCTATGTGTTCACTCATGACTCGATTGGCGTCGGCGAGGACGGACCCACTCACCAGCCCGTGGAACATTTCGCCGCTCTGCGCGCGATCCCGAACCTTCGGCTCATCAGGCCTGCGGATGCCAACGAGACCGCTGCCGCCTGGAAACTGGCGTTGAAGCGCACCGACGGGCCCACCGTTCTCGCGCTCACGCGCCAGAACGTGCCCGTCCTCGACCCGCGCAAATACCCAGTTCATGATGGGGTACAGAAAGGCGCCTACACCCTTTCCGAGGCGGAGGGAGGGAGACCGCAGATTCTTCTCCTCGCGAGCGGCTCGGAGGTATCCCTCGCGTTGCAGGCCCAGGCAAAACTGGCCGGCGAGAACATCCGTGCGCGCGTCGTCAGCATGCCTTCCTGGGAACTTTTCGAGGCGCAGGAGAGCGCCTACATACGGAGCGTCATCCCCCCTGACGTCACGGCCCGGCTCGCCATCGAGGCAGGGGTTCGCCTCGGCTGGGATCGCTACGTCGGACCGAAGGGCGACGTTATCTGCATGCAGACCTTCGGCGCCTCCGGCAAATATCGCGAGGTGATGCAGCATTTCGGCTTCACCGTCGAGAACGTCGTAGCCAAGGCGAAGCGACTTCTTTCGCCCGCCTGAGCGCAGCGGGTTGCGCGCAGCCGCTCGTCTCGGTATGCTCCATATCCCGGGGATGCGCTCTGGTCGAGGAGAGGAGCGTTTACAGGGCAGACCGCACGCGCGTGGGGTTGAGAAGCGAGGATTCGCGTCCCGATGGGCACCATCCCGATCCTCTTCCTGAATCATGTCTCGTTTATCTCCGGTGCCGAGGAAAGCCTGCTGGCCCTCCTCTCCGCGCTCGATCGCTCGCGATATTCACCTCTCCTCGCCTGTCCGCCTGGTGACCTGGCATCCGAGGCGCGTGCCATTGGTGTCGAGGTCCTGTCCTTCCCTGTTCCACCTTTTCGCCGGACGGGCAACCCTCTGGCGCTCGGCGGGCAAATGCTCCAGTGGGTCGCGGGCAAGAACCAGTTTCGCAAGATCGTCGAGCAGGTCCGCCCCCGCATAATCCACTCGAACAGCCCGATGGCCCAGATATACGCAGGACCCATTGCCGCGAGGGCTCGGATTCCGTGCGTCCTCCATTGCAGGGACCTCAGGCCGATTCCGTTCCCGGCCAAAACCCTGTGTCGCCAGGCCACTCGAATCGTTGCCGTCTCCCACTCTGTCGCTGAGTTCATGATCGCCGACGGATTCCCGCGCAGAAAGGTGTCGCACGTCCCCAACGGGATAGACCCTGAGGCATGGCGACGGCGGGTGACAGGGCGCGACATTCGTGCCGAACTCGGCCTTGAACCGGGTACCAGGCTTCTTCTCATGGCGGCCCAGTTCGTCCCCTGGAAGCGGCATGAGGATGCCATCCGCGCTATGCCCGCCATTCTCTCCCGGGAACCACTCGCTCGACTGGTACTCGCTGGATCGGATCTCTGGGGGGCTCACTCCGATCTGGTGGCCGGACTTTGCGAGATGGCTCGCGAGATAGGCGTGGCCGATGCAGTGATCTTCGCCGGATATCGCCGCGACGTTCCGGACCTGATGAACACGGCGGAACTGGTCCTGATACCCTCGGATGCGGAGCCCTTTGGTCGCACTGCCATCGAGGCCATGGCGCTCGCGAAGCCAGTGGTCGGGACAAGGGCTGGCGGCCTGCCTGAGGTGGTCCGCGATGGCGAGACCGGACTTCTTGTCGCACCACGCTTTCCGGAGAGCCTTGCCGCCGCGTGCCTGTCTCTCCTCGAGAACGCGGACCTTGCCAGGAGGCTCGGCGAGGCAGGCCGCAGACGGGTTGAAGAGGAGTTCCACATCCGCAGGACCGTCGCTTCCATGGACCAACTTTATCAGACGCTGTTGAAGCCGTCCCTCCGCTGGATGCCAGTATGAGCGTCGGCGCTCACGCTCGCGGAACGAGGCCCCGTGTTGCACTCGACGCGATGGTCATCCGCCATCCCATGTCGGGGGTGGAACGGTCAATTCGGTCGCTCGTACAGGCGCTCGGGCCTGTTGCGCCCGATATGGACTTCCTCGTGTATTACCCCCGATCCGCTGAGCCGCCTGGCCGGCACGATGCGCCGAACGTCTCGTTTCATCGCCCCCTCTGGCCCAATCTGCCGCGAGTCATGCGCATACTCTGGCAACAGACAGTCCTGCCTGTCCGGATCGGTTTCGACCGTGTCGATCTGCTCCATGCCCCCGCGTACACCGCACCGGTGTTCGCGGGAACGCCCTTCGTACTGACGGTTTACGACGTCATAGCCCTCAAGTTCCCGCGGCTTTGCAAGCGGTTGAACGTCTGGCATTACCGCGTCGCTCTGCCGCTGAGCGTCCGACGCGCCGCGCGAATCATCGTTCCATCGGAGCGCACAGCCGCTGACGTTCGCGATATGCTCGGTGCGCCGGCTAACAAGATCCGCGTCATTCCGCTCGGCGTGTCCGACGCCTTCAGACCGGTGCAGGAGCGCGAACGACTCGCTGAGTTGAAGAGACGATACGGTCTGACCGAGCGATATGTGCTTTTTGTGGGTAATCTCGAGCCCAAGAAGAACTTGCTGGCGCTTCTCGAGGCGTTCGCGGAGGGGCGCCGCAGCGGCAGGATAACGCACCGGCTCGTGCTGGCGGGTGCCAAATCGTGGAACACCAAGCCGTTGGTCCGCGCGATTCGAGAACATCGCCTTGCGGAGGCGGTCACCGTACTGCGTGCTGTTGACGATGCTGATATGCCCCTCCTCTACGCAGGGGCAAGCGTATTCGTGTTTCCTTCTATTTACGAGGGCTTCGGCCTTCCCCCGATCGAGGCGATGGCGTGCGGCGTACCGGTCATCGCTTCCTCCGGCGGCGCCGTGCCGGAGGTCGTCGGAGACGCTGCCCTGACGGTCCGCGAATGTGACCCGCGGCATCTGCGAATCGCAATCGAGAAGGTGATCGCCAACACATTTCTGAGGGAGCGTCTTCGGCAGCGTGGCCTGGCGCGCGCCAAACTCTTCACGTGGGAGCGGACTGCTCGCGCGACAGCGGAGGTTTACAGGGAAGTCCTGACCGAACTGCGGCGACAGGACTAGGGCGTTCGATTATTCTCGCTCGGCGTGCGTTTCAACCTGAGAGCGCTCGCGCGACAGCATCCACCACTGTTCGTGGCGTGTAACAGGATTCCAGTCGCATCCTGCCGGCCTCCCCGAGTCTTCGCCGTTCCGCTGTGTCCTCCGCAAGCCTGGAAATGGCGGTGACCCAGTCTTCGGGACTTTCGGCCCATAGACCCTCCACCCCGTCGCGCACCATCTCGCGATGCGCACCGTAGGGCGAACAGATGACCGGAACGCGCGCCGCAAAGTACTGGAGCGTCTTGAAGCCACACTTCCCGAGCGACCAGACCGAGTCATCCAGCGGTGAAAGGCCTATGTCGAACGAAAGGATCTCTCCCACCTCGGTCGTCTCCGACCAGCGCACGTGCAGGGTCTCGATGGAGTCGAACTCGCAGAACGCGTCGCAGACGATCTTCAATCTCAGCCGATGGCGTGTTATCGCAACGGCCTGTCGCAGAATGGGCGTCAGAGAGCGCAGGTAGTGCAGCGTGCTTCCACTGCCCACCCAGCCCAGAACGATCCCAGAGTCATCTCGCGTCGCTGGCCGCTCCGTGTCATAACGCGCCGGGTCCAGAGTTGTGGGAGCGATGACCGCGCGTCCTCCGAACTTCTCCACCTGACGTGCGAGGAAAGCGTTGCCTGCGAGAGTGACCTCGGCAGTGCGGACGATCTCCGCAAAGCGACGCCGCCGCGTCCAGGAGTGCGGCGGATGCGGCGCGCATCGGAAGAGCACCGCGTCGTCAACATCGTAGATCAGTCGTCTGCAGCATCTGCGCAGCAAGCGGACCTGCCATCGCGGCAGCAACCGTTTCTGGAGCACGACGCAATCGAACTCGCGCGCCGAACGGAACGCGCGCACGCGCGCGAGGAGACCCGCTGGAACCTCGCTGACCTCGCATCGGATCCCCCGCTCCTCGAGAAGCGGGACGATCTGCCGCACCCGGTACCTGGTGCTCGCACCGTTGCCCGTTACCAGAAAGAGAACCCTCATCGGGACTCTCCCCCACGTGCGCTTTTCCGTTTGCATCCGGTGCTGCCGTCCAACCGTTTCAGCGCCTCCGGTACCTCCTCGAGTGCATTGACGACCTCATCCGGGCTGAAGCCGGCGGGCACAGGCGAACGGTCCCAGTTCAGCCATATCCCCCATCCACCTGCTCCTTGCACCCCCGCCACGTCCGTGGCCAGGGAATCGCCTATGTGCGCGAACTCGCGGGGCGCACATGCCGCATGGCTCATCGCTAACTGAAATATGCGTGGGTCCGGCTTGTCCACGCCTGCCTCGCTTGCGAAGACCACGAACTCGAACATGCCGTCGAGACCCAACTGTTTCAGGTCCTGCTCCCCGTTGGATATGGCGCAGATGAGATACCGCTGCTTGAGTTCACCGAGCAGTTCGCGTGCCCCGCGGAAGAGTTTTACGTCGTCGAAGCGATGCGCGAGGTACACGCGGTTCAGGTCCTCCGCGAATGCCCGATCCGATCTGCCAAACCTCTGGAGAGTGCGCCGGAACGCCCGGGTCCGGAGATCGTGCAACCGCGAATACGGGTTCGCCATCTCCTCAGCGGTTCGCTCCAGATCCGCGATGAGAACTTCCAGCGTCAGGCGCCCGTCCTCGACGCCGGAAATCTCCGCGATCCGACGTCGTACGTGTTCCAACGCGTGGCGAGAGGCGGACTGGAAATCGTACAGGGTATCGTCAATGTCGAAAGAGACCACCCGGATCATCTATCCACCTGGATGCGCACGCACCTGGCACGTTCCCGGTACCCGGCATGCAAGAGTCGCTGCACGGCATCTCGATCCGCCACGTCACAGCAAGATATCGGAGCCGACGATGGCCCGGCGGCGGCACCGTCCGCGGGTGCGTCGTGCGTCTGGCACGCGGCGTTCGTCCTGACCATTACACGCTCTTCGACGGCGCGGGCGGACCCACCCATTGCGCGCTCCACATGCCGGACCAGTTCCCGCACGAATTCGTTCCTGAGGAGCATCTCTGGCGCGGGAAAGCCCTCCGCCCAGTCCTCGACGACTCGCTGCATGAAGCGGCATGTCGAGACTACCGCACGCCCATCTCCGACGCATAGACAGATCGGAGTCATGCGCTCACATGCCCCGACCTGCTCCGGCTCGTCGCGCCTCGCGTCGCGGACGACGACAATCTCCCCCGGCCTTGCATCTGCGAGGTCCACCCCCAGAAGATTCCGGAACCACCTGCTCAGATGCGCGTCCTTTTCCCTCATCCGTCGCTCCATGCTTTTTCGGCGCTTCCCGCGCCACTCGATTTGTACCAAAAAGCGGCCGCCTCGGCTACGGAGAGCAAGGGCTACGCCACATGGAGTGGGCAGCGGTCAGGACATCCTCGCACGGATCTGCTTGACTGGACCATGGCCTACCGTAGAATGGACCCGGGATCCATGGTCGCCACAGGGAGCGGAAAACAATGAAGTCGCGCACCGATTACATCTGGATGAACACCGCGAAGCATCGCGATTACGTCAACATCACCAATTACGTGGCCGAGTCGGTCCGCAAGAGCGGCATCAAGGAGGGTCTCGTACTCGTCTCCGCCATGCACATAACAGCCGGCGTTTTCGTCAACGATGACGAGCCCGGGATACTGCAAGACATTGACACGTGGCTGGAAACCCTCGCACCATTTCGCTCCGACTATCTCCATCATCGCACCGGCGAGACGAATGGAGACAGCCATCTCAAGAGCATACTTGCACATCATCAGGTCGTTCTTCCGGTGACCGATGGTGCGCTCGACCTGGGTCCGTGGCAGCAGGTTTTCTATGCCGAATTCGATGGTCAGCGTCGCAAGCGCATCGTCATCAAAGTCATCGGAGAGTGACAACTCTCAGGCATTCCGGGTGGCCGTTCACTGACTTGGACACGGAGTACTATTCGCCAGTACCGGGCCGTGCTGCGGCGAGGCCGACTGTGCACCTGGGCGTGTCGGCTTCATCCATCGAACATAATTGACGGGGCAGCTGGCACGCCCGGCAGGAGTCGAACCTGCGACCTGCGGTTTAGGAAACCGCCGCTCTATCCTACTGAGCTACGGGCGCACCTGCGCGGCTGTAGCAGGACCGAGGACGAACCTGGGCCGATGAGGCCCACCCACGCCGATAGGGTACCGGGTCGCCCGCGATAAAGCAAGCATCAGGATCGCGGGGCTGGATGCACCTGCCGCACCCGAATGCCGCGCAGGAGTCGTGCGGCGGCGTCGGCGGATGGGAGACAGGCGGAGGCGACACGCGCGCAGGCCGAGCCGCAGGCAACTGCGAACTGCAATGCGTTGGAGGGCTTTGCGCCACTCGCGTCCGCATGGAGGTATCCTGCGAGGAGGGCGTCGCCGCAACCGACGGTGCTCACCGGCCTCGCGGGCCGCGCCTCCCAGGCGTGCCAGATGCCATGCGCGGTCAGGAGAATTGCGCCGTCGCGGCCGAGGCTGAGAAGGACCTGTTCGCATCGCCCGAGGAGTCCGGCGGCCGCTTCCGTGGCATCCTCGGGCGAGTCAAGGTGTTTCCCGACCAGTTCGGAAAGTTCCTCCATGTTGGGCTTTATCAGTGTGGGTCGCGTGGAGAGGGTGGCACGCAGTAGCGTTCCTTGCGTGTCCACGCATAGTCGCGCGCCTCGCTTGCGCGCAAGCCGGAGCCACTGAATGAATTGCCTTACGCCGATGCCACGCGGAAGACTCCCGGCAAAGACTATCGTTCCGCCAGCGTTCGCGCAATCGGCCAGGTGTCGCCTGAAGTCGGCTGCTTCTTTCGGCTCTATGCGCATGGGGGCGTCAATGACGTGCATCTCCTTCCGTGACCTGAGCGGAATCAGCGTGATGTTCTGCCTCGTCGGGGCCTGGACAGTGACGAAAAGTGTCCGCACTCCCTCATCGGCCAGGGCGTCACGAAAGAAAGCGGCTTGGTCGAAGCCGACGAACCCGATGCATGTCACGCGGTTGCCCAGACGCGACAGGGTGCGAGCGACATTTACCCCCTTTCCTGCCGGCTCGGCGAGGATCTGCCTTCCTCTGACCAGGGGCTCGTGAAGGTTGGGCACCTGATACGTTCGATCCACGCTGGGGTGAAGCGTTACGACTGTGAATGAGTTGCCTGCCACGGGATTGCCTGACGGTCACTTTCTGTTCTGGTCGAGTCGCGCTCGCAACTGGCGCAGGCGTTCTTCGACGTATTCGCGCCTCACCTCCTCGCCGTGTTCGGCGAGGAACTCTTCGAGACATGCGATGGCGGCGGGCGGATCCTCGAGCCTGTCGGCGAGGATCTCCGCGACGGCGAAGCGAGCGGTCATCTTGCCAGCGGGATCGGGGTCGCGTCGCTCAGCCTCGCGAAAGAAAGGGATCGCGTCTGTGGGGCGGTCGAGCCGCAAGAGTAACTCCGCGAGTCGCCGCGGGGGTTCCGGCTCGTCAGGGTGCGCCTCGACGAGACCCCGGAGGATGCGTTCTGCCTCCGCGTAGTCGCGCCGCGCGATGGCGGCGTCCGCGAGGCTGAAGGCAGCCGGTACGCGCATCTGATCCAGTCCCAGCGCCGAGCGTGCGAGTCTGCTCATGATTTCGAGGACGAGGAAGGCGAAGAACCCTGCCCAGGCCAGGCCGACGACGAGGCATGCGACTATTATGATTATCATCTCCTCTGGTGAGGCGACCGAAACCGCCTTGAGGAGGGGAATGAGGAGGACGAAGAAGGCCGCGACGCCGCCGTAGAGAAAGGCTGCGCGGGAGCGAAGCCCTTCGGCTCGCCAGGCGAGAATGGATGCGAGGATGCCGGCAACGGTGGATAGTGCGATCGCCCCTGCCCAGCTCATGTGCGCCGCCCGCTGCAGGTGTTCATCCTGGGGAGGTGTCGGAGGCGCCGACCGGGCCTGCAGCGTGACCGCCGGGTGCGGGTGGCGGGGGACCGGCGGTCAGTTGCTGCGGGTTCCGCATCCGCCTCCTCGCCTCCTCCCTCGTGATCAGCCCCTTCAGGTACAACTGTTTGAGGCTGGTGTCCATCGTGCACATGCCCTCGCGGGCCTGCGTCTCCATGACGGTGTAGATGTTGTGTATCTTGCCCTCACGGATAAGGTGCGCCGTGGCGGCGATGTTCTTCATGACCTCGACGGCGACGCTGCGTCCGCGTCCGTCGGCGCGCGGGACGAGGCGCTGAGCGATCACGGCGAGGAGCGAGAGGGCGAGTTGCGAGCGCACCTGATTCTGCTGATGGGGCGGGAAAGCGTCAACGAGGCGGTCAATTGACTGGACGGCGTCGTTGGTGTGGAGAGTGGTTATCACCAGGTGGCCAGTCTCGGCGGCCGTGAGCGCTGCCGAGATGGTATCGAGGTCCCTTATTTCTCCGATCAGGATAACATCGGGTGCCTGGCGGAGCACATGGCGAAGCGCGTTGGCGAATCCCTTGGTGTCGAGGCCGACCTCGCGCTGTTCGACGACCGAGTTTATGTTCTCGTGGACGAACTCGATAGGGTCCTCTATGGTGACTATGTGGCAGCGGCGCCGGCGGTTGATGATGTGTATCATCGCGGCCTGGGTCGTGGATTTCCCGTGCCCGGTTGGGCCGGTGACCAATATCAGTCCCTGAGGCGCGAGGGCGAACTCCTCCAGGACCGGTGGCAGGCCGAGTTCTTCGAGGGTAGGCATGCGCGTCGGAATGAGCCGGAAGACTGCACCTATACAGCCGCGCTGAACGAACACGTTTCCCCGGAACCGCTGCAATCCGCGCAGAAAGAGGGAGAAGTCGAGTTCCTTCTCCGCTTCGAACTGGGCTATCTGGCTGTCGTCCAGGATTCCATATATGAGGCGCTTGGTCTCCTCGGGATCCAGCGGTTTGCCCGCAAGGAAACGCATCTCGCCGTCAATGCGCAGGATCGGCGGGCAGTGGGCGGTGACGATGAGATCCGATGCTCCTTTCTCCGCGGCAAAATTGAGAAGGTCGCCTATGTCCATCGTCGCGCTCACTGGCTCTCTCGGGCGCGAGTTCGTTCCTCGCCTTCGCCCTGGCCCTGTATTCTCTCCCCGAGGAACTTCATCGCTGCGGGCAGCGCGCGCACCGCCCGGTCAATGGGCGTGAGCCAGCCCAATTTCCAGACTACCCTGCCCGGCTCGCCCTCTAGCCTAATCGGGAGGGCCGTTTGCTTCAAGGTATCAATGAGTTGTCCGACCGCGGGCAGGCGACTTTCTCCCACGAATTCGGGTCGGAACCGGAGGTGGATCCTTCCGTCCTCCCGCGCGACGCCTTGACCGTAGAGCGACAGGGCATCACCCAGCAGGTTGAGCGTGGAGACGCGCGTGAGGCTGTTTTCTATGGCGTACTCGAGTTGCAGCGTGTGGAACGCTGGCGCTCGAAGGCCCTGGAGTCGGAGAAGGTTGATCACCGACAGCGTCCCGGGCAACTGACCGATCTCGCCCTGAACTGTGAGTGTTCCGGCGCCGACGAGGGTCGGGTTTTCGTCCAGTGCACCGTTCACGGTGCAGTTGGCATCGAGCCTGCCCGTGATGCCGCCGATGCCGTATGCCCGGGCGATGTCGCTCGCGTCGGCCGAAGCAAGGCTCAAGATGGCGCGAAACGGGGGTGGACGGCTCTGGCCTTCCGGTGGGGTCGGGAGTTCGACATTTCCCGACACCGAGCCTCCGTAGCAGCGGGCTGCCAGGTCGCGTATCCTGACGCCGCGGGGGTCGGATTCGAAACGCCCGTACAGGTCTGCGAGTTCGACGCCGCGGACCCGAAGCAACCCGACGCTGAAGGTTCCGTCGGTTGCTATTCCGTCATCGGGTTCAGGATGTGATCGGGCAACGATGCGTCCGCTCGCTATCTCGACAGGCGCCCCGAGGTCCAGTGTGGTATTCTCGAAACCTAACTCGAGCGCGACCCGATAGAGATCCGGGCGCCATGGTTCTCCTGGAAACCGTTTCTCGTAGGTCGCGTTCAGGTGACCGCCGCGGGGGTGAAGGCGATCCCAGAGCGCGGCATAAGGTTCGGGCAGCGCGTGGCGCAGATCGGCGTCGCACCCGACTTCGCTGGCCTGGACCGTTATCACCGCTTCCGATCTTCCATTGACCTGCTCCCTGTCCAGGGCCGCGCGGACGCGAGCAGACCCATTTTGGCCGCGGATCTCGAGGCGTTCCAGGTGCCCCGACTCGAAGTATAACTCGCCGGATACGGATGACAGGGGATACGGGAATCCCCGGTAGGCGAGGCTGGCCTCTCGCAATCTCGCCACAGTCGTGAGCGAGACCTGCCGGTCCCGCTCCTGGGGGATTTCGACCGCCACTTCCAGATCCAGTTTGCCCGTAGCCGCGTAGTCCTCCAGCGTGGAGCGAAATGCTTGATTCAGGTTGCGGTAGAGGGATTCGTCGAGCGCGAGATTCCGGACGTGCGCGACGAGCCTGCGGGGACCTTCGGATGCTAATTCCCATCGGAAGGGCGCGACCTCCAACTCGCCTCCAGCCCAGAGACCGATCACGGGAGACATGGCGATGTAACGTTCCGTGGCGAGCAATTTTCCTCGCAGGGCCAGGACCGGCGCCTCGACAAGAGGATGGTACAGGCTTAGATCCCGGAACTCAGCCTCGACACGGTACTCCGCGCCCGCGTTCTCCACCAGGCGGCGCGCCTCGAGAAAGACGTCTGCCTCACCGCCACCGAGACGCGCAACCTCGACCACCCGGCGGAGGTCATGAGGCACAAGGTTGAGCAGGGATTCTGGCAGGGCCTCTTTCAGCGACGCACGCAGTGCGATGTCGCGGATTTCGGCGCACAGCGAGAACGGGCCGCTCGGGTCATCCGGGATGACGCTGTCCTCTATCTTTATGCGGCCCTGTCCCCAGTTTCCTGAGATGCCGCGGAGGTGGATCCGGCCCGACGAGTACTCGAGGGTGCCCTTGATGCCGCTGACGGCGTCGGCCCATCCGGGCAGCCGGCATGTGCAGTCGAGGAGGTCCGCCGACGCGGTGATCTCGGGCCTCGAGTCAGGCGCCTTCCTCACGATCGCGCACGCGAGGTTCACTGATCCGCCCGGCGCGAGGCGCTCCCATAACGTCTGGAATCTCGATGGGAGCATCCGCGCCCACCGCTCGGAGACGGGCAGCCCCTCGGCCGAAAGCGCGAGACCGCCGGTTGCCGTGCTCAGGTCGGGCGACAATCTGCCGTGGGCGCTTCCCGAGACGAGTGCGTTCGCAACGAGCGCCCTGAACGATGTGACGCGGAATTCGCTGTTTTCGAGGTGTGCCCGGGCGGAGATGTTCGAGACCTCTGCCGGGAGGATCGGGTGATTGAAGCGTCCGTCGCGCAGGAGCAGGTCGCATGCGATTTCCGGGGATCTGGGAGACTCTTTTCGCCAGTCAAACTCGCCCTGAACGTCGAACCGGCCGGAGATAGGGGCGAACGAGTCCCACTTGCGCCGCAGGGCCTCTGGGAGGAGTGACCTCAGGCGTTCGCCCAGCGCGAGGTCCACCACTGCGAAAGTTCCGGTGACGCGGCCCGTTTCGAGGTTCAGCATGAACGTCGCGCTGGGACGGCCAAGGTCGCGATCCTCGGACCAGACGCGGCCCCGGTAGCGTCGCCCATGGTCTGCCGGGGAGATGTCCGCGTTGACGTACCTCAGGGCGATCGGAGGCATCTCCCCCATCGAGGTGTGGAGACCCACCACATCAAGGCGGGCTCGCGTCACGCGCAGATTGGGCGGGCCGGCTCCGGGCACGGCCGTTTTCCTGGCCACGTCGCGCAGGCGGTCGAGAAAGCGCCATTTGCCCGTCTCGTCGAAACGCACCAGAAGATCCACGTCCTCCACCTCGACCGATCGCCATGCAGCGGCGCGACCGCTGAGCAGACTGCGCCAGTCGGGCGTGAGGAGCGCCCGAGCAACGTCGAGCATTGTCCCGTCGGTAGCATCCTCGTCTCCGCGAATCCGCACGCCTGAGAGAATCAACCCGCTGAAGGGCTCGAACCGGGCAGCGCTTATCTGCACAGGGCTGCCCACCATAGCCTTCAGTCTCTCCTGGGCCATGCGGCGGAGTCTTTCTGGGTCTGTGAGTCGCAGGTACGCGATGAAGCCGCAAGCGGCGCCGACCACGATCGAGGCCAGGACGAAACATGCCGCCCGCTTCCAGCGGTCTGCGCCTGCTCGCTGTGGACGTCGTTGGAAGAGCCAGACTGCCCCTTCACCACTGAGCAACATCAGGAACGGCATCACGGGCACTCGGTACCTGATCGAGCCAACGAAGACGGCGTGGAGCGCTGTGAAATAAAGGACGGGGCATAGTACCCACGCGACAAGGCCCGGCCGGCGACGGAGCGCGATCAGGCCGACCAGGGCGAGCGAGACGACGGGCACGAAACATAGAAGGCTCGCAATGAGGTTCCGCGGCGTCCGCAATGGTTCGTAATTGGGCACTGGATTCCAGAAGCGCCCGATCTTCGACAGTGCTAACGACGCGAAACGGTGCGGGTTCTGATAGATGAAACGCAGGGCCTCGTTGCGGAAAAAGCGATCGCGCTCGTACTCGCGCCGAAGCCTGCCCGCTTCGTCCTCGTCTGGACGCTGCGCGAACCGGCCTCCGCTCACTGTCTCCCATGGTATCCGGTCCATCGCGGGGCCGCCGTCGGCGAACGGCGAATTGGCCTCGTACAGCGATTCTCCTGACTGGAGCGTCGTCGGCACGAAGTGGTGGAACAGGACATAGTTCCTCCATATCCATGGCGCTAGCGTAATCGCCGCGAAGAGCAGGATCGTGCCCCACAGAGTCCATGTTCGCGCACGCGGCCTGAATCGCAGCAATAAGAATGGTGCGATCCAGAGAGGGAAGAGCAGGAAGGAGGATCTGACGTGCACGAGCATCCCGGCAAGGATGCCGATCGCCGCAGCGAGCAGGAGACCGCCCGCACGCTCGCCGAGGGCCCTCTCCCGGAGCCATTCGAGCGCCAGAAAAAATGTCACGATGCCGATGGTGAAGATGGTTTCGGTGAGGAGGAGACCCGAGAAATAGATCAGGTAGGGGCAACCGGCCGCCAAAAATCCGGCCACGAGTCCGCTCGACCTGCCGGAGAGGCGACTCCCGAGCAGAGCGACGAGAACGCATGTACATGCCCCGAGGATCGCCTGGATGAAGAAAACGTGCCGGGGTCTGTCGAGTCCGATGGAGTACAGGGCGGCGAGGAACAGAGGGTATCCGGGTGAACGTGCGGCCCTGCGGCCATCGGCCTCCTCGAAGCGGCAGGTCCTCGACAGGTTCCGCGCAATCGAGTCGTAGTCGCGCTCGTCCGGCCATGCGAGAGAATTGTCGCGCGTGGCTACGAGTCCAAGGCGCAGAAGCAGCGCCACGAGAAAGAGGTAGAGAAGCCAGGGCTGCCGTGACGGCACATCTCATCCTCAGCGGCGACGGACCGCGGGCGCGACTACGACCCGTATATTAGTTAACCTCGCCCAGCGAGCGCAAGGCGTTTGCCGGTCGGCGTGACGCACACATCCCCCTGGCGACATGCTCCGGGCGATTGGTTCGCCTGGCCAGTGTCTCCGGGGCCGCGGTTTCTGATGCGGATGCAGCGGTTCCGGCAAGGCCTTGACAGGACCCCTGGTAACACATAATATTACCTGGAGATTACATTGTAATACTCGAGGTACACCGAACAGTGAGCGTATCCGGGAACTCCTCCCGCCCCCGGCGGGTCTGCCGCCGGTTTCATCCGCGCGGTCCGCCCCGACTGCTATCTCCTCGCCGCTCCGACAGGGACCGTTCGAGTCGCTCTTTTCCAGGGAGGATGCACGATGTGGAACGCAATGTCGAAGAGGCCGCCCCCGGCGACGTTCGGGCGCGGAGACGTGTCGGTTCTCGTAACCCTCGCGGCGTATGCCGCTGCGTTCACCCTCATCGAGATGCTTGTCGTTCTGGCTATCATTGGCACTATGGCCGCGCTTCTCCTGCCAGCGCTTGTCTCGGCCCGCGAAAAGGCGAGGCAGACAGAATGCATATCCAACCTTCGCCAGTGCGGTCTGGGATTCGAGATGTACCTTCAGGAGTACAATGGCTACTATCCGGTCGTCCACGAGGGGAACGTGCCCGGAATATCCTACGAGGAATGGCTCGAGCACCACGAGGAGGAGCACGGTCCTCACGGACAGCCGTGAATGTCACATTCTTCGGGCAAGTGATAGACGGCAGGGTCGTATGGAGGCCGGATGCAGGGCGTGTCGCGCGGCTTTGCAAAGGTGTGCCTGCCTGCTATAATCCGACTCCGCTTTGACTTCTCGGGCTTTTCTGCCGGAGGACGGCATGCCGTCGAAGACGTACGACTTTCTCGCCATCGAGCCGAAGTGGCAGCGCTACTGGGAGGAGCACAAGACATTTCGGGCGCCCGGCCCGGGAGACCCCGGGTTCGACCCCTCGAAGCCGAAGTATTATGTCCTCGACATGTTCCCCTATCCGAGCGGCGAGGGGTTGCACGTCGGACATCCCGAGGGCTACACCGCGACGGACATAATCGCGCGGTACAAGAGGATGCGCGGCTTCAATGTGCTCCATCCCATGGGCTGGGATGCGTTCGGTCTCCCAACCGAACAGTACGCGCGCCAGACCGGTGTTCATCCGGCGGAGGCGACCAGGCGAAACATCGAGACGTTCCGCCGCCAGATAAAGTCGCTCGGATTCAGTTACGACTGGGATCGCGAGATCAACACCAGCGACCCGAGGTATTATCGCTGGACGCAGTGGATTTTCCTGAAACTGTACGAGCGGGGCCTTGCCTACGAGGCGGACGTCCCGGTCTGGTGGTGCGAGGAACTCGGGACTGTGCTCTCGAACGAGGAGGTGATCGACGGACGCTCTGAACGCGGAAACTACCCGTGCGTCCGAAAGCCGCTGCGCCAGTGGATGTTGAAAATTACCGCATATGCGGACCGCCTCCTCGCCGACCTGGATGGCCTGGATTGGCCGCAATCCGTCGTCGAGATGCAGCGAAACTGGATCGGTCGCTCCGAGGGCGCCGAGGCCGACTTCGAGGTTGCCGACGGGCTCGCGGCGGGAGAGAAGATCGCGGTTTTCACGACTCGTCCCGACACCTTGTACGGCGCGACTTATCTCGTCCTCGCACCCGAGCACCCGCTCGTGTCGAAGGTCACGTCGCCCGACCGGCGGAATGAGGTGGAGCGATACGTCCGCGATGCGCTTCTCAAGAGCGACCTCGCCCGGACTGATCTTGCGAAGGAGAAGACGGGCGTCTTCACGGGCGCCTACGCGTGGAATCCGGTCTTCGAAGATCGCACCGATCCGCGTGCCAGAGTTCCCATCTGGGTGGCCGATTACGTACTCGCCACGTACGGCACGGGCGCGATCATGTGCGTTCCCGCGCACGACGAGCGAGATTTCGATTTCGCCATCGAGTTCGGTCTGCCCATACGTGAGGTCGTTCGGCCGGAGCACCCGATAGAAGGGGATGAGCAGCAGAAAGCTCGGGCAGGGCTGAAGCGAGAGGTGATCTGCGGGGGCCAGCGCCTCACCTGCTTCGTCGGCGACGGCATCGCAGTCAACTCGCCGCTCATAGATGGCCTCCCGACCGCCGAGGCAAAAAAGCGGATCACGCGATGGCTAGAGCAGCATGGCCTCGGACGGTTCCGTGTGACGTATCGTCTGCGTGACTGGATATTCAGTCGCCAGCATTATTGGGGCGAGCCCTTCCCCATCCTCCATCTCGAGGACGGCACAACGAAGCCGGTGCCCGAGTCCGCCCTGCCAGTGGAACTGCCGCACATGAGCGACTTCCACCCGAAGGGCGTTATGCGCCCGCTCGAAAGGGCCGTGGACTGGGTCAACACGATTGACCCCGACACGGGCAGGCCAGCGAAACGGGACACCAACACCATGCCCAACTGGGCGGGGTCGTGCTGGTATTACCTGCGCTACCTCGACCCTCACAACGACCAGTGCCCATGGAGGCCGGAAGTCGAACGCTACTGGATGCCGGTTGACCTGTATGTCGGCGGAGCCGAGCACGCCGTCCTCCACCTCCTCTACGCGCGCTTCTGGCACAAGGTCCTGTACGACGCCGGCCTTGTCAGCACCCCGGAACCGTTCAGAAAACTCTTCAACCAGGGGATGATCCTGGGACTCACATTTCGCACGCGCGACAAGCGCCTGGTCTCCTACAAGGACGTAAAATGGGTGGGCGACAGGCCCACTCACCCGGAGACTGGCGAGGAACTGGAAGTGACCGTCGAGAAGATGTCGAAGTCGCTGAGGAACGTGATCAATCCCGACGAGGTCGTCGCGCAATATGGAGCTGACACGCTTCGGCTCTACGAGATGTTCATGGGCCCGCTGGAAGTCGTGAAGCCCTGGAACATGAACGACGTTGCAGGGGTCCATCGCTTCCTGCACCGCGTCTGGCGCCTCCTGGTGGACGAGGAGGGGCGCATCCGGCCCAATCTGGAAAACCCCGTCGGCAGTCCCTTCCTCGAGAGAGCGCTTCACCGCTGCATCGAGAAGGTCACGGCGGACATCGAGCGTATGGCGTTCAACACGGCGATCAGTGCGATGATGGTGTTCGTGAACGAGGCAACGAAACGCGTTCAGGAACTCGGACGGTCACAGTTGGAACGTTTCGTGCTCGTTTTGAGTCCGTTCGCCCCGCATCTCGCCGAGGAAATGTGGCAGGCGCTCGGCCACGAGCGGACGCTTGCGTACGAGCCATGGCCCCGGTTCGATCCTGCCTTTACCAGGGGGGAAGAGGTGGAGATACCGGTTCAGGTGGATGGCCGTGTCCGTGCCAGGATTCGCGTTCCGGCCAATGCGACCGAAGAAGAGATCGGGCGCATCGCGTGCACCGAGGAGCGGATCTCGAGGCTCTTGGGGAGTCGCCCACCGAAGCGGATCGTGGTCGTGCCGGGGAGGCTGGTGAACATCGTGGTGTCCTGATGGTGGGCGTCAGCTCGGCCGTGCTGCATTCGACGTCGAGGGCTGGCCGCGCTGGGCCTCCTCCGGATGACTGTCGAGATAGCGCAGCATGGCCTGCACGACCTCGGCATCGAACTGCGCTCCTGCGCTCCTTATGAGTTCCTCTCGCGCCTTCCATACCGGCATCGCCTTCCGGTACACGCGGTCGGAGGTCATCGCATCGAATGCGTCGGCAACGGCAATTATCCGCGCGATCAGCGGGATGCTCTCGCCGATGAGCCCGTCCGGATACCCTGTCCCGTCGTATCGCTCGTGGTGATGGCGTATGCCTCCGAGGAGAGGGGCGAACGATGGGGCATCCCTGAGTATCTCGTACCCCTTGGCAGCGTGCGAACGAATCAGCGAAAACTCCTCCTCGGTGAGTTTTCCGGGGTTGTTCAGGACGGCGTCGCTGACCCCTATCTTTCCCACATCGTGGAGCGTCGCGGCGCGATGGATGATCTCCTGTTCCGCCTGGCTGAGGCCCAGTTCCTGCGCGATGCCTCGCGAAAGTTCGGCGACGCGGTTCGAGTGGCCGTGGGTGTACCGATCACGCACGTCCACCGCCTTGGCCATGGATTCCGCGAATCCGTTGAACATCGCATATTCCAGGCGGTATCGCCGTGCGTTCTCGAGCAGCGCTCCCGCCTGGTAACGCAGACCGGCGACGAGGCGGATGTCGGTGTCGGTGAACTCCCGGGACGGAGACGCGTGGGTGGAGACCTTGTTGACGAGGAAGACCAGCGCCAGCACCTCGCCCCGGGCGAGCAAGGGCGAGACGAGCAACGCCCGGACATCCGGTGCCAGCGATGGCAGCGGGCTGCCAGGGTCCTTGTCGGTCAACGTAAGGACCTCGTAAGTGCGAGGTCGTTGCACCATGATATGGTCGGCCACCCGGCGAGCCTGGGTGCGCAACGACGGCACGTGGAAACCGAGGGAGACCGTCTCGCGGAAGACGTCGTCGCCCTCATCGGCAGGCTGATAGAGAAGGCATCCCTCGCACGGAACGGTCCTCCAGAAGGTCTCCGCGACGATCTCCGGCGAACGAGCCGCGAACGACGCGGAGAAGCCCAGTTCCGAAGCGCCGGGTATGAGTTCCTTCTCCACATGTTCCCTCTGCATCCAGTCCGCGGCATGGCGCTCCGCCGCAGCAAGCAGGAGTTCGATCTCCTCGTTCCGTCTGACCGCCTCGGCAGTCACCATTGCGCTATTCGCTGCCATACCTCCCGTCACGTTCAGTGCCACCCCTAGGAGGAACGGGCTCACGTCTATCACCAGACCGAGGCGCCGCAGGAACCCGACGGATATCAGGGTCAGTGCGAGAATCAGCCCCACCCCGAGTACCCCGCCGCACATCGTTGAGTAGGTGCTCCCCGAATACCGCGTCGCAAAGCAGAGCGTTCCGAGCGTGACCGAGAAGAGGAGGGCCGCGAGTACTATTTTCCAGGGGGCCACCGGCCTGAGGAACTGCCGGCTGAGCGCAGTGTGGAGGAGCATGGCCTGCACGAACACGCCGAACTGGCTGCCCTCCGGCGTCAGATGAACGTCCTCCCGGGATCCCCACACGCACTGGCCGATGAGGACTATTGCGTCCTTGAACGCCCCCTCTGGCACGCGGTCCTGGAGCACGTCCTCGTATGAGTAGAACCGGATCGGCGCCCGGAACCTGGGTGTGCGAAGCCACGCCACCTTCTTCGCAAGGTCCTGGAGTTCGGCAGGACGCATATCAACCCACTTGTCGAACGGGTGGTAGTTGATCATGATGCAACCGGTGCTGTCGAGAGGTATGCGCACGTCACCATAGGTGAGCCAGCGCTGATCGAGGCGGGCAGATTCGGTTGGTATTCCCTCGTAGCACATCGCTGCCACGATTCCGAGGGGAAGGTACATCTCCGGGGCGTCAGGCGCGCCGATCGCAGCGGGCACGCGCCGCGCGACGAGATCCGAATCGTAGAAGACGTTGATGTGACCCTGTGCCCTGGCCGCCGCGTAGATCTTCTCGGCCGTCTCCCGCAGCGATTCGCGGAAAACGCCATCGGCCGTTCTCATCGGCCTTGCAGAGCGTGTCGAGAGGACCGTGCCCGTCCCCGGAAGGGCCGATGCGTTGTCGGTGAGAGGCACCATCTCGGGGAACAGTCCCCACCGGGGGAGGATCACGCGCCCGCTCTCCCGGCATGCGGCCGCAAAAACGTCGTCATCGGCGGAGGGGCGCGTGAAGTATATGTCGAACGCAATCACCCGCGCGCCGCAGGAGGTCAACTTCGGCACCAGGTCCGCGTGATATTTGCGGCGCCAGGGCATCGTTCCGTAGCGCTCGAGTTCTTCTGACGTGATACCTATGACACAGATGGGGGGGATGTTGTGCGCCCTGGCATCGCCGTAGAACACCCTGTGCAGGAAATCTCCGAGACGGAGGTCCAGCACCCGGAACGGCTTGAGATCGCAGAGCGATCCATCGAGACCGGGCAGTGCCCCGATCATGCCAGGCCAGTAAATGGCGGCCACGAGGATGCCGATGGCGAAACCCCAGAGTGGGGCCAGACGTCGCCTTCGCGTCCAGTGCGAGCCACCGTTATTCGGGCGGGCGGTTCCCACGGTTGCGCGTTCGCGAGCCAGGCCCCCGCGCTCGGCGATGGGCCCCATGCTGGCAATGCGGTCAGGCCGATCGCTGAGCGGGGCTATGCCTGGGTCTCCCTGATCTTCTGGAGAGTTTCCTGTATCTCGGCGTCCACCACGTTGCGTTGCGCGCCGGATGCGATCGCCAGATCGCCGAGACGGCCGAGTGCCTCCTCCACGATGAGCCACGTCTTCCGGTTTCGCTCATGCTCTCTCTGCATCGAGATGAGCAACTGGTTGAAGTCGTCCGCGAAGCCGTGGATGTAATCGCGGCGACGCAATCGCAGCGGTGCCATTTTTTCACCGTCCGCCGCACTGCGCGCCACCTGGGACATGCGATACAGGGGACCCGCAACTCGATGAGAGATAATCAGGCCGCTGACGAAGGCGATTGCACCGAATGCCAGAATCAGCAAGCCCGTGGTTATGAAGACGCGCACGCAGGCCTGCTCGAACAACTCTTCAGCGGCGGCTGCGTTCCCGACCCACATCAGACGGTCGCTTATCGGCATCCAGACCGCAAGGAGTATTACCCACGCTGCTGCCGCAGCCACCATCGCCGCCATAAGGACCTGCCACGTGATCACACGTCCCTGAAGGCCGGGCAGGACCCATCGTCTCGAACGGGATTCGCGCTGTCGCCTGTCGGGCGCAGGGAGAGCCTCTGCCCGAACCGTTGCCGAAGGCATATCGGGGGTCTCCATCACATGCACCGTTCCGCTGCCTGTTGCGCGCCCCCGACTGCCCGCCGGACTGGGCGCGTCTGGCTACTACCCACGAGCGGGGCCGCAAAGGGTGTGCCGGGGACGCCGTCGCCACCTGTCAGAGGCATCCTTCGGGACGGTGACGGCGAGAACGGATCAGCGAACCCGTGCGGTGCCAGCGCTAACACGCGGATCGGCAAGAGGATGGGTCAAAGGCCGGCGGACTGCGCCGTCGGGGCGCAGAGAGCGGGTCGAGTGTGGAGGCCGGAGCGCCGCAATAGCCCCTCCGCGACTCGTGCCATTGCAGTGTGCCGTTCTGACACACGAGCGACATCTCGAAAGGTCGTGCGCGCAAATGTTCTCCTGCCATCTGCTTTACTCCCTTTCGGCAGGCAAATGGCTTGATGATACCCTCCAGGGTAAGATTTTGGATGTCTTGATTCGGGTCCGCGACAAGTACCCGCAGGCGGTGTAGCGCCACGCACGAAATGCACCATGGGACAGGGTCGCACCGATCACCGGTTCCCACCGATTCCTGGGGCGCGACCGAGACTGTGCCTAATTCTTACGCGAGCGCCTTGGCAAAGGCGTACTCGATATGCCGCTTTGGCGTGAACATGAGGCCCACGGTCATGCTTTCTGTTGACAGAGCGGTGGAGGAGGGCTACGACTCGGACAATAGTGGAGTACGCCACGTCGGAAAGTTGGCAGTTCTGTGAACAGCAATCATCATGAGCCCGGTATCTCATTCGGCCTCACGCCTGTTTTCATCTGAGTTCGCAAACCTGTCAGCCCAAGTTCTTAGCCGGCTGTCACTGGAATGGCGCTACCACCAGCGGCCGGATCTCGAACGGTCGGATCAGCAGTTGCTTCAATACGCATTAGAATTTGGGCGGCTGTTGAAAGTCGTCTACAAATATGACCTTTTCCCTGCTCTCCGAGAGGAGTGCAAATGGTACGTGGCGGTGTTTCGTGCACGCGGTTCAAGCCACGATGCATTTGCGCTGGTCCTCGACAGTTGGATCATGGCAGTCGAAGGATTGCTCAAGCCACCAGAATGCAATGAACTTGCTCGACCGATCCGGTCCATAAGAAACGATCTGGACAGGTTGATCGAAGAAGCGTCCAACGTGCGCAAGGACTCCAGCAAGATTAAGCCTGAACTTCTGGAAAAACTCATCGGTGGCGACTTTCCGGGCGCACGAGAAATCATTTCAGGGATCAGCCCCGAGATCGAATCGCCGGACCGGCTGATCGTGCGTGTGATGCTTCCCGCGATGGCCGAGGTCGGACAACGCTGGGAATTCAACGAGCTGGAGATTTTTCAGGAACATCTCGCCACGGAGGTGATCCGAATCCTCCTTGCCGGGCTCATGCTGACGACACATGGGCCGCGGCAAAAGACGGATGAAGTCGCGTTGGTCTCGTGTATTCCTGGTGATGAACATGAACTGATTCCACTGGCGCTTGCCTCCTATTTGGCATTGAGGGGCTGGATCGTGAGGAATCTCGGGGTTGGCTTGCCAGCCGATCAGATAGCACGAGCGGTTGCGGTTCTGGAGCCGAAAGTGCTTTTTCTGACGTGCACAATGCTCTCCACGCTTGAGGAGGTATTGGACGTGATTGACAAGGTCCAGCGCGAGTCTGGACGTTGCCGGATCATACTGGGTGGTCGTGGCGCCGTCTTGGCAAAGGCTGTTCTCGAAAGGCGGGGAGTTCTGGTAGCGCTCGATTTCGACGAGGGTTTTCGCTTGGCTCGAGAGGGTTCTGTTGATGCGTAGCCTGACCGCCTTGCGTATGGTCGTGCATGATCGTTCCTCCACAGCGGGGGCGCTTCTCGGTGTCGTCGCGATCGTCTTTCTCGTGGGCCAGCAGCTCTCCATCCTATTTGGTTTGTTGAACTACATGTCTGTACTCGTGGATCACAGCGGAGCAGATGCCTGGATCATGAGCACCAATGTGCGCAATGCGGATGCGGGGGACCTCATTTCAGGCCGCTACGTGGATCGCGTCATGGGACTGGCAGAGGTGGAATGGGCGGAACCGATCCTGATCGGCAATGGATTGTTCAGGACAACCGACGGTTCCTTCGAGTCCGTTCGGGTCGTAGGGATCCGGCGTCCGCGCCTGGCAGGAGGGCCTTGGGATTTTGAGAAGGCGGATGAACAACAATTGCTTGACCTGGAATCCGTAACCGTAGATCGACTGGATCAGGCCAAACTGGGCAACCCTTTGCTGGACCAGGTGACAGAAATCGGAGGTAGGAGAATCAGGGTCGGAGCCATCAGCGAAGGCGCTCGGGGCTTCCAGGGAACTCTCGTGTTCGCTTCACTGGACAAGGTCAAAGAAATTGCGCGTACCCCACCAGGGCGCTACTCGGGAATTCTCATCCGTTTCAAGCCCGACGTAGACAAGAAGGCTGCAATCACCAAGATCCGTGCCGTGATGCCCGAAAACTCCGTGTACGGAACAGATGAACTCTCGCGCTTGACGCGGCGCTACTATCTCACCAACACCGGGATTGGCGGCAGTTTCGGTTTTTCTACCATCATTGCCGTACTGATCGGCGTCGTGATAATTTCTTTGACCATGTATACGAGCATACTCAGTCGAGCACGAGATTTTGCAGTCATGCGTGCCATCGGTGGGCGGCGCAGGGATATTGCGGTAGTGGTGTTCAGCGAGGTCCTGATTATTTCGGGTATCGGCTTGTTTATCGGCTTTCTCATGCTGGCAACATTTCTGAATGCGACCCGGGGCTCCTCGATCCCCAGTTTCTTTCCGATGCCGGTTGTGCCGATACTTGCGGGAGGTACTCTGGCCGTCAGTTTCCTGGGTTCTCTGATTGCCTTGCGGGTTGCGCTCAAAGCCGAGCCGGCTGCAGTTTTTCGCTAGAATAACGAGGTCGTCTTTGGCAGTCCTCAAGTTAGAGAATATCGCCAGAGATTTCTCTGATGGTCGTCAGATACGGCGTGTGCTGTTCCCGACCAATCTAGAATTCGAGCGTGGTGAATTGACGGTGCTCTCCGGACCCTCCGGCAGCGGTAAGACAACTCTTCTTTCGATCATGGGGCTGGTGTTGCGCCCCTCGGAAGGGGCGGTCTTCTTGGAAGGACAGGATGTAACGACGCTCTCGGATGACGACGCTGCTATGCTCAGATTGCGGAAATACGGTTTTGTCTTTCAGCAGCCGATGCTGATCGAGGGGTTGAGTGTTATGGAAAACATCGCCTTGGCGTTTGCTGTCCAGGGTGCTCGGTTGCCGGATAATTTTCGCGACAAGACGGAAGTTCTCCTGAAGTCCCTCGGCCTTGGGGAAACCTCTCACATGCAGCCCAGGCTTCTTTCAGGGGGCATGAAGCAGCGGGTGTCCATTGCACGAGCCTTGATCAAGGACCCTGCTATTCTTCTATGCGACGAGCCAACGTCTTCTTTGGATGCCGAAAGCGGACAGGCGGTCATGGCTATCCTGAAGCGTATCGCAATCGAGGAGGGCAGGGTTGTCGTTGTCGTGTCCCATGATGCGCGTGTTTTCCCTTATGCCGACCGTTTGATCAAGATGGAAAATGGAACCATTGTATCCGACACCCGTGAGCGTTATGTGGAGGTGTCAGGACTCAGATGAAAAAACTGCGCACTATTATAGTGGTGTTTATTCTTATCCTCGTTCTGATAGTCAGTGTTTCCTATATTCAGGTATCCTTGCGGAAGGCTTCCGCTCCACCGGCATCAAGCCGGACACCATCTGTGGAGCAGGCGCCTGTTCGTTTGTACGGCCTTGTTGAACCGCTTGGCCGCGAGGTATTTGTCGGGCCTCGGGACGCCCGTCGAGTTGAGCGGATTCTTGTTCAGGAAGGGCAAGAGGTCTCCGCTGGGCAGGTTCTGTGTGAACTCGAACAGGAAGTTGAAAGGCAGGCAGTTGAGATCGCGATTGCAAGAGTAAAAGAACTGGAAGCCCGGCTAAATATCGTTCTTGATGAATTGAAAAGAGTAATGCCTTTGTCCGGGGAAGGTGTTATCGGCCAGCCAGCGCTTGAGGTTGCGGTGCAACGAGTGAGAGAACTGGAGGCGCGGCTGGATCTCACTCTAGATGAATTGAAGAGAAAAGAGCCTTTGTTCAAAAACAGGGCTATAGCCGAATTGGAATACTCTCAGAAATTTCTCGAGGCTGAACTCATTCGGAGGCAGATCGCGACTGCGACTTCGCAGGCCGTGATAGAATACACTCAGAAATCCTTGGAAGCAGAACTGCTCCGCCGGCAAATCGAGACGGCTCGAGCGGAGGTCGACCTGAGAAAGCGCGAGCTGGATACCCTGACTCTGCGATCCCCAGTTCAGGGGCGCTTGTACAAATTCGACGTGCGACCGGGCGAACAACTTACCCCGCAGGATTACCGGCGTATCGTCATAGGCAGGCCGGAAAAACAGGTGCGCCTCTTTGTGGAGACCTTCTGGCTCGACAAGGTGCGTGTGGGCGACGTCTTTGAGGTACAAGATGCGGATACCAGGCGCAATATCGGCTCTGGCAAGGTCGTCGCAGTCTCTGAATATGTGGGATCTCGCGATTTTCGGAGCGAAGATACTTTCGAGCGACTGGACACAAAATATGCCCAGGCGATTCTCGAGATGGAACATGCAGCATCCGTTCCCCTGGGCAAGCTGGTTCTGTGCGTGCGTGCAAACAGCCACACGCAACAAGAAAGACTCGATTAAACCAGATGAATGCGTTTGAATGCCTGCCAACAGGTCAATGCACTGCATGGCAGTTCCGGTACGCTCCATCAGCACCGGTGAGGTTGGTTGTTCTGAAGGTCGCAAGACGGAATTCGGCGCTCCTTTCAAGGAACCAGCCGTTGACGACCTCCGGTATGCGAACCCGCATGGGTCGTGTCGCCACGTTGTTGGAATTGGGTGCCCGAAAGCTGGGCGTTCTGCCGTCCTGTGGCTGTGTCTTCGACAGTCGCAAAGGATTCGATGGGAGGGAAGAACGCCGGAGAAAAAGGGTTACCGAGAGGCGATGCCACTTGACCTGCGGCTTTTCGCTCGATGAAGTGAAGGGCGCAACCTGGCGAAATTCTCGCGGATGGGCGAAACCTGCTCCCGGAAGCGTTATTCTCGGTACTTATCGGCCTACCTGGCATTATGCTTCGGCCAGTCGGCAAAGATTCTTGTGATGATTGCGAAAATCAGGCCGAGCGCAATCGTGCCTGCAATGCGTACCCCGCTGTTGCGGCAGCGCAACGGCACCAGAAGCACGTAAAGGATTGGCGGCGACGCCCGGCAATCCCAATGGCTCACCGTCCGACGATTCGGCGCAGCGACGGAATAGGAATCCCGGGCGGAAACCCGCGGCGTATTCCTGGAAGAGCCAAGACGCCGGATTCATGCGTTTCGAAGAGTTCTTCAGCCCCATGAGCGAAGCGGTGGTCCTGCCACGCAAAGACATACCGCGCACGGAGTGGAGGGAGTTGTCCTTTATGAACGCTGTGCCACGCCTCCACGGCGGAGATGAAAGAGACGTTGTCCGGGATCTTGGCACGCAAGGAGGGCATGGCTGCCGACATTGCGTCGAGCAGCGTGGCCCGCGCCTCGTCGTTCCTCGCAGCGCGACAGGCATCCACCGGCACAGCGAAACCATTCGTCAATTTGCCACGCCACTCCTCGGCGGCCAGAGTGAACTCTATCGGTGCGGGTGGGATAGCACGCGGACACCGCTCGGCGAGAAGGTCTACCAGCCGGGCACGCTCTCCACTGCTCGCCATGCGGAACGCTGCGAACGCCAAGGGGTCCGCTTGAAACGGCGTCATCGTCGAGGGCGACAACGCCTTCAAGTGAGTGCACAGTAAGTCGAACTCGTCTGGTGACAAGGCTCCGGTGATATTGCGCATCGGCGCGGTCGCAGGAGCCACATTGGGGAAGGTACCCTGCGATGTTCGCGTGCGATGAGATTCCCCGAGGTTACCACCCCACTGCGCACCACATTGTGACGCACAACTGGGCTGGCAGAAACAAGAAGACATTGCGGTAAGCGCGAGTCTCCGTCAACCGGCGGGTCTGGGCGATGTCCTCGACCAGCGGGGCGCGCGCTCGGCTCGTCTCGCACCACTTGCTGCTGCGTTCAACTGGGCGAGGCTGCGGGCCTTGCTGCCGCTTGGGCCGTGCGCAGCCGATGCACCGTGCGGCAAGTTCCGGGGCGTGACCTCTCGAAGAGACTTTTTCCTGAGTCGCCCTCATGAACTTGTGTTGGATTGACTGGACTATCCTTCTGATTGCGCTGGCGGTGCTGCAGTACGCAACATCGTTCACGCGCAAGGCATGCAAGGGCGTCGCCGACTTCCTCTCGGCCAACCGTTCCGCCGGACGATATCTTCTGTCAATCTCTCAAGGAATGGCGGCGACCGGCGTAATTACGTGCGTGGCGCTCTTCGAGATGTATTCGGAGGCGGGGCTTCCACCTGCGTGGTGGGGGATGATGTTACTTCCGGTCGAAGCGATCATCCTCCTGAGCGGATGGGTGGTATATCGGTTTCGCGAGACGCGCGCGCTGACCATGGCTCAGTTCTTCGAGATGCGCTACAGCAGGCGCTTTCGCGTCTTCGCGGGAAGCATCTGCTTTCTGAGCGGCATACTCAATTTTGGCCTCTTTCCCGCTGTGGCGGCGCGCTTCTTCATGCATTTCTGCGGGTTTCCGACAACGTTTCAGATCCCGGGCGTACCCTTCCGCATCTCGACCTTCGTGCTGATTATGGTGGTGAACCTTGTCGTGGCGCTCAGATTCGTGATCACGGGTGGACAGATCTCCGTGATGGTCACCGACTGCGTCCAGGGCATCTTGACGATGTTCGCGCTGATCTTGATCAGCATAACTATCCTCTTGAGGCTGCGGTGGCCGGAAATCATGCAGGCCCTCCAGACGGCGTCCAGGCCAGGGGCCTCGCTCATTCATCCCTATCAGACGAGCAGGATCGGTGACTTTGACGTCTTCTTCTTTCTGATCAACATCTTCTTCCTGGTATACGGACACATGTCGTGGCAAGGGAGCCAGGCGTACAACTCGTCTGCACGCAATCCACACGAGGCACGGATGGGCGGGATCATAAGCGTGTGGTGGAAGATGCCCGGTGCCCTGGCAAGCGTAATGTTGCCCATCGCGGCGGTGACGATCATGCACACGGCAAGATTCTCGACTGAAGCCGCAGCGATCACGGCAAACCTCGAGGCGATTTCGGACAAGACCCTTCGGAATCAGATGTTCGTCCCAATTGCCATGGCCCAGTTCCTGCCGATCGGCATCAAGGGGCTACTTCTGATGGTGATGCTCTTCTATTCGTGGACCACCGACGACACCTACCTGCACTCGTGGGGAAGCATTTTCGTTCAGGACGTCTTCCTGCCGTTGCGCAAGGGAAAACCGCTCAGCCCGGAGCAGCATATCAGGCTACTCCGATGGTCGGTGGTCGGCGTGGCAGTCTTCGCCTTCGTCTTTAGCCTTCTGTACCAGCAAAAGATGAAACTCTATATGCTCATGGCCGCAACCGGCACGATCTGGGTCGGCGGGGCAGGAGCCGTCATCGTCGGCGGACTCTACTGGAAGAGAGGCACCACCCAGGGCGCTTACGCGGCTATGATCGTCAGCGCGATAGCCGGAGTTGTGAGCATGTTCAGCGTCCAGATCTGGCAAGCCCTCTTCCATCGGGTACCACCTTTCAACGCTCAGTGGATGAAACTTTACGCTGCCCTGACTGCACTGGCGTGCTACGTCGTTGTCTCGTTGATCACAGGACGCAAGGCCCGGCAGGCTGACATGGACAAACTCCTTCACCGCGGGAAATGGGCCGTGGCACCCGATGTGGTCCGGCCTCCTTCCTCGGTACGACGCCGATGGTTGGCGTTATTGGGCATCCGCGAGGAATTCACGTTACGCGACACAATCCAGGCAGCCTCGCTCATGGTATGGAGGTTCGGATGGCTGGCCGTCCTCCTGACCGTAACAGCGGTTCACTTCACGCTCGGGACCAGCACTGAATGGTGGACGAAGTTCTGGCAATTCTACCTCATGATGGAACTCGGCATCGGAGTACCTGCCACCATCTGGTTTATGATCGGGGGTATCCGCGACATCAAGGCACTGTTCGCGACGTTGAGGACCGCGCAGCGCGACGAGACGGATGATGGCCGCGTAATACACGAGCCCGAGCCCCCGGCGGCCTCGTCAGAGGTCCCGCCACGGCCTGCCGGTTCCCTCGCAGTCTCGGACTCACGGGAGCAGAGCCGATGAGGTATTGCGTGAATGGTGGCTCCGGACGTGGTGGCGTGGACCACACAAACGGGTTCGCCGGACAATGCTCGTTTCCAATCTATTCCCAGGGTGTGAAGAAGAAGGCATGAGTGCGTTGGCAGAAGACAGAATTCGCAGACGTGAGAGGGACTTCGGGGAGTTTCTCAAGGTCTTGACCCGCCGGGGACGACCGCGTTACTTGCCATTCTACGAACACCTCGCGAGCCCCGAATTCATCGCTTGGCGCACCGGCAAGCCGTTCGATCGAATCCCTCTGGGCGCCCCCGGCTACTGGGAGACTTACGTCGAATTCTGGATGGGGCTCGGCTTCGACTGCATTCCCATGGAGATAACGCTACGCTGTCCGATGCCAGAGGGGTATGGCGCGCTGGAGGCTATCAGCGGCGATCGTTTCGTAGTGATCCGCAGCCTGGAAGATTTCGAGAGATATCCCTGGCCCGATCCCTCGTCCCCGATGGACTTCAGTCATTTCGAGACCGTGGGCCGGCTGCTTCCGGACGGGGTGAAGATCGTAGCCGGAGTGGAAAAAGGTCCCTACGAATGGGTCTCGCAGATGCTCGGAATCGAGGGGCTGTCCTATGCCCTCCGCGACTGTCCGGAACTGGTAGAGGGGATGTTCCGGAAGTTCGCCGCTCTCCACGTTGCATCTGTGCGCCGGCTTGCGGCCATGGACGAGGTCGGCGCCATCCGTCAGGGCGATGACCTTGGTTTCAAGACGTCCACCTTCCTGAGTCCAGACCAACTGCGGAGGTACGTCTTCCCAATCTATAAGGATATGGCGGCTGAGGCGCATACCCGTGGAAAACCGTTCATCCTCCACTCGTGCGGCAACTTGCGGGAGGTGTATGACGACATTATCGCTTGCGGCGTTGACGCCAAGCACTCGTTCGAGGACGCCATCATGCCGGTCAGCGAGTTCAAGAAGGTTTATGGCGAGCGCATCACGCCTCCGGGCGGTCTGGATGTTGACGTGATCTGCCGCAGTACCGAGGACGAACTGCGGGGGTATGTCAGGAAGATGGTCGAGGCGTGTTACGCCGACGGATACTGGGCACTCGGGACGGGCAACTCCTTGACCGACTATATGCCGGTCGAGAACTACCTCGTGGTTCTGGACGAAGCCCTCGCCATCACAGGATGAGACCGGGACTTCGGGATATGTGGACTCGTAGACGACGTTCAGGAGGCACGCGGCGAGGTCCATGAACGCGCGCGGTCGATGCTTTTCGGGCAGCGGGTTCGTCGAGTCCCGCCTGCACGGCGACACGGGCGCCGCCAACGGTTCCGGTTATCTCCACGCGGGCCCGGCCGTACCACGTCGCTCCGGGCGCATCGCGACCCGTTTCTTTCCCGCCGAGAAACTCGCCGGGCTCGTTTTTTTCCAGGGAATATGTGGCGGCGCATCGGTTCCTGACGGCGACGCAACAGCGACAGTGCGTCTCTGCGGGTACTTTGACCTTGGGAGGGAGATACTGTGGAGGGCGGAAAGCGCATCGCAGTCATCGTCTTGCTCGTGGCGCTGATCCTGGGAGTCTTGCGATGGCTGATTCGGTCACATTACGCAGCCCGGAGGCCGCCGAAGGCTATCCGCAGTCAACGGCTGGAGATGATCGACATCGAGACATACGAGGTTTTCACCCGTACCCTCGAGGAATGGACACAGGGAGGTACCGGTGAGAATGGCCGCTTCAAGAACCCCAGGACCGGAAAACCCACGATGGCACTGGTGACCGTATGCGTGTCCTGTGGGGAAAAGGTCCCCGCTGCGGAGTTTGGCGCGGAAGACACGCCGGATGTCGTCCTGATGAAACAGCGCGCTTACATTTGCCCCAAGTGCGGCAAGCATGCCTACCCACAGAAGTAACGGTTCCGTCCCTCCTCTGCGGCAGCATGGCGTGGCTGCGACGAGCAAGCTTGCGGCCACCCTCCAGGCCGACACCCAGCCGAGGATGCGCAAGGTCACCATGCTCGGAGCAGTTAACCTTGCGCGCGTCCCGAGGAGGTCGGCCAACCATATTCCGGAACCGAGGCTACCTCAGCCTGTTCAGAATCGAGTGTTGGCAAGGAACGAACCCGGGCGCCGCGGATAACGTTGTAGGAAGTCCTGTGCAGGCACATGGCGTGGGTCACTTCGCAGCGATTCCGCGGGACTCTCGTGTCGGTCCTTTCAAAACGGCGACACACAGTCCTGTCTCGGCAGGTGACGCCGCGCAGCGTGAGGACGCCGGATTCAACTCGAGTGCAGCCCGTACTCTTCCATCTTGCGGTAGATGGTCGAACGGGAGACTCCCAGACAATTCGCGGCCTCTGTGATGTTGCCGCCGGTTATCTTGATGGCCTGGCGTATGAAAACTTCCTCTATCTTGGCCAGCGGGAGGATCTGTCCCTTCTGAAGGCTGCTCAGTACCTCCTCGATGTCCTCCAGCGCGGTGGGTGGCCTGGGGCCCTGGGCACCCGGAACTGCAAGGTGTTGCGGCTCGATCACTTCCCCTGGAGCCAGAAGCGCGGCCCGCTTGAGAACGTTCTGTAGTTCGCGCACGTTTCCGGGCCAGGGAGCATTGCGCAGGAGTTCCATCGCCGCTGGGGACACTCGTTTGGGGGGCTGGCCTGTCTCCGCCGCTGCACGCTGGAGAAAGTATTCGACCAGTTCCGGGATATCGTTTTTCCGCTCCCTCAACGGGGGCAGATAAATTGGGAAGACGCTCAATCTGTAATAGAGGTCATCGCGGAAGTTACCCTTGCGCACCTCCTCGGCGAGGTCCTTGTTCGTGGCGGAGATGATGCGGACGTCCGAATGGAGCAGTTCGTTTCCGCCCACGCGCCGGAACGTGTGGTCTTCGATGACCCGTAGTATCTTCACCTGGAGTGAGAGTGGCATCTCGCCGATCTCGTCCAGGAATAGTGTGCCGCCGTGGGCCATTTCGAACTTGCCCTTGCGTCGCTCCACTGCGCCGGTGAACGCCCCGCGCTCGTGACCGAAGAGTTCGCTCTCCAGCAAGGTTTCTGGTATGGCCGCGCAATTGACCGGGAAGAATGGAAACCTCCGCCGCGGGCCGCGGTAGTGGATCGCTCGTGCCACAAGTTCCTTGCCCGTCCCGGTCTCCCCCTGGATAAGTACTGGCACGTCGCTGGCAGTCACGATCCTGATGCTCTCGAACACGTCCTTTATCTTGTCGGAGGAACCGACGATCTTCCTGAAACCGGGCTCCTCGCGCAGGCCGCCATCTATGGGAACGGGCTGGACAAGGGCACCGCGGCGCTCGATCCACTGCGCGACGCGGCTGACCAGTTTCTGCAACTGGAACGGGCGAGCGAGACAGTCGGACGCGCCGCGCTCGATGGCCTGCGCTATCCCCTTCGAGTCGCCCCTCTCGGCCAAAACGATCACCGGCAGCAACGCGTCGGCGCTGCGAAGGGTCCTTATCAGGTCCAGCGCCCCCTCCGCTGACGCCAGATCTATTACCACGAGCGCATGGCGATGGTCGGCGAACAGGCCCTCGGCCTCCTTTCCTCCTGCGGCTCCTTCCACGGCGAAGCCGCCAGCGGCCAGGGCCTCGGTCAGACTCCTCAACTCCCGTGCCTGGCCGCATACGATCAGGACCAGCGCCTTTTGTTCCTCGTCCATCGGTGGCGTCCGCCCGCAATCCTGTCAGCCGTGTTCTGCGGCGAATCTACCAGAATGTCCGGGCTCTGGCAAGCGGGACGTTCGCAGGCGCCGGTGCGGCAGAATCTGGTATCCTGCTGTAAAATGGTGAAGGGCTGCGGGTCTATGGGAATGAGCGGTTCCTCCGGGAGGGCCCGGTCAGCGGCGTCCAGACTGGTGAACGAACGCGAAATCGTATTGCAGCGATGGGCTGAGACCGTGGTGCCCAGGGCGGTCGCCTATGCCCGGACCCTCCTGCCGGTCCCCGACGATGCGGAGGACGTGGTCCATGATGCCCTCGTGAGAATCCTGGGTCACCCCGAGTACGATCTGGAACGGAAGGGGGAGAGGATCTTGTTCAGGTCGGTCACCAACGCCTGCATCAACCGGTGGAAAAGACGCCGCCCGTGGGTGAGCCTTGAAGGCCACTGCGGCGAACCTCTCTGCGAGAGCCTATGTTCAACCTCGGAACGAGATCCGGCATTGATGGCCTCGGCGAGTGAACTCGACGGAAAGATCGGCCGAGCGCTTTCGGCTCTTCCGCCGAATCAGCGGGCTGCACTCGAACTGAAGGCGCTGGGCTATTCGCTTCAGGAGATCGCTGAGATGATATCCGTCAGCCCGTCGAACGCCGGCGTCCTCGTCCACAGGGCGCGACGGGCTGTCGCCCGACGCATCGGGCTGAAAGACAACGGCGAGGAGTAGCGAAGGCATGGACGGGGAGAGACGCACCGTGCACATCGAGACGCTGGTCAGGGAACACCTGCTGCACGAGGCGGCCGGTGTGGATGGCCGCGCCATCGTGACCCGCGCATGCGCCTCGAGAAAGCGCACAGGACGCAGGAACATGACGATCGCGCTCGCTGCAGCGGCCGCGCTCGCCATCGGCGTCGCCCTCGCAACGCTGGTCCCTGGTCGCCGACCCGTTCGACCCGGTCTCCCGGGGCTCCTTCGCCCGATCCTCGCCACCGGCGAGAGGCTTTCGGAGAGTCTGACGACAATCGGTGACTACGGCGTACCGGTCGAGACAACCCTTGCGCTGGTTCCAGTCGAAAATCCTGTGACCTTCGCGCGCGATCACCTTGGCGAGAGGCTCGTTGATTTTGAGGCGACGTTTCGCGAGGATGTGCACCTCATGCAAGGGCGTTTGCGCTCACTCGCGGTCGAGGCCCTGGATGGCACAGGAATCGCTCTGTGACGGACCGGCTCGTGGCGGTCCGTTTCCCTCATCGGAGGTTTGAAGATGCCAAACCGCACTTCGCACGGGCTGTGGAAGATGCCGCTCCTGGTTGCCATTCTCGCTGTCTCTGCGCGTTTCTGTGACGTCGCGTCCGCGAACGTCGCGGAGCCGGCTCGGGCTCTGCCCGCGGAGACAGTCGCCATGCTACGAGTTCGCGGTCTGGGCACCTTCTGGAATCGCCTGAAAGGTTCGCCGCTTCGCGAGCGGGTCGAGCATGCGAGCATACCAGATATCTCGGCAAGGTTCGCCGAGATCTCCAACGGCATCGCCGCTTTCGAGGCCCAGTTCGGCATTGACATCGAGCAGACCCTTCTGACCGTCTTTGGCGAGGACTTTGCCATCGCGATGCAGCCCGACAGAACGTTCGTCCTTGTCGCGCTCGGACGGGATCCCGATTCGCTCGAGTTCGCAGCCGACACCATCGTGAGCCTGGAGGAAGCGCACGGGAGGATCTTGCGACAGGGGACTACCACGCATCGCGGCGTGGCCATTCAATCCTACCAGGTGGTACGACCGGAAGCGCCGGGGGCACCTCGCGGGGAGCGCCACCTTGCCTTCCACGACGGTGCGGTGATGGCCAGCGGGAGCCTGGAGACGCTGAAGAAGGCATTGGATGCCGCCACGGGCGCGTCGCCAGCGCTTCTCGAGTCGGACGCGTACCGCCGTGCCGCGGCCTCAATTAAATCAGATGCCCTCGCCACGTTCTACGCGGACCTTCCGGCTCTGAGCCGCACAGGTGCCCTGACTCAAGTTCTCGATAGCAACCTCAAAAACCCCGCGATCCGGATCTGGCAGGACAGGTTCAAACGGAGTTTGTCGCTCGCGGATTGCCTGGTGGTGAACGTTCTCGCCGACGAGAAGTCGTGGACCATATCTACCACACTGGCATACGACGAGTCGCGCATGGCAAAGGAAATGGGAGATCTCATCCCCATACGGAGCGGAGATATCGGCGTCATGTCCCTCGTGCCGGATAAAGCGCTGCTGGCGATCGGAAACCGCAGCGACAAAGCGGCCCTCTGGGCATACGCCCTCCGGACGATCGGAGAGTCCGACCCTGCTATGGGAGAAAGGTTGAAGACAGCTGCGCAGCAGATCGCCTCGATGTTCGCCGGCATGGACTTCGAGAAGGAGTTCCTTGCGCGGATCGGCGAAGAGGCGGTGTTCTTCGTGACACCGGGCGATGAGGCGCACCCACCAACGGTGTGTCTGGGCATCGAACTTAGAGACGGCGACGCGCTGCCGCAGACGTTGCGGACCTGGATAGGCACGGTTGCGACGATGAACCAGATGGACGCCGAGAAGAAGGGGCAGAAACCGCTTTTCGCGGTGGCGCGCTCGTCGTACAACGGGGTTGACATTACGACACTTCAGGTCCTCAGCGGGCGCTTCGCCGGCCTGGTCTCTCCGAGCGTCGCCGTGGTGGGCCGATATATGCTGGTCGCCTCGTCGGACGAGGCGATCCGTCAGGCCGCGGATGCGACCGCGGGAAGCCGCGCCTCACCACCGAGCCTTCCTGCCGAGGTCTCCATTTTCGGGCGGGGGTATCTCGATGTCCGTGGCCTCCGGGCACTGCTCCAGCGTCACCAGGAGTTTCTCGTGAACCAGTCCGTGAGGCAGGGCAAGGCAGAGGAAAAAGCGCGGACGGACCTGCGAAACCTCGACTACGTCCTCAGTTTCTTCGATCGGGCCGAGTTCTGGGCTGTCCGCCGACCCGGTGCGATCGAACGCACCGCTGCGATCAGACTCGACGTGGAATGAGCCGTCGCACGCTGCTCTCCGATCAGGCCACGGCCCGCGCAGGCGGATGCGTTCTTCACAAGATTGCTTGACTTGCAGGCGGAGCAAGGACAAAATGCCTCCGCGTCCGATCTCAGGATGGGGGGACCTTCATGGCGAAGTTATGGGCCAAGGGTTACGAACTCGACGCTGTCGTCGAGCGATTCACCGTCGGAGATGACTACCTCCTCGACGCGGCACTGGTTCCCTGGGACTGCGTCGGCTCGATTGCACACGCTGCGATGCTCAGCCGGATCGGGATCATCACCAGCCACGAGTTCGCGCAACTGAAGGAGCGCCTCAACGAGATCATTTCGCTCTACGAGGCCGGCAAGTTCGAGATCCAGCCAGAGGAGGAGGACGTCCATACCGCCGTCGAGGGCCGCCTCACGGCGCTCCTGGGCGACGTGGGCAAAAAACTGCATACCGCCAGATCGCGCAATGATCAGGTCATTCTCGATCTGCGCCTGTACATGCGAGATCGTCTTCTGGCCGTGGCCGACGCCGCCTGCGACATGGTCAGCACTATGCTCGAGTTCGCCCGCAAATACGAGTTCGTCCCGGTGGTGGGCCGGACGCACTTCCAGCGCGCCATGCCGAGTTCCCTCGGGCTCTGGGCAGGCGCGTTCGCAGAGTCGCTCCTCGACGACCTCGCGCTTCTGCGGACCTCGTACGAGATCGCCGATCAGTGTCCCCTCGGATCCGCCGCGAGTTACGGGGTGAACCTCGACATAGACAGGCAGTTCGTCTCCGACGCGCTCGGCTTCGCTCGCGTCCAGAACAACGTGCTCTACGCGAACAACTCGCGTGGCAAGGTCGAGGCGATCGCCCTGTCGGCCCTCGTGCAAGTGATGAACGACCTCAGCAAACTTTCGGCCGACGTCATCCTCTGGACGATGCCCGAGTTCGCGTACATGAGGCTTCCGGAGCGCTTCTGCTGCGGCAGTAGCCTGATGCCCCAGAAGCGCAACCCCGGTCCGTTCGAACTGACTCGCGCGAGGGCTGCGACGGTACAGGCGTGCCTTGTGCAAACGCTCGAGATAACCCGTCCTCTCATCAGCGGGTACCATCGCGACTTCCAGGAGACCAAGAGGCCGCTGATGACAGGCGTCGAGACAACGCTCGGCGCGCTCAAGGTGTGTGCGCCGTGCATTGCCGGACTGGAGGTGGACAGGGAAAGGTGCATTGCGTCATTCAGCCGTGAGGTCTTCGCGACGGACCGTGTGATGGATCTGGTGAGACAGGGAGTGCCGTTCCGCGATGCCTACCGGCAGGTCGCGAAGGAACTGGACAGCACCCCCATGGAGGACCCTGTCGAGAACATCAGGAAGAAGACCCACGTGGGCGCCACAGGCAATCTGCGATTGGACCTCGCGGCCGAACGGCTCGACCGGGTGCGCGAGTGGACCGGGAGTGCGCGGCGCATATGGGAGGAAGCCATAGCCAGGCTCCGGGCCTGAGCCCGCAGCGGGTCGCTCTTCGGCGACAGCGATTCAGATCTCGATGCGTTTCCACCGCCCGAGTTCGAACCAGCCCAGCACCATCAGTCCCTGTGTTGCGAACGTGGCCGCCATGGCCCACCAGATCCCGTTCGTAGGCGGCACGAACATCCGCGACAGCACCGTTGCGAGTGGCACCTGGATGCCCCAGAGGGCGAGGATCGTGATCACCATGGGTGCGACTGTGTCGCCCGCGCCGTTGAGCGCCCGCCCGAGCACAATGCCGAGGGCCGTAAACACATAGAACGGCGAGACGATCCTTAGGTACGAGGAGCCGACGGCGATGACGTCGTTTGCGTGTCTCGGATCCTTGTTGAACGCCCCGATGAAATCGGGTGCGAAGAAGGATAGGACGATCGCTGCGGCCACCATCAGCAGTGCGTCAACGCCCGTCGCCAGCCATGCGGCTCGCCTGGCGCGCTGGGGCCTGCCGGCGCCCAGGTTCTGCCCGACCATCGTGGCCGCCGCACCGCCCAGGGCGAAGGCCGGCATGAGCACCACCATGTGCAGTCTCATCCCGATGCCATAGCCCGCGACCGCTATCGTCCCCGCTGACGTCGCGACCAGGCGCATCATCACCACGCCGATCAGGCTGCGCGCGAACATCTGCCCGGACCCGAATATCCCGATCCTGAGTATCCTCCAGACCAGTGCAAAGTCCGGCCTGCACTGGGCGAGCCTGACGTGCAGATGGCCGTGACCGCGGGCGAGGACCCAGATAGCCACGCAGGCCGCGGCTCCCTGTGCGATCGCCGTCGCCACCGCCGCGCCCCTGACTCCGAGCCGTGGAAACGGCCCCGGACCGAAGATGAGCAACGGGTCCATGACCAGGTTGACCAGGTTCGAAAAGGCCATGATCTTCATCGTGGTCGCAGCCTCGCCGGCGCCTTGCAATGCCGCGTTCGCAACGAAGAGAACGAAGACCGTGAACGCTGTCAGGAGCGATATCCGCAGGTAGGACCCGCCGAGCAGCGTTACATCCTGAGACGCCCCGAGCAGATGGAGCACGGCGTCGGAAAAGCAGAGCCCGACCGCGCCAGTAACCACCCCCAGTATCGAGGCGACCCAGAGAGATTGTGCCGCAGCGCGACTCGCATCTTCGCTGCGCCCTCCGCCGACAGCCCGTGCGACGTGCGCCAGGGTTCCTGTTGATATACCCATCAGGAGGGGCATCAGGACCATCAGTACCGTTCCGCTGATCGCTACCGACGCAACCGCCACCGCGCCAAGCCGACCCACCCAGTAGAGATCTATGAGGCTCTGGAGGTTCTGGAGGACTGCGGTGACCAGCATGGGCGTGGCCAGTCCCGCGAGGCCTCGTATAAGGCTCCCCTCGGTCAACAGGTTGTTGCGCGATGCAATGCTCATTCAGCGACGAATCCGACGGAGAAGAAGGGTCCCTGAACGCCTATCGCGAAGGCGTATCGGCGATGTCGGATATTCCGCGACAGTGGATATGATGCTTCACAGCGCTCCCGCCCGGAAGGGGGTCGCCCTGCCTTATTCGTCTATCTCCAGCGCTGCGTCCGGACACATGGCGGCGCAGTTGCCACAGGCGGTGCACTCGATGGAGGGGTTCGCGCACACGCGGTGGACCCCGCGCTCGTCAACCTCCTTCGCGAGCGACAGTATGCCGCGCGGGCAAAAGGGCACACAGAGACCACAACCCTTGCAGTATTTTTCAAGAACGTGGACCTGGGGCATCGCTGGTCGAGCCTTCCCAGTGGAGTTTCGTTCGGAGCGTCTGGAAGAAACTGCGCCCGGAGACCTTTATCAGTTTGAGCGGCCAGGGATTCCTCCTGACCCGTACCCTGTCGTGATCGCGCAGCCTCACCATGGACTGCCCGTCGGTCGTCAGTGCGAAACCGACGGATCGCGACCAGACCTCGATCTCCACCACGGCATCCGACGCGACCACGATCGGGCGGTTCGACAGGGTATGAGGACATATGGGGGAGATCACCATGACGTTCGCATCGGGCTCGACGATAGGCCCGCCCGCGGCGAGGCTGTGCGCCGTCGAGCCCACGGGCGTCGAGCATATCAGCCCGTCCGCCCGGAACGTGTTCACCTCCTCCCCGTCAATGAACAGCCTCATCTCTATTATGCGGTTGAGAGCCTCGCGCGATATGACCGCGTCGTTGACCGCGGTGCAACGCCGCATTACCCTGCCACTGCGCACAACCTCCGCTCGCAGCATCATGCACTCGACGGGCTGCGGGATGCCCTCCTTGAGCCTCGAAAGTGTCGCAGAAAGTTCCTCCGGACGGATCTCCGCGAGGAACCCGAGTTTTCCCATGTGCACGCCGAGCAACGGGACGCCGGCCATCGCCACGCGCCTGGCGGCGGCCAGTATCGCGCCGTCGCCGCCGAAGACAAGGCCAAACGCGGCCTTCACGCGCTCGTTCTCCACGTTCTGGGAGAGGTCGCGGCGGAGCGGCCGCGTCCACGATTCGATCAATGCCTCGGTGGAGCGAATGACGTCGAGGACGCCCGGCTTCTGGAAATTGCCGAGGAGGAGGACGCGGGGTCTTCTCACGTTGGTTCCTCGTCCGGCTCCTCCGGACTGCCAGATTCGCTCCTTGCGGCGGATTCCTGCTCGAACGGAACGGTCTTCAGCGTTCCGTCCTCACCCTGGATGAGCATTTCCACCTTCTTCTCCGCGGTCCGCAATATCTCGTAGCACTGTCGCAATGTTTTCACGCCTTCCTCATATCTAGCAAGCGACTCATCGAGGGTCAAGTCGCCGCCTTCGAGTTCCTCGACGATCTTCTCCAGCCGGAGGAGCGCCTCCTCGAACTTCACGGCGTTCTTTCTAGGTTTCGTCATCAGGTGTTTCCTCGTCATGTGGAGGCCGGATCCAGGCCGGTCCGGGGGCCGACCTGACCACGTTCGCCCACAGGGTGCCGCCGTGCAGGAGGGTGCGTACCGTGTCTCCGATTGGTACGGCGGCGGGGTCGCGGACGAGCGACCCGTCGGAATCGCGCAGCGTGATGCTGTATCCCCGCGCCAGAACTGCGAGCGGACTCAGCGATTCGAGTCGGTCGCCCAGGCCCGCGACGCGCTGGCGGCGAATCTCCAGGATGTGGCGAATGGACCTGTACGCCTGCTGGGCCAGGTCGTCGAGGCGCTGTTCCCGGTGGCGTATGCGTTCGAGGGGACGCCTCAGCGCGTAACTCCGGGCGAGTCCGTCGAGGCGTTCCCGCGCTGCGGCCAGCCTGCCGAGAAGGGCCTTGCCGAGCCTCCCCCTTAACGCATCAAGGTTCTCTGAGAGCCTGGCGACGTCGGGCGCCACGCGCGCGGCGCCATCGGTGGGAGTGAGCGCGCGCACATCGGCCACGAAGTCGGCAATGGTGAAATCCGTTTCGTGCCCGACGGCGGAGACGACCGGTATGCGAGATGCCGCGATGGCGCGCGCCAGTATCTCTTCGTTGAACGGCCACAGGTCCTCGATGCTCCCCCCGCCGCGGCCCACGATCATAACGTCAACGTGCGGGAGCCGATTGACAGTATCTATCATCACTGCTATCTCCGCTGCAGCACCCTCGCCCTGCACCCTCACGGGGCACACGAGGACGTGAGCGCCGGGGAAGCGGCGGTAGATTACGTTGAGCATGTCCCTGATGGCGGCACCGCTCGGCGACGTCACGATGGCTATGCATCGGGGTATGATCGGAAGCGGTTTCTTCCTTTCCGGATCGAACAGTCCCTCGGCGGCGAGTTTCTCCTTCAATTGGATGAAGGCCAGTTGCAGGGCGCCGACGCCCAGCGGCTCGACGTGTCGCACGACGATCTGGTACTGGCCGCGCGGCTCGTAAACGGTCACGTCGCCGAACACAAGGACCGACAGTCCGTCGCGCAGTTCGAACCGCTGCGCCTCGGCGACGCTCCGCCACATCACCGCGTTGATCTGGGCCGAGGCGTCCTTGAGGGTGAAGTACCTGTGGCCGGAGCCGGGCAGCCGCAGGTTGCTCACCTCGCCGGAGACCCAGACGCCGGTGAAGGCGTATTCGAGGGCGGCGCGGATCTCCCGGGTCAGTTCCGAGACGGTGTATATACGGGTTCCCTGAGCGGCGCGGGAGCGTGTCGGGTCGAGCGCGCTGAACAGGTCGTGGGCCGCCTTCACAGCGATTCGTCCTCCCGCAACATCAGCCGCTCTATCTTCTCGGCCCGGCCTGTCTGCTCGTCGAAGGTCACTATCGCGCCGCAGAGGCGAACGTCGCCCTTCGCCACGTCGAAAGGCACCGGCATCTGGGTGAGCGTGGCCTCGAGCACCTTCTCCACCTTTCTGCCGAGGACAGATTCGTAGGGGCCCGTCATCCCCACGTCGCAGATGAACGCGGTGCCCTTGTGGAGGAGGCGCTCGTCGGCCGTCTGCACGTGAGTGTGACTCCCCAGAACTGCGGTCACACGTCCGTCGAGATACCACCCCAGCGCGATCTTTTCCGCCGTGGCCTCGGCGTGCATGTCCACGAAGATATTGGCCGTGTGGATGCAGATATGGCGGAGCGCCTCGTCGGCGGCCCGGAATGGGCAGTCTGCCACCCTCATGAACACGCGACCCACGAGATTGAGGACAGCGATCTTGCATCCGGATGGGAGAGAATAGACGCCCATGCCTGCGCCCGCGGAGAGCGGCGAGTAGTTATACGGCCGCAGGATCCGCGGCTCGGTCTCGATGTACGGGATCAGTTCCTTGCGCTTCCAGATGTGGTCGCCCATGGTGATGACGTCAACGCCGGAGGTGAGGATCTCTTTCGCGTTCGCGACGGTGAGGCCGGATCCGCCAGAGGCGTTTTCCGCGTTCGCGATGCAAAAGGCGATGTCGAGTTTTTCCCGCACCTCCTTCAGCCGCTTTGCGACTATGCGTCGGCCCGGTTCCCCGACTATGTCTCCGATGAGAAGGGCGCGCAGGCTCATGATGCGGCATCCTCCCCGGGCCGTCGCCGATTTCGCCTGCCGAGTTTCGCCGCCACCCTCGCGACCACGCACGGTGGGACCATTGCGCTCACGTCGCCCCCCATGGATGCAATCTCCTTTATGAGTTGCGAACTGAAATACTGGTACTCGGGCCTTGGCGTGACGAAGAGCGTCTCGAGCCCTGCTGCGGCCCGGTTGGTCAGCGCCATCTGGATCTCGTACTCGAAGTCGGAAACTGTCCTTATGCCGCGTATGACGGCTCCTGCTTTCATCCGCCTCGCGAAATGCACGAGTAGCCCGGTGAAACTGTGAACCGTAACGTTGGGCAGGTGGCCCGTGGCCTCCCGGACCATGTCGGTACGCTCCCTGAGAGAGAAGAGCGACTTCTTCGCGGGGTTGTTACCAACCGCTACGATGAGTTCGCCGAAAAGATGGACCGCGCGCTCGATTACGTCGAGGTGTCCGAGGGTGAGCGGGTCGAATGTCCCGGGGTAGATGACGCGGCGCATGGGTTACGACTCCTTCCCTACCGGAAAGAACGCTCGGGCTTGCCAGTGCCGGGCGGGACGACGGTCACGGTCACGCGAGTTTCGCTTCGCCGGCCCACGTCGAACTCGGCGCCGAAGACCACCTCCCAGTCGTCGATCTGGCGATGGAGTAGAAGGGCTGTCTCGACCGCGCTCGGGTTCCGCACGTCGCCCGCACGGCGCTTGGCCTTGAAGTCGTATCCGGTCCGCAGGTCCACGCGCCAGCGACTGTAGATGGGGCGGTAACTCAACGTGATGCGGCTCACGTTATGTTCCGGGCTGCCAGGGAGAACGGTGTCCCGATAGTAATCCTGCGACAGGGTCACCGTGACCGGCCGCCAGTAGTCGAACTGTATCTGGCCGTTCAGCCGCTCGATCTCTCCCTCGTCCACGTTGTAGCGGTTGTCGGTGCTGGCGAGCGTGATGTTATCGTTTATCCGCCACAGGAAGTTGGCCTCAACGCGGTCATCTTCGTACACGTAGGCGTCGGGTGCATTGGCGACAAGGACGTAATCGAGGTCCAGGACAAAGAAGTCCACGATCTGGCGCGCGCCGTTCGCAAAGCGGTAAGTCTGGAATCTGTTGCGAAGGCCAAGGCGCGCGGAGTGGGAGTCGTCTCGTGCGTCTATCTCGTCGTTCTGTATGTATCGAGATGCCGAGTGGCTGGTCTGGAAGTTCTCGTATTCCAGCGTCGGTGTCACGATGTGCCGGAGACGATCCACATCCAGAAGCGGTGACTGGACAAGGTAGGTGCGGTAGAAGTCCATTGCTGCGCGCAGGCCATATCCTCCCCCGACGCGTCCTGCGCTGTCGAGCCCGCCGGGGCGCTCGGAGAAGCCGGTGAGGTCGCCGGTGACGTATGGCGCGAGTCGCAGCGGGCCGATGTCGAAGGGCCATGACACTTCCTGCAGCGTGTCGAAACGAGTCACACCATCCGGGTCCTCGATGCCGAGATCATCGTCCAGACGCGTCCGAAGGTGGCCAAATTCGGTGTGGCTCGTCCACAACAGGGGGGTGTCGAAGACCGGCTCGGCGAAGAGGTGGAAAGCGACCGCGTGCCGTTCGAGAGTATTCTGGAAGTCGTTTATTCGCCAGTTGGTCTGGGCGGTGATCAGCGAGTTCTCATGACTTCGGCTGAGGTAGAGAACAGTCTCGCGGTCCTTCGCCTCGTCGAGTTCGCTACGGTCGTAAACCCGGAGGAAATTACGGTCGCTCAGATAACCAAGTTCGAGGATGCCTTCGAAACCGAGGGGGAGGTCGCGTTCACGATGGCGAATGGTCACCTCGCCCCTGTCCGACCTGGGCTTCGGCAGGTCGCGGTCATCGTCCGAGGCATGATCGCGAATGTAATACGCGCGGGCCATGCCCTCGCGGTCGGCCGACTCATATTCGAAATTCAGCCCTATGCCTAAACCCCGCTCGGAATAATAGTCGGTGAGAAGCGTGAGGTCGCTCCAGGAATTGTAGATGATGCCGAGGTCGTACAGGTCCCACCTGGCGCGCGCGAAGGCTCCGAGGTTGGACGATTGCCCGACCTGCGCGGAGCGGATGAGGAACGTGCCGGAGGTGACGTCCTTGGCTGCGAAGGGAAGATAGAGGAATGGGAGCGCTCCGGCGTAGGCGACGTTGTCGCGCGCGGAAACCACGGCGCTCTCGGGATACTCCTCCTCGCGTCCCTCCGCGCGTCGCTCCGCCGCCTCGCGCAGCCGATGTCGCCCCGGGCCGCGGACCAACTCCACGCTACGGCTTTCCACGCGGAAGGGTGGCCGCGGTGATTGGGATGTGCTGAAGAAAGCCGGGGCCTCGCAGACGAAACGGTAGCGGTCTATCTGCCGCACCGCGTCGGAGTAAACGTGAACGGCGACGGGCGACTGGGCCGGGGCTCCCCGCACTCTCGCCTCGGCGGCCACGCCCTCCTCCGTGATCAGGTCGAGATAGATGGATCGGGCCGTGATGCGCAGGTTCCTGCCCTGGAGGTCAACCGCTCCCTCCGCGAAGAGGCTTCGCGCCCTGGGCGACTGAAATCGCCCACCGGTGAATCCGACGCGGAGCCGGATGACGTCGGCGGTCACGAAGAAGTCGCGCGCCACGATCTCCGCATTTCCCCGGAGCGTGATCGTCGCGCCCTCGTCGGTCAGGTCGGTCAGGAGCATCTCTTCCGCCGATGGCCGCACCTCTCCGAAGAACCCCTCGGGCAGACCCCCGGGGAGCGACGGCTCGGGCTTTCCTGCCAGCCATGCCTGTGCCCGTCTGAGGAAGGGGTCGTCCGGAGGCCGGTCGCCCATCGTGGTCTCGCCCTCGAGGGCGACGCCGTGGGCGGTCTCGAACGTGAAGACGACCGGCCCGTCCACCCTGCGTGCGTGCCCCGAATCCTCCTCGTATCGTGCACCTGTCTCCGCAAACACGTGGAGCACTGCCGTGACGGCACCCGGTCGTTGTACCCGCGTGAGGCGCGCGAAAAGTCTTGCCGAGCGCAGGGACGAACGGCCCTGGAAGATGCCAGCCTTCCCGCGGAGGTCGAGGCACGTCGCATCGCCCTCGGGCCATTGCAGGATTGTCGTGGCAGTCACGAAGATGCTCTCGCCGGCGGATGAGGGTGCGACCGGACCGGCCCCCGTTGCATTTCGGGGGGAGGACCCCTGGGCTGCTGCCAGGCCTGCCGCCAGGATGAGCACGACACCGTGCGTGCAGTTGAATCTTCTCAAGTCAGACCCCGCTCACTTTTGCACTCTAGCGACACAATCGCATCAATCCTTGTCGAAGGTCGGCAGCCGGCCTGCGCGGGCTGCATTGATCATCGCCGCGGCCACGTTCGGGTCGAATTTCTTGCCAGCGCCGGACTCGATCTCGTGAAGCGCCTCGGCTCTGTCCATCGCCTCGCGGTACGGTCGCTTCGATGTCATCGCATCGAACGCGTCGGCCACTGCGAGGATTCGAGCGCAGAGCGAAGGCGCCTCGCCCGCCAGCCCATCCGGATAGCCGCTTCCGTCCCAGCACTCGTGGTGATGAAGCACGATTTCCGCTATCTCGTCGGCCCCTTCCACGTTCTTGACGATATCGTAGCCGACGCGAGGATGTTGCCGCACGATCTCGTATTCGTCGCTCGTCAGCGAGGCCGGTTTGTACAGGATCCGCTCCGGTATGGCGATCTTGCCCACGTCGTGAAGGAAGCCGGCAAGTTCGATCGCGTCGAGTCGCCTGCCGTCGAGTGCCATGGTGCGGGCTATCTCCATCGCGTACGCGGTGACGCGCTCCGAATGCCCGCGCGTGTATTCGTCCTTTGCCTCGATCGTGGCCACGAGGGCGCTCACGGCGCCGCGGAGGAGGCGCTGGAGTTGGCCGGCGAGTTGCACCCGCTGGATCGCCACTCCTGCCTGCCGTCCGATGGCTGTCAGGAGTTCAAGGTCGTGCCGGGCGAAGGATTCGGAGCGGGCGACGTTATCAGCGTATATGACCCCTAGCATCCTGTCGGGCGTCTCTATCGGGACGCACATGACGGACCGGATGTGTTGGAATATCACGCTTTCGGCACTGGCGAAGCGTTCGTCGGTCGAAACGTCGGCCCGGAGGATGGAAGTCCCCTCGCGGAACGACTCGTTCACGACCGTGGTGCTGAAGCCCCGCGGGAGCGATTCGCGGTCGGCCTCTCCCGATTCCCGACGCGCACAGATCCGGAGTTCCCCCGTACGCGGGTCCGACATGATGATGAAGGCACGGTCCGCCTGGATCACCTGGAAGATGGCGTCGAGAACGGACTCGTACAGCCTGTTCAGGTCGGTCTCGGCGTTGATCATGTTGCCGACGCGATATATCGTGGCGAGGTCTCTCTGTATGCGCCGGTAGTTTTCCACGTTCTGGATTTCGGACGGGAGCCTCATCAACTCGCTATGTTCCAGGTCCACACGCTCCTTGAGTTCACCGCCGGCGCGTCGGGGGACGCCGGCCACCAGATCGGCCTGCATACGGCGCCGGTCGGGCTCGCAGCGGAACTGGAACTCTATGCTACCGATGGAGATAATATCGCCTGACTGGAGGCGGACGCGCGTGATGCGTTGTCCGTTGACGAATGTGCCGTTGCGGCTGTTGAGGTCCGCGAGATAGAAGTCGTTGCCGACTTTCTCCAGAAAGCAGTGATGTCGCGAGAGGCCGGCATCGAGTATCTGGATACCGGCGTCGGCGCCGCGACCTATGATGAGCCGTTCGCCCTCGGCGATCTGAAAGCCCTTGTTCTGAACCATGCCGCGCAGTGCGATGAGTTCTGTTTTCATGTCAGGCACTTCTACTGTTCGGCCTCGCGCCTCATCGGACTCCGAGGCACCTTGCGCGCGGCCCCAGCCGCGTAGGTTACACCACTGCGCCGCGCTTTTCAAACCGCGCGGGGAATGGGGAAAATCGTGCGCTCCGGCCCCATGCCGTTACGGAGTTTTTAGGTTGACCGCTGGCTGGTGCGCCGTAGCGACCACGCGACGGGGGATATGCGGCCTCGTTCTGCCCTCGACCCGCGCGCGAGACGCGGCTGCGGCGCTGCGCACTGTGCGTCCCGACGCTCTGCCGGGCTGGAAGGTCCCCAGGGGGCTCGTCCGGAGACTGGAGGACTACTTCTCCGGTCGTTCGTGCGATCTGGCCCGGTTCGGACTCGACCTTTCGTGCGGCACGCGTTTCCAGCGCCGGGTGTGGAACGTGGTGCGGACCGTCCCGTGCGGAGAGACACGGACGTATATCTGGTTGGCGCGGAGACTCGGGAATGCCCGAGCGGCGCGAGCCGTGGGCAATGCGATTGCGGCCAACCCCGTGCCCCTGCTGGTGCCGTGCCACCGGATCGTTCGCAGCGACGGCGGTCTCGGCGGGTTTTCCCCCACCCGGTCGGACGCGATGAAGGTTATGCTCCTGGCCATCGAGCAACGTATACGTTCCGGCGAGGGAGGTTGCCGACGTCAGACCGGGCTACCCGTCAGACGCCTCTCCCCATGAGGACTGCCGGGATGGTCCGGAGAATTATCTTCAGGTCCAGCCAGAGCGACCAGTTATCAATGTAGTGGAGGTCGTATTCCATCCATTTCTCGAAACTGGTGTGTCTGGTGCGTGAGACCTGCCATATGCATGTGATGCCCGGTCGCATCGAGAGGCGGCGCCGCTGCCATCGCTGGTAGTTTTCAACCTCCCGCGGCAGCGGGGGTCGCGGGCCCACGAGGCTCATGTCGCCCCTGAGGACGTTCCAGAGTTGAGGCAGTTCGTCGAGGCTGTATCTGCGAAGCCAGCGGCCCACGGGCGTGACGCGTGGGTCGGTCGCTATCTTGAAGGCCGGCCCGTCGGCCTCGTTCAGGTCGCGTACCTCGTCGAGCCGTTCCTCGGCATCCTGGATCATGGACCGGAACTTGTACATCGTGAACGGACGCCCGTAGAGGCCAACTCGCCGCTGTGCGAATATCACTGGGCCGCGCGAGGTCGCCTTGATGAGTATGGCGATGACGAGCATCGCCGGCGAGGCCACTACGAGCAGCGCCAGGCCGAGGATTATGTCCAGCGCCCGCTTCAGGCCCAGTGCCATGGGGCTGTACGGCGTCGTGCTGAACGTGAGCATCGCCATGTCGTAGAACGGCTCGAGGTGAGGGCGACTCAGCCTCGCTTTGAAAAAGTGGTGTGGGATGTGGATGGATACGCCGACCTCCTCGCAAGCGGCGATGATCTGCCGGACCGAGGCAAGGTTGTCAGCCTCGGCGATGACGACGTCGTCAATGGACTGCTCTTCGAGCATGCGAGGGAGTTGTGCCAGTGCGCCGGCGGTGCCGCCTCGGCCATCCCGCGACTCGTCATCGGGGGCGATACGTCCGACCAGTTCCAGACCCCATCCGGCCTGTCGGATTGTCCTGCCGACGGCCTCGGCAGCGTCCTGTCCTCCGATTACAAGCACCCGGCGGAGTCCACCCGTCTTGCCGTGGATGCGGGCTGCCACATGCAGCGCGGCCACCCGACCCGCGACGATGAAGACAATGTTACACAGGCAAATCGCCGCGACGAGGCGGCGTGAATACTCGGGGTCCTTGCGGAAGAACGTGAACGCCGCAATGGCCATGACCCCTACGAGTAACGGCCGCCACAGGCGACGAAGGCTGTCGCGAATGCGCTCGATCGGCGAGAAATCGTAGCCGCCGAAGACCGCGAACAGGGTCCACCACATCGGCACGCTCACGAGGAGGACCCAGTAGTAGCGGGCGAGGGGAAGTACCGTTTTGACCTGCACCAGGCGCTGCAGGAGGGGACCGGCCAGATAGTACGCGGTGAAGAACGAACCACAGGTCGCCGCTGCGTCGGTGAGCGCAACCGCCGCCTGGAGGGTTCGAGCGCGTTGCCTGAGCATCGAAACGCACCAGTCTCTATCGCCCGGGCTGCATCGGCAGTCTCACGCTTTCTCCTGTGCGCGCCGAGCGATACATTGCCAGGACGATCTCCACCGCCTTCCGCGCCTCGCGTCCGCTGATGGGGAGTTCCGCTCCGGACTCCAGGGCGGCGAGGAATTCCTTGAACTCCTCGCGGAAGTTCACGTGCGTGATCGCTCCCGGGTCGGCGACTCCTTCAGCCTTGAGGTCCCTGGGGACGCTGTATAGTCGGCGTATCTCCTCGTCCTCCTCTCGCGGCTCTGCGAACTCCCACCGGCTGAATAGTTCGTTTTCCATCAGGACGGTGCCCCTGTCGCCGTGGATCTCGATCTTGCGGGCGAGGCCGGGGTACACGGATGTGGCGCATTCGATGACGCCGATGGCGCCGTTCCTGTAACGTATCACGGCCACGGCAGTGTCCTCGACCTCGATGCGTTCGTGGACCAGGCAGGCGGTGCATGCGGTGACCTCTTCGGCGCCGCCCATGTACCACTGTACCAGGTCCACCGCGTGAATCCCCTGATTCATGGTGGCGCCGCCGCCGTCCAGTTTCCACGTGCCGCGCCAGTCTCCGCTGTCGTAGTAGGCCTGGGTACGCCACCACTTGTTGTACGCGTCACCGAGTGTGAGGCGGCCGAACCGGCCCTCGTCCACCGCCTTCCGGAGTATCCTGGCGCCCCTGGTGAAGCGGTAGGGAAAGATGCCGCACAGGCGGACTCGATGTTCGTCGGCGGCCTGGATCATCTCGTCGCACCGGTCGAGTGTGACCTCGAGCGGTTTTTCGACGATGACGTGCTTTCCCGCTTCGATCGCCGCGAGGGCCGGTTCCAGGTGTGCGCCGCTGGGAGTGGTAACGCACACAACGTCAATGTCGTCGCGGCGGACCATCTCGCGGTAGTCGGCGTACCCCGCGCAGCCGTACTTGTCCATGAGTTTGCGCCGGTTCTGCTCGTGACGCGAGGCGACCGCCACGAGTTTCGCATTGGGGACCTCCGCCAGGCCCGCGGCATGGAACGCGCTGATCATGCCGCAGCCGACGATGCCGAAGCCGTACGTCTTCATGCCGTTCTCACTCTCCTTCGATGGAAAGGCGCAACCAGCCACTCATCTGGCAAGGGGGAGCGCCACGGGCCTGCCGCTTTCGGCGGACCGGTACATGGCGATGATTATCTCGATAGCCTTTCGTCCCTCGCGTCCATCCACCAGCGGGGGTGTGCCAGTGTCGAGGGAGCGGAGGAAATCGGCGATCTGTTCTCTATGCGTGCTGTAATCGAAGGCGCTCGGATCGGATGAGGCGCGTGAGTCCTTCGCCTTCTCCGGTGAGAAGCGGTTGCGGAGTTCGTCGTCCTCCGGGCGCGGCTCGGCAAACTCCCACTTCACGATGTTCTCGTCGGTGATGATCGCGGTTCCCCTGTCGCCGTGTATCTCGATCTTGCGGGGGAGACCGGGGTACACGGAGGTCGCGCACTCGATGACGCCCATGGCGCCGTTACGGTAACGCACGATGGCGGCGGCGGTATCTTCGACCTCGATGCGCTTGTGTGCGAGGGTATCGGTGCGCGCGAAGACCGTCTCGACGGGTCCCATGAACCACTGAACGAGGTCTATCCCGTGTATGCCCTGGTTCATGCATGCGCCGCCGCCGTCGAGTTTCCACGTGCCGCGCCAGCCGCCGCTGTCGTAATACTCCTGCGAGCGCCACCACTTGCAATAGCAGTCTCCGAGCGTGAGCCGCCCGAACCTTCCCTCCTCGATTGCCCGTTTGAGCGCGCGGGCGACGGGGCTGAAGCGCAACGGGAATATGGCGCAGAGCATGACGCGATTCCGGTCGCATGCGTGGATGAGCGCATCGGCGCGTTCAAGGGTGACCTCGATGGGTTTCTCGCAGATCACGTGTTTCCCGGCGTTGGCGGCAGCGACCGCCGGTTCGAGATGCGCGCCGCTCGGCGTGCACACGTTCACGATATGAATGTCGTCGCGCCGGAGCATGTCCCTGTAATCCGAATAGGCGTCGCAGCCGTGCTTCCGCGCAAAGGCCTGCGCCCTCTCCTCGACGGAGTCGGCCGCAGCGACGATTCGACCGTTGGGGAGGTCCTTTATGGAGGCTGCGTGGAACTCGCTGATCATCCCGCAACCGATTATGCCGAAGCCGTATTTCTTCGTCATGGTGTCGCTCCCCCTATTGCCTGGAGCACGATCCTCGCGAATCGGCGCTTTCCCACCTTCAGTATGGCGCCGTTCCTGAGGGCCACGTTCGCGGATGGATCGGCGATGGTTTCTCCGTCGAGGCTCACGCCACCCTGGGTGACCAGCCGTCGCGCCTCGCTGGTGCTCGACGCGAAACCACAGTGTACGATGAGCCTCGCTATCCAGACACGCCCGTTCTCCAGGAGTTCGCTGGGCACCGTGAAGACCGGGATTTGCTCAGGGACCTCCTTTCTGCGGACGGTTCTGTCGAAGAACTCTGCTGCCGCGCGCGCCGCCTCCTCGCCGTGGTAACGTCCGACGATGGACCTGGCGAGGGTGATCTTCGCTAGCATCGGGTCTTCTGCGATCAGCCTCTTGGCTTCCTCTTCCGGCACGTCAGAGCAGAGGTCGAAGTAGTCTTTGAGGAGTGCATCGGGTATTGACATTACCTTCCCGTACATCTCCTGGGGCGGCTCGGCGATGCCAATGTGATTGCCGTAACTCTTGCTCATCTTGAGTGCGCCGTCGGTCCCGACGAGGAGCGGCAACGTGAGCGCGACCTGGGGAGACTGGCCTTCCTCCTTCTGCATCTGCCGGCCTACCAGCAAATTGAACGTCTGGTCGCGCCCGCCGATCTCCACATCGGCGCGGACCATCACCGAGTCCCATCCTTGCATCAGCGGATAGAGTATCTCGTGGCAGGCGATTGGTAGCCCCTCGCGGAAGCGCCTGGAGAAGTCGTCACGTTCCAGAAGCCTGGCCACCGTCATCCGTGCCGCCAATCGCATGACGTCCATGAACGTCATCTGCGAGAACCACTGCCCATTGTAAACGATTTCCGTCCTCTCGAGATCTATGATGTTTCCTATCTGTTCCCTGTAAGTGCGAGCGTTTGCCATGACCTGCTCGTGCGTCAGCGGCGGGCGCGTCGTATCTCGGCCGCTCGGGTCACCCACCATCGCCGTGTAGTCGCCGATGATCAGCACGATCTGATGGCCGAGTTCCTGGAAGTGGCGCAGTTTGTTTATCGGGACGGCGTGCCCGAGATGTATGTCAGGGGAGGTCGGGTCTATGCCATACTTCACCCTCAGGGGTCTATTCTCTTCGCGCGAACGCCGGAGTTTCTCGATGAGGTCGTCGCGCGTGTATATCTCCGCGACGCCGCGTTCGATCTTCCTCAACTGTAATTCCACTTCCGGAAACATCCCATCTCCCTAATGCAGGAGAGCGCGCAGCTCCGTCAGGATCTGCCGGTGACTGAGTATGAGGAGGACGACAAAGCCGTTGTAGAAGACGTGCAGGGCTATCGGTGCTGCCATGGAGCGGCTTCGGTTGTAAGTGTATCCCAGACCCAACCCCAGGATGAAGAGAGGCGGCAGGAGATAAAGATTTCGCTCGGCCCTCACGTGCGCCGCTGCGAAGAAGAGCGCCGTGAACATCAGCCCGTTCCACCCGCCCAGCCAGCGCTGAAGGAGCGGCTGCACCATCCCCCTGTAGAACATCTCCTCCGCGACCGGGACGAACACTATCACCGCCACCGATGCGATAACCACTGTGCTCTGTTGCTGCGTGCCGAGAAGGGCCGCAACGGTGTCCTCTATCGCGGCATCAGGGAACCACGATGCCGCAGCGGCCACTATGAGGACCATGAAAGGATAGATTACAATGAGCCCGAGCGCGCCGGTACCTATCGCACCGGGCAATCCCCTCCAGTGGATTCCGAGCGCGCTGAGGGGGGCGTTGCGCTCCGTGCACGCGATGTGCAGAAGGGCGCCGACGAGCAGGACGGCGCTGAAGATCTCCGCCACCCAGTAACCGGGGCCGAACGCCGGCGGAATCGCACTCACGCGAAATATGGCGTGAAGAGCGAGCCGCCCCACGTACCAGAGAGCCGCCAGTTTGAAGCAATCCCACAGCGTCCATGGCGTGGGACCGGATTGGGACGCCCTCGGCCACCGAGAGTAGATCAGATTCATGGTGGCCATCGTGAGACCCACCACGAGGCCTGCTATCGTCATCGTTATCTGGGTCCGCCTGATCCAGAGCGGAAAAAGCACTTTCGGGTTGCGCCGATCGCGCAGGATCTGGATTCCCTCGATGTGCGTCCTCAGTACGTTGCGGAGCAACGCCGGCGGCATGGTCGGCGGGCCCTCTGCGACGTCCAGATCCCTTGCGCTCGCCACGAAAGGCCAGAGGCTCGCGGCGACGGCGAACAGGACGATCGGGAGGTAGAAACCTTCCTCGCGGAGGAACCGCGATATCGCGGGGCGAATCCGGCCCGCGCTCATGCTCTCTGCACCCACACCCGGCGTTCCCGGGGCCCGTCGAACTCGCAGAGGAAGATGCCCTGCCATGGACCGAGCCGGAGACGTCCGCCTTCGACCGGAACGTGCACGGACGAGCCAACGAGGGACGCCTTTGCGTGTGCTGCCGAGTTGCCCTCGCCGTGACGGTACTCCGGATCCCGCTGGGGGACGATCCGGTTCAACACCGTCAGTATGTCCTCTCGAACCGATGGGTCCGCGTTCTCGTTTATGGTAACTGCGGCTGTCGTGTGGGGGACGTAAACCGTCACCACGCCACGTTCCATCTTCATTCTGTCCACCGCGGCCTGTACCTGGCGCGTGATGTCCACGAACACTGTCCGGGTCGAGGTGCGAACGTTGATCTCTTCCAACCCTTCGGCCTCCGCGCGGAGTAAAGGCACCCACCTCGCGAAAAAATCGTAGCAGAGCATCATTCCGATTGCAACACGCCAGGGCGGCGCTTAGAATCGCCATGACGGCGGTCGGACGGGTCGCCGCCTTTGCCATGGAGACGCGGATGCCCGATCAGCGCGTCGTGGTCACCGGCATGGGTGCCGTATGCTGCTTCGGCGCCGGGGTGCTCGCCTTATGGGATGCCGTGACAGCGGGACGGTGCGGTATCCGACCGCTTCAAAGGCTCTCCCGCCAATCTCATCGTTACTCGCTCTGCGGTGAAGTCCCGGACGTGAATGCACTGCCGGCTCCGGACGAGGACCTTGCCGTCCGGTTCGCCATCGTTGCTGCGCAAGAAGCGCTTTCGCAGGCCTCGCTCGATGCCGCCTTGCGCCGCTTCGTTGTGCCCGTTTTCGCGTCAAACTTTGCCGCCATGTCCACGACGGAGAGGCTGTTTCGCGAGGACGCCGCTGCGCCTGCTCGCGCAGGCGGCCTCTTCGGCGATGGCCCGCTTCTTCGGGCGGCCGCACTGCTCGGAGTTGGCGCCAACGGCTCTGCGCTCTCGCTTTCCTGCGCCAGCGGCAATGCCGCCATAGGGTACGCGGCAGACCTCCTGCGCGAAGGTTCCGCCCAGGTGGCCGTGGCGGTCGGGTGCGACGCGATCAGCGAAATCGTCTGGGCTGGGCTCGGCGCGCTCCGCGCCATGAGCGACACGGCGCTGCGACCCTTCGACCGGCGAAGGGATGGCACCATATTCGCCGAGGGGGCCGGGGCGATGGTGCTGGAGACCCTGTCGCACGCGCGCGCGAGGGGCGCGAGGCCGCTCGCGGAGTTCCTCGGCTGGGGCACGAGCAGCGATGCCTTCCACCTGACCCATCCTGAACCTGAGGGACAGGGGATGATCCGTGCAATGGCGGCCGCTTTGAGCGACGCGCGGATCGGTCCGGAAGATGTGGACCATGTGAACGCACACGCGACCGGCACACGCCTGAACGACAGGCTGGAGACCCTGGCGCTGAAGGCGGTCCTGGGAAGGCGCGCCGCGAAGATTCCTGTGAGCGGCATCAAGTCCATGCTGGGGCACGCAATGGGGGCAGCTGGCACGCTCGAGGCGATAGTCACTGTCATGACCTTCCGGACCGGGATTGTGCCTCCCACAATCGGCCTCGAGGAGCCGGATCCCGACTGCGACCTCGATTACGTGCCCGGAGGAGCGAGGCGAGCGGATGTCGGGGTCGCCCTGAACAACTCCGCCGGTTTTGGCGGGTGCAACGCGGCGGTCCTTTTCCGCCGGTGGGAAGGGTGAATGCGATGCGGGACGAGATCGTCATTACCGGCATGGGGGTCGTCGCGCCCATCGGTCTGGGACGAGATCAGTTCTGTCGGGCGCTCCTCGAGGGTCGTAGCGGCATAGGCGAGGCGGTCGCCTTCGACACGGGCACGACCGGTCGGCGACTCGCCGCAGAGGTGGCGCCATTCGACGAATCCGCATTCCTCCGATCCCCGAAGAATTACCTGGACCGCAACTCGTTGCTCGCCATGGTGGCGTGCGAGATGGCGGTGCGGAGCAGCGCTGCGGCGCTGCCCTCGGCGACGCGTCGAGAGGGTATCGCGGTCGGCACTGCCGCGGGCAATGTGGGGTCGCTCGCGTTTTTCCACGCGAAGACGGTGGAGAAGGGCCCACGCCTCGCCCCGCCGTTTATCTTTCCCCATACCTATCTCAATACCACGGTCGGACTCCTCGCCATCGAGTACGGTCTGGGCGGTCCGCACGGCTGCTTCTGCACGGGTGGCCTGGCGGGTCTGGAGTCGGTGGCATGGGCGGTTCAGCAGTTGCGGTGGTCGCGCTCGGACCTGATGGTCGCCGGAGGTGTGGAGGCGCTCGATCCGCACCTCCACCGCGCCATCTGGGCGCTAGGTCGGCTGTCTCCTCTCGATGGCGGTGAAGAGGGGTGCAGGCCGTTCGCTTCTGACAGGAACGGGACGGTGCTCGGCGAGGGAGCAGCGTTTTTCGTGATCGAGGATGCTGCCCATGCCGCGGCGCGAGGGGCGTCGGTGATGGCGAGGGTGCTCGGCTGGGGGAGAGGGGGGTCAGCCCGGCTCGCCATCGAGCGCGCGCTCGCATCCGCCGACGTCGGGCCGGGTCAGGTAGATGCTGTCTTCGCTGCCGCCGGCGGTTACCCTCGCGAGGATGAGGAGGAGGCGACGGCGCTGGCAGGGATCTTTGCGCGCGACGAGGTGTCGGTCATCGCACCGAAGGCTTTCTTCGGCGAGACACTCGGTGCGTCGGGGGCACTGAGCCTTGCCGCAGCCGTGGTAGCCATCGAACAGGGCATTCGCCCGTCTATCCATAATTCTTCCGCGGACCTCCTGGCGCCGTTCGCACGGCCCCCATCTGCGCCGCTGCGCGTCGCGCTGGTGAATGCCGTCGAGTGGGGTGGAACGTGGGGTTCGCTCCTGGTGGGCCGGTGAGGGGCCGGATCTACGAGGCGTCGGAATCCGGCGCACCGAGCGATGTATCATCGTGGACGCGTCTTATCCTCGCGCCCAGCGATTCGAGTTTCTCCTCGATCCTCTCGTAGCCCCGGTCTATGTGATAGACCCTGTGGACCCTGGTGCTGCCCTGGGCGACGAGTCCCGCGAGGACGAGGGCTGCACTGGCGCGGAGGTCGCTCGCCGTGACCGGCGCGCCCGACAGGCGCTCGACTCCTTCGACTATGGCGCTCTCCGCCTCTTTCCGGATCCGGGCCCCCATCCGGTTCAGTTCTGCCACGTGCATGAATCGGTCGGGATAGACGCGTTCGGTGACCACGCTGATGCCATCGGCCAGACAGAGGACGGCCGTGAGTTGCGCCTGGAGGTCGGTCGGAAGGGCTGGAAAAGGTCCCGTCACAACGTCAACCGGATGGCAACGATCGGGACCGATGACGCGGAGCCCGTCGTTTTCCGGGATCACCTGTGCCCCTATCTGGCGGAGGATTTCGATGACCGCGCCGAGGTGTTCGCGCCGCGCACCGCGCACTAGGACGTTCCCGCGCGAGACGGTGGCTGCGGCCATGAACGTGCCGGCCTCGATGCGGTCGGGAATGATCTCGATCTCGGCCCCGTGAAGTTCCTCTACCCCCTCGATGTGCAGTCGCTTGCTTCCGATCGCCGAGATGCGCGCGCCCATGAGGTTCAGGAACTCGGCGAGCTGACATATCTCCGGCTCACATGCCGCATCCTCGATGATCGTCTCTCCCTCTGCCAGGACGGCTGCGCAGAGGCAGTTGGCCGTGCCGAGGACCGTGGATCCCCTGGGACCGCTCAGATATACCTGGTTGCCGACCAACTGGACCGACTCGGCAATGACATCGCCATGCTCGACATAAACTGTGGCGCCCAGGTCGCGGAGCGCCTTCATGTGGAGGTCAATGGGGCGGACGCCGATGACGCACCCTCCGGGGTGCGCCACGCGTGCGCGGTGACGTCGCGCCACGAGCGGCCCGAGGACGCATATCGAGGCTCGCATCGTGCGCACGAGTTCGTACGGGGCGGTCGTCGGCTCGTCATCCTGTATCCGGAGGGTGAGGCTGTTGGGTCCGACCCACTCCGACCTCACGCCCAGGACCCGCAGCATTCGGATCATGGTATCCACGTCGCGAACACGGGGAACCCGGTGGAGTGTGACGGGTTCCCGCGTGAGGAGAGACGCGGCCATTATCGGCAATGCGGCGTTCTTGGCACCGCTGACGGTTACTTCCCCTCGCAGCGGGCTCCCACCCTCTATCTCAAACATGTCCACGGGCGCGTCCTCGTCAGTACAAGCACGCGCTCGGATCGCGTGCAGTCCTTTATCGCCGCCGCCGTGGTCCAGCCCGTCCGCGCCGCGAGGCTACGGATCGCCGGAGGCTGGCCGTCGCCTGTTTCGACGATGAGCGCGCCACCCGGCTTCAGGAGCGGGGGGACTTCTAGGAGAAGGCGGCGATAGAACTCCAGTCCGTCGGCCCCGGCCCGGAGGGCCATCGGCGGTTCAAAAAGTCGCACTTCCGCCTGTAGGGCGCCCAGTTCAGCCTCTGTCACGTACGGGGGATTACATACCACGATGTCCAGCCTTCCCGCAAGACCCAGTTCAAGGTAGGGCTGGACGAGGTCGCCTTCGAGGAGGGTCACGCGGTCGGCCAGGCCGAGCGCGCGCAGGTTCTCGCGGGCCAGTTCGAGCGCGTCGCGGGAGAGGTCGGAAGCGTACAGTGTGGCGTGCTGGAGTTCGAACGCCAGTGCGGCAGCGATGCAGCCGGTTCCCGTACCCACATCGGCGATGACCGGCTCGGGAAGCGTGCGGGCTGCCTCGATTGTCGCCTCGACGCACAGTTCGGTCTCGGGTCGAGGTATGAAAGCGCGCCTGTCGCAGCGGATCCGCAGGGACCAGAACTCTGTCCAGCCGAGAATGTACTGGAGAGGCTCATGTCCCAGGCGCCGGCGCAGAAGGCGCGCGAAACTCGATGCAGCCTCAGCCGACACAGGCAACTCGCGCCTGGCGTAGAGGTCCTCCCTTCTCACGCCGAGCGTGTGGGCGAGGAGCAGTTCGGCGCACACGCGCGGCGCCTCGATCCCGGCCCGCCGGAGCAGCAGCGTGCCCTGCCGAACAAGTTCGAGCCGCGGAGCGGGGGCGATGGATCGCAGGTCGGCCTCAAGGGAGGTCCAGTCCTTTTTCACGCTGGGCGATCTCATATTCCTCGAGGGCCCTGATTATCGGCTCGAGGTCGCCGTCGAGGATGCGCGGCAGGTTGTGCACGGTCAAGCCGATGCGGTGGTCGGTCACCCGATCCTGTGGGAAGTTGTACGTGCGAATTCTCTCGTTGCGGTCGCCTGATCCGATCTGGGTTCGGCGTTCCTCGTCGCGCGCGGCTTTCTGGAGCGAACGGAAGTGCTCGAAGAGGCGTGCCCGCAGGACGCGCATGGCTGCGGCGCGATTCTTGTGCTGCGATGGGCTGTCCTGGCAGGAGGCCTCTATACCGGTCGGCAGGTGAACCAGTCTCACGGCAGATGAAGTCTTGTTGACCTTCTGTCCGCCCGGTCCGCTGGCGCGAAAGAAGGACATTTCGATATCGGCGGGGTTGATCTGGACGTCGAGTTCCTCGGCCTCCGGCAGGACTGCGACAGTGACGAGGGAGGTGTGGATGCGCCCCTGCGACTCGGTGATTGGCACCCGCTGCACCCTGTGCCCTCCGCTTTCGAGGCGAAGCGCCCGGTAGGCGCCCTCTCCCTCTATCGAGAGCGTGACCTCGCGGAAGCCACCGAGGTCGGTGGGGCGTGCGTCGAGTTGCGTGACGCGCCACCCGCGCGATTCGGCGAATCTCGAGTACATCCGGCAGAGGTCGGCCGCGAACAGCGCCGCCTCCTCGCCTCCCGTGCCGGCGCGGATCTCCATTATGACGTTGCGTTCGGGCGCTCCCTCGTCGCGGATGAACGCCCGCTTGACCTCCTCGCGAAGTCGCGCCACCTCTTGCTCGATGGCAGAAATCTCATCGGCTGCGAGTTGTTTCAATTCCGCGTCAGCCGTCGCGTCGGACAGCACCGCGCGCGACTCCTCGAGACGCGCGCACGCCCGCTTCCACGCGAGATAAGGCTCCACCACCTTGGCCAGGCGACCGCGCTCCCTCATCAGCGCGGCGCAGACGGCTCCCTGGCGTGCAGTCTCCGGATCGAGTAGTTGGCGGTCGACCGCCGCGAGACGGTCTACCATCGCCTCTAGCCTTGCAACGAAAGACTCGGCCATGAGGTGGCGCCTCGAGCGTTCAGCGCCAGCGTGGGCGCAGTTCTAGGCCTTTGGTCCGGCGGTGGGCTCGGTCGAAGATGCGGGCGCGTCCTCTGCGGTGGACGTGGCGGTGCTTCCGGCAGCGTCTCGGTGCTTTCCGTAACGGCGCTGGAACCGTTCCACGCGTCCCGCTGTGTCAACGAGTTTCTGTTTGCCCGTGAAGAACGGATGGCATTTGGAGCAGATCTCGACCGCGATCTCGGGTTTCGTCGCACGGGTCACGAATCGCTCGCCGCACCCACAGGTCACTTTGCATTCCACATACTTCGGATGGATTCCCTTTTTCATTCTCCAGACCTCTCGACGTCGGGGAGCCGGGGCAGGGCGCGCACTCTATGCGCGAGCGGCCCGGCCCTGGACTTCGCCTCCGGGAAGCGCGCACAGGGGCCAACCCCTGGGCCTTGACCGGTCCATCACTCCACTTATATCAGACTACCCCGGCGCGCGCAAACGCCGCGCTTGTGATCACGCCGGGCCAGCCATGCGCGCGGAGCGGCCCCGGGGGCGCTGCCGGAAGAGAAGCCGTATCGGTACGTCAGGGAAGGGAAGCGACGAGCGAAGCCGATTCTGGAGGTACCGCGCGTACTGTTCCGTGATGAGCCTCGGCTCGCTCACGAAGACCAGGACGGTGGGAGGCGCCGTGCCGATCTGGGTCGCGTAGAAGAGCCGCGGCTGCTTGCCGCCTCTCGTGGGTGGGGGAGTGCTCTCCACGGCGGATCTGAGCGCCCTGTTGAGTTCTGCCGTGCTCACCTTGCGGAGCGACTGCTCGTAGAGAGATTCTGCGAAGGCGAGCGTCTCGGCGACGTTCTGGCCGGTCACAGCCGACATGAAACTCACCCGCGCGAAGCGCAGCGCAGGCAGATGCGCGTCGAGGTAACGCCGATAGTCCTCCGGCGCGATGCGGTCCTCTGCAAGATCCCACTTGTTTGCCACGATGATGCAGGGCTTGCATTGTCGTTCGATGAGACCGGCGAGATGCTTCTCCACCTGGGAGATCTCTGCCGTTACGTCGAGGAGGAACAGGACCACGTCACATCGGCGTATGGCCCGCTGCGCGCGGGCGAGGCTGTAGAACTCGACCGAATCCCGGATGCGGCTCCGTCGCTTCACTCCTGCTGTGTCAACGAAAAGAAACGTGCGTCCGTTGCGCTCGATGCGGACGTCTATCGCATCGCGTGTTGTGCCGGGCAGTTCGCTCACGATCACGCGCTCTTCTCCGGCAAGCGTGTTGATGAGGGTTGACTTCCCCACGTTCTGGCGCCCGACGATGGCGATCTTCATCACCGGCTCGGCGGGTCGTACGCCATGCTCCGGGAGGGCTGCGGCAAGCGCGTCGAGGAGCGCGGACCTGCCGTGCCCCATCAGCGCGCTGATCGGCAGCGGCGGACCGAAACCCAGGCGGTGGAACTCACCCAGGGCAGCCTCGTGTTTGGCATGGTCCACCTTGTTCGCCACCAGGATGACTCTTCGGGATATCCTGCGGAGGCGTTCCGATATGGATTCGTCGAGCGGCATCAGACCATCCTGCGCGTCGACGACAAAGAGCACCACGTCGGCGCGCGCCAGTGCAGCCTCTATCTGCGCTTCGACCTCCGCAGCCAGATCGTCAGGCGTGCCGATGCCTCCGGTGTCCCAGATTTCGAAAAACCGCCCCTCGTGCTCGACTATCGCCGAGAGCCTGTCCCGTGTGACACCGGCGGTCGGGTCAACGATGGCGATGCGCTGTCGTGCCAGGCAGTTGAGGAGAGATGACTTGCCCACGTTGGGACGTCCGACGATCACGGCACAGGGTATGCGCGCACCGGCTGGCGATCTCGGAATCGCGTGCTGGGGCAGCGATATGGTCTTCCGGGTCGGCGAAACCATGGCTCATCTCCGCCGGATGCGGCCGGTGTTTCGGAACCGCCCCGGGCGGGCGTCATCCTCCTCATCCGGGATTTGTGGGGACTACTGGGGCCCGGCCTTCTCGCTGGTCCCCTCGCCGGACTCCGCTTTCGGCTTGGGCTCCTGTTCGGGAGATGGCTCGGGCAGGAAAACCTCGCTCATCTCCGTCCCGTCAACTTCGCGGCGGATGACGAAGTAGATGAGGTTCATCGTGCTCAACTTGAAACTGGCGATGAAACCGAGAAGGAGACCCCAGATGAAGACCCAGTAAACCTTGAGGATCAGTCCTGTGATTACGGCGGTGGCGCTGACCGGCGGGACGCGCCAACTGCCAAGGACGCCCATGACCTCGGCGAAGGCGCGTCGTCCCATGCCCGATGCCACGGCGGACAGGGCGAAACGCCAGGTCGCCCAGGTGAACGCGATTGCGAACGCCACGCACGCGCCCCCGTACAGCACCGCCATCAGCCAGCACCAGAAAGTCTTCCACGGACGCGCCAGTATGTAATTGAACGAGCGACTTATCGCATCGAACGAGTTCGTGCCCTCCGTCGCAATCGTGGGCCAGCAAAACACGAAGCCGAAGAAGCCGCAGATCAGCAGAAGGAGTGCGAGGAATCCGAAGAAGAGCGCGAGAAAGAAAAGCAGGCCCATCACCGGCGGGCCGATGAGAGGTATTCTCCCGACCAGTCCGGTCACGGCGGCGCAGAGCAAGAACACAAGTGCCACAACGAAAGGTGTTACGGGGGCCCAGAAGAACGAACTGAAACGCTGAGCGGCGAATGCGCAACCGTCTGCGAGGGGATGGCTCTCGTCGCGGGCGAAATCCACCGCGGTCAGCCGGCAGATCGCTCCTCCGAAGAACGACCATATCGCCAGGACGATCACCAGCGCTCCCACCACGAACCCCGCAGATCGCCACGGGAACCCGGCTCCGCTCGAACGGTCCTGAATTATCTGGCGGCCAGATTCCCAGCAGTATGTGGCGAACCGTGGCAGACCGCGTGCGGGATCCGTGATCATCTCGTTGAGGTGGCCCCGGAGTTCCGGCCACCAGTTCGATCCAACGTAGAGGAGCCCCGCCAGAACGGCCAGGGTCAGGTAGACCCCCAGCGTACCGAGAAATATCTTCTTGAGGGAGAATGCCATGCGGAATCCGGCGAAGACGTCCAGCCAATTGTTCCTGTGACTCTGCATCGTCCGGCGCCTCCCAAACTAGTGAGCGGTCCGGCCTCAGCGGACGGAGAAGGATCTCGAAAAGGCAGTATATTTGCACGTGCGACGGCGTGTCAAGGCGCCCGGAAGCGCATCGCTCCCGCCGCCGCGCGTTGGCTGCCCGCCGGGGCACTTGACAGGTAATTAGTTTCAATGTAAACTAATTGTCCGGTCAGGCCAAGAGGGAAAAGCGTGGACTCTGGAAGGCAGACGGCTGCGCGCGTCCTTGCGCAGATGGTGGCTTTCGGGGCAGGTTCCCGGAAGGAACTCGAATCGGGCCTGCGCCTGAGCAAGGCCTCGATCAGCCGTACCGTCGACCGGCTCCTGGCGGAGGGTCACCTGCGCGAGGGGATGAAGTTGGAGAACGACTCGCGCGGGCGGAGGGCCACGTCGCTGCACGTGCGGCCTGACCTGGCGTTCATGGTGGGGACCGACCTGGAGGGGCGCGCGATCAGGGCGTGCGTGCTGAACTGCGCGCGAGAGGTCGTGGCCAGCCGCTCGTGCATCATAGGCGCCCGGTGGCCTGTGCGTCGAATCCTCCAGCGGTGGGGAGACCTCCTCGAGGAGACAGTCGGGCGGTCGGGGCTCAGGCGGGATGACATTGCAGGTCTGGGGGCCGGGCTGCCCGGCGTGGTGCTTCGCGACGGCTTCCGCACCCGCGCCTATCTGCCGCCGGGCCAGTGGGTTGACCTCGACCCGGGACCCGCACTCAACCGGCTCGGCCTGCCGGTCGCGGTGGCGAACAACGTCGTATGCGTGTCGGACTACGAGCGACGGCTCGGCGTGGGGAGGGGCAGGTCGAGTTTTCTGTCGGTCCTCGTGCGGTATGGCATCGGCGCCGCGATTTACAGCCATGGCGAGTTTCTCCACGGGGAGGAGAGTTTCACCTGCGAATTGAGTCACATGCGCATCGCGCTCAACGGTCCGCGGTGTATCTGCGGCGGGCGTGGGTGCCTGGATGTCTTCGCCTCCGGCCGGACGATGCCCCCGGCGTCGCGCCGCAGAGGGGTCAGGTGGGAAAGAGAACTCGCTCGGCGCGCGCGTGCACTGGGCGTCGCGGTGGCGAACGTCCTCAAACTCTTTCATCCCCCCCTGGTCATATTCAACGGCATATATAACGATTACGAGAACCAGGTGCGCCCCGTGCTGCTCGCAGTCCTCGCAGAGGAACTCGGCGGGGTGGGTCTCTCGACGCCGGATGTGACGTTCGGCGGGAAGGTGGATTTCAAGGCCAGCATGGGGGCGGCCCTCCGCGCAGCCGATGCGTTCCTCCAGGCGCATCTGCTCGAGCGGGTGCTCGCACCGGGGGCAACATCGAAAAGGCAGACGAAGGCAGGGTAGCGGTACGATGGTGAAAGCGCGCTGTGGACAGAGCGGCGGACCCTTCCCCTGGGCAATTCCCGGTGTGGTGGACGGGCATTCGCATATCTTTTGTGGCGACGGGTACGTCGAGCGCCTCCTCGAAACCGCCGACAGTCTGGGAATAAGCCGGATATGCGTATCGGGCCATCGTCAAGGCGCCTGGAACCTGCTGACGAACGAGGGAATATTGGCGGCGGCGGAAAAATATCCCGAGCGCCTCATCCCGTTCGCTTTCGTGCAACTCGGCGACGAGGGACCGGAGGCGGTGAGGCAGGCTGTCCGGAGGGGCTTCCGGGGAGTGAAGTTCATTGCGCCACTGGTCGGATACGACGACGAGCGGGCGTACAGTGTTTACGAGGCCGTGGCGGACGCGGGCCTTCCAGCGCACTTTCACTGCGGCGTCGTGGCCTACGAACGTGGGCTCGCAGCGAACTCCGAGTTCATGCGCCCCATGCGCCTGGACCCCGTCGCGAGGAGGTTCCCGGACATGCCCATGCTCCTCTCGCACCTGGGAGTTCCCGAGTACGAGGTGGCCACCACCCTCGCACGGATCATCCCGAACATCTTCGTTGACATCACCGGCAATCCCCGCGGAGGCTGGTGTTGCTCGAAGACCCCGGAGTTCATCAAGTCGCTCTTCTATTGGCCGGGCTGGCACCGAAAACTGATCTTCGGCACCGATGTCCGGTGGGAACTGATGGGTGAAGCCATCGAAATGCACACGCGGATGCTCTCGGCCCTAGACGTTTCGAAGGACATGGCTTGCGCCATCTACCGGGATAACTTCCGGAGGTTCGTCGGTGAAACGGTTGAACCTCCGGTGGAGAACTCGGAGATGCGACCCGGATGAAAGCAGGGGCATCGCCCCGTGCTTTTCGCGGACTCCGCCTTGTGCGCGTCGTGCGCCGTCGGAGGACCGGAATGGACCGCAGTCCAGAGAAAGGAGAAGGTCATGGTTGACAGACGCGAGGAGATCAGGCGGCTGTTGAGGCTCACGCCGGCGCAGATGCTCCGGATGGCGAAGGGGCGGCTCAAGATATACAAGGACCTGGACGCGCTTCACCGGGCCCTCGCCGAGACCATCGCCGACGAGATCGCCACGAACAACCGCAAGGGCAGGCACACGAATCTGATTTTGCCAGTGGGCCCGACCGGGCAGTACCCCATTCTCGCTGAACTGGTCAACGAACGGGGCATCTCGATGAAGAAGTGCAACCTCTTCTTCATGGACGAGAACTGCGACCCCGACGGTCGGTGCCTTCCCCCGACCCATCCGCTCAGTTTCCGGCACGAGGCTCACGAGTTGTTCTTCTCGCGGCTCGACAAGCGCCTCGCGCCGCCGCCCTCGCGGGTCATATTCCCGAGTCATGACAACATCCACACGCTCGCCGACAAGATAAGGCGGGCCGGCGGCATAGACACCTGCTACGGGGGGATCGGCATCCACGGTCATCTCGCGTTCAACGAGCCGGAGCCGGGTGTCTCCAAACTCGGTCCTCGCCTCGTCTATCTGAACGACTTCACAGTCACGATCAACGCGATACGCAGCGAGGTCGGGGGGAACCTCGAAGGCTTCCCCAGGAAGGCCGTCACGCTCGGGATGAGGGAGATCCTGTCCTCCAGGCGGATCGTGCTAGGCTGCCGCAACGGTATCCCGCTCGACTGGGCTAACACCGTCCTCCGGCTGGCCCTGTTCGGCGAACCGGGCGACGATTACCCTGTTACGCACATCAGGGGGAAGAATTACCTCATCATGACCGATGAGGATACCGCGAGGTGCCCGAAGCATATACTGTGATGTTCGCGGATGGGTCGCCCTCGAGGGAGAAGAGAAAATGAAGATCGGCATCTGTGGATCCTCGTTTCCGCCAGGGACCGACCCGTCGGAGATGTTCCGCGTGGCGAAAGACGCGGGATTCGACGGCATCGAGCCCAACTTCACTGCCGAGGGACCGGTCAGCCTGAAATCCGGAGAGGACGACCTGCGGCGGTACCGGGAGGCCGCGGCGCGCGCCGGGTTGGAGATTCCCAGCGTGGCGGGCGGCCTCTACTGGTCAACGCCTTTCACCAGTGACGACCCCGCTGTGCGCTCCAGGGCCATCGAGATAGCCAGGGCCCACCTGAAGGCCGCGAGCGCGTTGGGCGCGAAAAGCGTGCTCATCGTCCCCGGCGTGGTCCATGCCTTCTTCGTGCCCAACTGTCCGGTAGTGCGGTACGACCTCGCCTGGGAGCGCGCCCTCGCCGCGATGAGGCAGATCGCTCCGCTCGCCGAGGAACTCGACGTGCACATCGGGGTCGAGAACGTGTGGAACAAGTTCCTGATGTCTCCGCTGGAGATCGGTCGCTTTGTTGACGAGGTCGGCAGCACGCACGTGGGCGTTTACCTCGACGTCGGGAACGTGGTGCCGTTCGGCTTCCCGCAGGACTGGATCGCGGTCCTCGGCAAACGTATCAGGAAGGTGCACGTAAAGGACTTCAAGGCGGATGCGTCGCTCCAGAACATGGCCGGCTTCGTGGACATCCTCCAGGGCGACGTCAACTGGCCGGCGGTCATTGGCGCCCTTCGTGAGATCGGGTATGACGATTACTTGACTGCCGAGATGATTCCGCATTACCGTTATCGGCCACTCCAGAGGGTGTACAACACCGCGGCCAGCCTGCGGGCGATACTGAAAGAGGAGTCGCGCCCATGGTGAGGGTCGGGCTCGTCGGCGCCGGCTTCATGGGCTATACGCACTCGCTCTGCTACGGCATGATCGAGAAGGCCAGAGTCGTGGGCGTGGCAGACGTGCGGGGCGAGATGGCGGAGCGTGTGGCGAGGGAGCGATCGTGCCCCCGGTACGGCTCGCTTAGGACCATGCTCGCCGAAATCGGGAGCGAAATAGACGCGGTGGACCTGTGCCTCCCAACGTATCTCCATGCGGATGCCGCGGTGGAGGCACTCTCGGCGGGGAAGCACGTTATCGTGGAGAAACCCCTCGCTCTCTCGAAGGCCGACGGCGAACGGATAGTCGAGGCGGCCCGCTCCGCCGGAAGGCAGTGCATGGTCGCCCATGTCCTGCGTTTCTGGCCGGAGTACGTGTGGTTGAGGGAGGTCGTCGAGCGGGGGGACCTGGGTGCGCTGCTCAACATGTCCATGTGGCGCCTGACCCAGCGGCGGAAGCCCGGTACGAGTTGGCAGGACTGGCTTTACGACCCCGCGCGTTGCGGAAGCCCTGCCATGGACCTGCACATTCACGACCTCGATTTTGCGCGGGCGCTGCTCGGCGAGCCGGTCAGTTTCGCTGCGCGCGGCACCGTCCATGGGAATCGGCTCGAGCATCTCTTCGCACAGTACACCTTTCCGGGAGGGAAGGTCGTCTCGATCGAGAGCGGCTGGGGCTTCCCGCTGAACTACCCATTCGAGATGGGCTTCAGGTGTGCGTTCGAACGGGGCGCCATCGAGTTCCGGAGCAGGTCCGGCGCGCCGATGCTGTACCGGTCCGACGGCTCCTCGGAGCAGGTCAGGGTACCGTCGCCGGCTATCTCCGACAGGGCGACCGTCGGCAACGTGGCCAGCATCATGGGCTACTTCGCCGAACTCGCCTACTTCGTGGAACGGCTCGATGCCGGGGCACGGATCGAGGAGGCGGATGCCTCCGATGCGCTGAGGTCGCTCGAGGTTATGCTCGACGTGGTGGCCTCGCTGTGAGGAAAGGGGTTATCGCGATGGGAGTGGCGGAAGGGTTCGTCGAGAGGGCGAGGAAATCGCCGATGCGTATCGTATTTCCGGAGGGCACGGATCCGCGGATCCTCCGGGCAGCCCGGCGGATGAAGGATGAGTCGGTGGGGTCGCCAATTCTCATCGGCAATCCGGCGAAGGTCGCGGAGGCGGCGACGGCGGAGAAGATCGCCGTGGACGACCTGCCGGTGATCGAGCCGCAGACGAGTCCGGACCTTCCTCGCTATGCTGCTGAGTACGCGCGCCGTCGGGAACAGAAAGAGAGCGTTGCGAGGCGGTTGCTCAGCAAGGAGTTCCCGTTCGCCGCCTCCATGGTTGCGGCTGGAGATGCAGACGGCATGGTGGGCGGAGCCTCGACCACTACCGCGTATCTCCTGATGGTCGCCGGCCTTTGCATAGGCTATGCGGAGGGGGTCGCCACGCCATCGAGCATATTCATCATGGAACTTCCCGAGCGGGCCGAGACGGGCGGTCTGTTCATCTTCGCGGATTGCGCCTTGAACGTGGAACCGACGCCGGAGCAATTGGCCGATATCGCGATAAGTTCGGCGCGCTCGGCGCGCGCGCTCCTCGGCATGGAGCCGCGGGTGGCGATGCTGAGTTTCTCGACCCGCGGCAGTGCATCCCACGACCGCGTGAACAAGGTCCGGACTGCGACCGAGATCGTCAGGTCTCGGGCGCCGGATGTCCAGATAGATGGCGAACTACAGGCCGATGCGGCGATCGTTCCCAGGGTCGCAGCGAGGAAGGCACCGGGAAGCCCGGTGGCCGGAAAAGCGAACGTCCTGATATTCCCCGACCTCGACAGCGGAAACATCGCGTACAAACTGGTGCAGTATCTCGCCGGGGCCCGGGCCTATGGGCCGATCCTGCAGGGCTTCGCCGCACCCGTGAACGACCTGTCGCGGGGCGCCAGCGCCGACGACGTGTTCGCGGTTGCGGCCATCACCGCAGTGCAGGCGCAGGCGGGCCGCCGAAATGCCGGAGGTGCATCGTGAGGATACTCGTCATCAACTGTGGCAGTTCGTCGCTCAAGTATCAATTGTTCGACATCGCGACTCGGTCGCGGCTGGCGAAGGGGATCGTCGAGCGAATCGGCGAGGCCGGCAAGGCCCGCCACCGTTACGAGGCGGATTCGCGGAGTGTTTCGATAGAAGTGGATGCGCCGAATCACGATATCGCCCTCCGTTCAATGGTGGGGCAACTCACGGACAAGGAGCACGGTGCTATCCGGGACATCTCGGAAGTCGAGGCCGTCGGGCACCGCGTCGTGCACGGTGGCGAGGCGTTCCGCGAGGCGACCGAGATAACCGAGGATGTCATCGCCGCTATCGAGGAACAGGCCTCGCTCGCACCTCTCCACAATCCGCCCAATCTTGCCGGCATCCGGGCTGCCAGGCGCGTTTTCCAGAACGTGCCGCACGTCGCGGTCTTCGATACCGCGTTCCACTCGACCATGCCGCCACATGCGTATCTGTACGCTGTGCCGTACGAACTGTACGAGAAGTACCACGTCCGACGGTATGGCTTTCACGGAACCAGCCACCGCTTCGTGGCGAGGCGCGCTGCCGAGATGCTCTCGAGGCCGTTCTCGGACTTCAGCGCTGTAACATGTCACCTGGGCAATGGCTGCAGCATCACGGCGGTGAAGGATGGAAAGTCGGTTGATACCTCCATGGGTCTCACCCCCCTGGAAGGACTGATGATGGGTACGCGCTGTGGCGACATAGATCCGGCGCTCGGCTTTTTCCTGGCGCGCGAGGCTGGGATGCGCTACGAGGATCTGGATTCACTGTTCAACAAGAAGAGCGGGCTCCTGGGGGTCTCTGGGCTGAGCAACGATGTGCGCACACTCATGCAGGTTGCCTCGCGGGGCCACGAGCGCGCTCGGCTGGCGCTACGAATGTTTGCCTACCGCGTCAAAAAGTACATTGGCGCTTACCTCGCCGTTCTCGATGGAGCGGACGCAGTGGTCTTCACGGGCGGGATCGGCGAAAACGCCTCGCCCATCCGGGAGGAGATATGCGAGCGCCTCGACCGGCTCGGCGTGAAACTCGACCTTCGTCGCAACGCGGCTGCCCATGGCGTCGAGGCAGTGGTCAGCACCGATGACAGCCCCGTGAAGGTCCTTGTCGTGCCGACGAACGAGGAACTGGAGATAGCAATCGAGACGGAACTTGTCGTGAGACATATTGCCAACGCGCTTTCGATGAAGGAGGATCGCAGATGAAACTGGTCGTTTACGAGGACAACCGCTACGACAGACTGTATCCGCTGACCTACATGCGGCCGACCTTCGACCTGCGCTGTGGGCAGACCCTTCTGCGTGAAAAGATCGAGCGGGCGGTTGGACGAGGAGCCGACGTGCTCTTCGTGCGCGAATGGCTGCGCGACCTGTGCACAGCCAGAAACCCGAATACACCGGTCAACGACCTTGCCGCGCTCAAGGGCGACGACCTTCTGATCGTGAATGGGCGCTGCCTGTGGCTCGGCGGCGTCGAAGTGCCCCGAAATCGGGATGGCTGCGGCGTGGTGGGCGACGAGGTCGCGTGGATCTCGTTGAGGCGTGACACGGCGGCAGCCATCGGAGGCGCCACGTTCGAGGAGTTCGTCGAAACGGCTGCGCGACGCGTCGCCAAGTCGGATGCGAAGGTGAAACTCATCTCGTATCCGTGGGACCTGGTCAACGAGAACCCCGCGGCCGTGGAGGACGACTTCGCGAAACTGGGCAAGCGCGGGATCGAGGGCACCTTCTCGTCGCAGGCGGCCATATGGGGTCCGAAGGAGCGGCTTTACGTTGCTCCCGGGGCCGAGGTCGCCCCCGGCGCTGTCGTGGACACCCGTCATGGACCGGTCATCATAGAGGAGGGGGCGGTCGTGAATCCCCTCGTGCGGATTCAGGGCCCCACCTATATAGGCAGGAACACGCTTTGCTTCGTGGCGGCGCGCATTCATGAGGGGACTTCAATAGGTCCGGTATGCTACGTCGGTGGTGAGGTCGAGGAGGCGATCATTCACGGCTATGCCAACAAGGTGCACGACGGATTTCTCGGCCACGCATACGTGTGCCCGTGGGTGAACCTGGGTGCCGGCACCACGAACAGCGATCTCAAGAACGACTATGGCGACGTCGAGGTCTACGTGAACGGCCAGTTGGTGAACAGCCACAATCTGAAAGTGGGCTGCTTCATCGGCGACCACACGAAGACCAGCATCGGCACCATGATCAACACCGGTACGGTGATCGGCGTCGCTTCCAACCTCCTCGGCGCTGGGAGCCTCCTGCCGAAGTTCGTCCCGAGTTTTGTCCTCTTCATGGAAGGCAAGTTCTTCAAGGTCGGCATCAAGCAACAGATCGAGACAGCGCACAAGGCCATGGGCCGGCGGAACACGAAGATGCTTCCCGCGGAGGAGGCGCTTCTGAGGTTTCTCCACGAGATGACGAAGGAGGATCGTGCGGAGGTGTTGAAACGCTCGCGGCGTCAGGTCCTCGCGGAGAAGGGACTGGGACAGGCATAAGGAGAGTCCTGAGATGGGCAAATCGGTTGCAGATCGTGTCAAGAAGGTGACGGCCGCCGTGCTGAAGGTTGACGAGTCCTCGATCCGGGATTCCTCCCGCTTCGTCGAGGACCTGGGCGCAGCCTCGATACAGAGCATCGAACTCGTAGCCGCGTACGAGGAGGAGTTCGGTATAGAGATGGACCAGGACGAGGCGCTCGCTGTGAAAACGGTGGGCGACGCTGTGAGGTTCATCGAGAAAGTCATCGCCGAGCAGGGTGGCCGGTAGCGTTTCCCAGGCGTGTGGGGTTCCGGCGCATTTAGTTTCCATCGGGGGTGTACTTAGTTGCACGCGCGATTATCGCTCTTCTTGGCGGTCGTTACGTGGGGAATGGAGTATCCGCTCATGAAGCGGTGCTCTGCCGAGGTCGGTGTCCTCGCGACGGGCGCCGTTATGTTCACGCTCAGCGCCGTCCTCCTCGGGCTGACGCTCCTCCTCGCCCGGTTCATGACTGGCACTGGCGGGCGCATCTCGCGCGAGGCGACGCCGTGGAGGGCGCTCGCTCTAATCGGGTTTCTCGGCGTCGGGGTCAACGTTCTCGGAATCTGGGGGGTGAAACTCACGTCAATTGCGAACTCCTCCGCCCTGGCGCGGTCCGACGTGTTGTTTTCTCTCGCCCTCTCGGCTTTTTTCTTCCGCGAGCCTATCGAGCGCTGGTCTCTGGCGTTCGTGCCAGTCATGCTTGTCGGCATCTGCCTTCTGACGGGCTTCCTCGTGGAGTCGCCGGAACTGGGTCGTCCGGGCGATTACCTGATGCTCGCAAGCGGTCTCTGCGTGAGTTTGAACGCTTTCATCATAAAGCGGGTGGTGCAGCGGACGAGTCCTCTCATGGTCGGGTTCTGCAACTCGGGGATCATCGGGCTTGCGTTCCTCGGCGCAGCGCTCGCCCGGCACGGGCCGGTTGGCTCCTTCGGCGGGATATCGCACGTCGTCTGGAGTCAGCTCATTTTGCTGGTGCTGGTATCGTACGTGTTCTTCATCGCGTACAACGCGGCATTGCGGACCATCCAGGTCTGGAAGGTGCGGCTCGCGTGCCTCGGGATTCCAGTGGTCGCGACGCTCTTCGACTGGTCGGCCATGGGCGGACCGAGTCCGACGGGGGCTCAGTGGGCCGGCATGGCGTTGATCTGCTCGGGTGCGGCGGGGATCACACTTGCGGGAAGGCTTCCGCGCCGTATCTGGGATAGGCGAAGCGCGGCTGGCGTGATCCCCGGTGTGGAGAAGAGACCATGAGCGAGTTCGTTAGGAATATCGGCATCTGGGGATTCGTGACCCGGTTAGTGTGCAACAACGCCGATCTTCTGCAGGAGGGGCGGTATTTCGATGGCCTCGTGCTGGAGTCGCTGCGGACCGACGTTTACCGCATCGAACGGTTGCCGGACGGGACCGCGCACGATGCCGAGTTCGTGATTCGCGACGAGGCCGGTGGGGCAACTCGCGTAACGGTTTCTCCCGGGAGGGTGGAGGCGGCCGGCGATTTCAGCCGGCTCGAGCGCACCTGCCCCGACAGCCGCTACTCGCTTTTCGGCAACCTGGGTCTCTACTTCAGGTTCGCGATGGCGGAGATGGAGGAGAAGGGGCTTTTCAGTTTCCATGCGTCTGCGCTCTACCGGGAGGAGGACAGGCGCCTCATCCTTCTGGTCGGGGGACCCGGAACGGGAAAGACGGTCTTCCTCCTCGCGGGGGTTCCGATGGGATACCGGGTCCTGTCGGCGGAGATGACTCATTGCAGGATTGACGATGAAGGCGTCCACTTCTACAAGGGAGCGCTCTTCGACAACATCCGCGTGGGCAACTTCGTGGTGGATTTTCCCGAGGCGATCGAGGCCTTTCGCGTCGCCATCCCGGCCGTGGACGACGTCTGGGCGAAGAAGATAGCGGTTGACATGACGCCTGTAGCAACGCGCGACGACATCGTGAGCAATCCGCGGCTGGTCGTCGTGTTTCCGAAGGTCGAACTCGGACGTGGAGCGCCCGTCATCACGCAGGTTCGGGACCCCCGCGTTCAGGCCCGGCTCCTCTTCGGGAACCTGTCGGAGAAGATCGCGTCGTCGTTTCTCCTTTACGACGAGTATGCGGTGGCGCCATTCGACAGCCCCAGCCGGGCCGCTCGGCGACACGAGTTCGTGAAAAGACTTCTCCCCCACGTGTTGGAGGCGAAGAACGTACTCACAGGACCCAGGGAGTGCATGAAAGGAGTCTGAGAATGGCGCTGGCATGGGAGGGCGTATTCGAGATGCCTTGTCCGGGGCGGAGCCGCAAGCCCCGGAAGAATGGGTTCACGATGGTAATAGACAAGGGCCTCGGGCTTCCGCGGACGCAGGACCTCATCGAGACCGCGGCGGAGGTCGTTGACGACGTGAAACTGACCTTCGGCACGAGCGCGTTCTACGATGGGGACCTGCTGAAGAGGAAGAACGAGATGCTGCGCGCGGCCGGCATAGACTGCATGCCGGGTGGTACCTTTCTCGAGGTGAGCGTCTGGCAGCGCCGCTATCCGCAGTTCCTGAAGCGCGCCAAAGACCTCGGCTTCTCGATGATCGAGGTTTCCGACGGCACCATCGAGATGTCGGCGGAAACGCGGAAGGACTGCATAAAGCGGGCGCTGGATGCCGGCTTCCGCGTGATAAGCGAGATCGGCAAGAAGGACCCCAGCGAAAAGGTCTCGTTATCGCTGATGCACGAGCAGATCGCCTCCGACCTCGCACTGGGAGTTTACAAGGTCATAGTGGAGGCTCGAGAGGCCGGCAAGAACGTCGGCATTTACGACAAGGACGGAAAGACCCGGATGGACGAGGTGGATGCAATCCTCTCCGGGGTGAAGGATCCCGACGTCCTCGTCTGGGAGGCGCCCCTGAAGAATCAGCAGCAGGACCTCATCCTGCGGTTCGGCGTCAACGTGAACCTCGGCAACATACCGCCGGAGGACGTCCTCGCCCTCGAGGCGCTGCGTCAGGGCCTGCGCGGAGACACCCTCAAGCGGGCCTACCTTGCTGATCCAGAATTCGGATCGCGACGGTCGCGACGGACTGTCTGAACCTTATTGGAGCGCATGAGATGAAAAGAGACATGATTCCCGGGTTCATCGCAATCGCGCTACTCGCTGCGCTGGCGATGTTCGTCGCAGAACACGCCGGCAAACCGCTCATGGCGGCTCTGCAACTGAGGAAGAACCCGATCGAGGCCACGCTCTTCGCCATTGTGATAGGCGTCGTCTTGCGTAACCTCCGCCTCGTGCCTGCCGTCTTCGAGGCAGGCATCAAGGCATCCGAAAAACCCCTCATATGGGGGATAATCCTGTACGGTGCGTCGTTGAACTTCCAGTCCTTCGCCCGCCAGGGGCCGAAGATATTCGCGACGATCATCATCACCATGGCTGTCGGGTTTGCCGCGATCTATCTCATCGGTCGCGCCATCCGTCTGCCGCAGCGCCTGTCCATCCTCCTGAGCGTGGGCACGACCATCTGTGGCACGTCGGCCATCGCCATAACCGCTCCGCTCATCGAGGCCAGGGAGGAAGACACCAGTTATGCGGTTACCACGATATCCCTCTGGGGCCTCGTGGCGATACTCACGTATCCGTACATTGCACTCGCGATTCCATCGGTCACCGACCAGATGTTCGGCATCTTCGCGGGGACAGCGATTCACGCGACGCCGCAGGTAGTTGGCGCCGGGTTCATTTACTCGGAGACCGCCGGCAATGTCGCCACTGCCGTGAAACTGGTGCGTAACTGCTTCATGGTGCCCCTGGCGATGATCATAGCAATCTGGTACGCGCGCAAGCGAGCCCTGGAGTCGGCCCAGAGTGGACAGAAGATCAACTGGACGCGTGGCTTCCCATGGTTCCTGTTCGGGTTCTTCGTCATGGCTGTGCTCGGGAGCAAGGGCTTCTTCACGCAGGCGGGCCTGGATGCGTTCAAGTCGTGGGGAGGTTTCTTCATCCTCATGGGCATGGCTGGCATCGGGTTGAACACCAGACTCGGCTCGTTGAAGGGAATAGGCGCGAAGCCGTTCGTCGTCGGGCTTATCGGAGCGATCATCGTCGCTGCGATGAGCGCTGGCCTCATAGTCGGTCTCGGGCTCGGCCGCTGAATGCCGTGGGCCACGGAGGAGATATCTGCGTGCGGGTCAGCTTTCCGTACGGTGACGCTTCCATCGCGCTCGACATCCCCGGGGAGAAACTCGTGGGCGTATATCTTCCGCGCGAACGCCCCGGGGTGGCCGATGTGCGCAAGGAGGTCGCCCGTGCGCTCAGCAAGCCGCTCGGCTCGCCGCGCCTCCGCGCGCTCGCGCGGGGCCGAAGGAACGCCGTGATCGTCGTTGACGATGTCACGCGTCCCGTTCCGAATGCGCTGATATTGCCGGCCATCCTGGATGAGTTGACCGCAGGCGGACTCGCACCGGACAGAGTCACCGTCATCGTGGCAACGGGTCTTCATCGCGCGCTCACGGAGGATGAACTGGCGGCCACGAGGGGAGACCTGCCCGTGCGCGTTGTCAACCACGACGCACGAGATACCAGTCAACTCGTATCGGTCGGCGTCACCTCGCTCGGGCAGGAGATAAGGATAAACCGGACCTACGTCGAGGCGGACCTGAGGGTGATCGTGTGCGATGTGGAGTATCACCAGTTCTGCGGATACGGCGGCGGTGCGAAGAGCATATACCCGGGGATCGCCGACGAGGACTCCATTCGACACAATCACTCGATGATGGAACTCGATGGAACGGGGCCGGGACGGTGGGAGGGCAATCCCGTCCGCCAGGAGATCGAGGAGGTCGGCCGCATGGCGGGGGCCGACTTCATCGTCAGCGTCGTCATGAACTCCCGCAAGGAAATCGTCCGCGCACACGCCGGACATATCGTTCGCGCGTTCCTGGCCGGGACGAAGATCGTTGACGAGATGTACCGGGTGACGGTGCCGGAGCCGGTGGACCTCGCGATCACATCGCCGGGCGGTTATCCGAAGGATATAGACCTCTACCAGTCGCAGAAGGCAGTCACCGCCGGCAGGAGGATTCTGAAGCAGGGAGGGGTCATCGCCACCATCGCCGAATGCCGCGACGGTCACGGCAGCGACCTGTTCGACCGCTGGATGACGGAGGCGGTCCGGCCGGAGGATATCGTGGCGCGCATCCGCAAAAAGTTCGTGATGGGGGGGCACAAGGCATATCAGTTCGCTCGCGAGATACTGTGGGCGAAGCAGATATGTCTGCTCTCGCGTCTTCCCCCCGGCGACGTGCGCAAGTATTTCATGACGCCGCTGTCCGGGCCGGAGGATTTCGGTCCGCTCATCCATGAAGCGCGCCGCATCGCTGCGCTTCCGCAGGCCACTCTGACTCTCGCGGAACTTGCCGGAGGAGCCGCCGCATGCTCGCAGGCGACTTAACGAAGGCCGATCCACTCCGGCTGATGCGCGACCGGACTCTGGCTGGCGTGCAGTTGAGACGATTCGCCTGCATTCCTGGCTGCGGTCGCTGCTGCCGCTACAGGGTCTCGCTTCTCCAGGGCGACATCGAGCGACTCCAGCGCGCCGGCGTGCCTGCCAGCGGGTTTCTGGATCTCGCCAGGCCTCCGGCTGCGGGTTTCGTGGCATCCCTGGCGCAGGAGGGCGGGCGATGCGTCTTCCTCGATGGCGATATGCGTTGTCGCGTCTATCACCATCGCCCCCTGTATTGCCGACTCTATCCGTACATACGCGAGTCGTACCTCGAGACGCAACTTGACGTGGACCTGTCTTGCCCGGGAGTTGGCGAGGGGGAGCGCCTCTCCGATGAGGAACTCGAGCGGATTCTCCTGTCAGATGGTTTGCCGGAGGCACAGGAGGCGCTCGTCGCGTCGCGTCGGCTCGGCGCCCTGTACGCTGAGAGGCTCCTCGGCGCCCGCGCGCGTCTCGAGCCTTTCGAGGATATCGTATGCGAGGTGGATGCGCTGGCCGCGAAGGGGCTCGGTCCGCTCCTGGAGGCCATGCGCAGGCGCTCGGAGAAGGGCATTCGCGCCATACTGCCGTTCGGCGCGGCGCGTGTCGCTCCTCGGCTGGATGAGTCCGCGGGTGGGCTTATCCGGGATTACCTTCTCCTTTGGTCCCGCAGGCAGACGCTGATGCGATGGGCCGATGCGTTCCTCTGCGTCACGCCTACCGCCCGGAGCCGTGCCGGCACTGTATTCGCCTTTCTCGCTGGCATTGCGGACGAGGTCATCGCAAGGACCGCTGCGAGAGGTCCCGCGGATGTTGCGACCTTCGTGGGGGTTCTGCGAGCGATCCGCGACCTCGATTCCTACGCCAGAACGTACTGTCAGGGATATCGTTTGGAAGGTCCGGTCTCGTAGTTACAGGGAGGGTGCGCCATGCAGAAGGCCAAGATCGGTATCGTGGGATATGGCACGATAGGGGAACGGTGCGCGGACGGCGTCGCCAGGCAGGACGATATGGAACTCGTCGGCGTGGTTGACGTCGTGCCGTCGCTGCCCGTTCGCGCCTTGCAGGAAAGCCGGAGGGGCTATCCGCTCTACTGTGGCCTGAAGGAGAACCTTCAGAAGATGAGAGACGCCGGGCTGGAAGTCGTCGGCACCATAGAGGAACTGCTCGAGAAGGTTGACATGGTGATTGATGCCACGAGCCCGGGCGTAGGGGCGAAGAACCGCAAACTCTACGAGAAGTTCAATGTCAAGGCGGCGTTCCAGGCGGGCGAGAAACACAAGGCCGGAGACATCCTCTTCAACCCGTGTCACAACTTCGACAGATGCAAGGGGCAGCGCTATGTCGAACTCCTCTCGTGCAACACGACCGCCATCGCGCGGCTCGCGGGGCTCATCGAGAAGAATTACGGCCTGAAGCGGATGTTATGCCTCATCGTCCGCCGCGGCGGCGATATCAGCGAGACGCACAAGGGCCCGATAGATGCCGCCATTGTCGAGAGGACGCCCAGCCACCAGGCCGATGACTTCAAGGTAGTCAGCCCGCATCTCAAGGTCATTACGAACGTCGTCACCGTGCCCGTCTGCCACGGACACGTGCAGACCGTGGAGTTCACGGTGGACAGGCCGCCCAGGAAGGAGGAACTCGTGGAACTCATTGCGTCCTATCCCAGGGCGCGCATGTTCAGGATCGAGGACGGCTACCTGTCCAACTCGCATATCTTCGATTACATGCGCGACCTCGGTGCGCTCCGGGGCGACATGTACGAGGTGCCGGTGTGGGACGAGACAATCTACGTTGACGGCAACAACATCATACTCACCCACATGGTTCCGCAGGAGGCGATCGTCGTGCCCGAGAACATGGACGCCATCCGGTGCCTGCTCGGGCTGGAGAAGACGGCTGAAGAGGCCATGGCCCACACCGACCGGTGTCTGGGCCTGAAGTGAACCCATCCACATCGAAAGGAGGTGACGCGAGATGCTCTTCTTCCTCGATACAGCGAATCTCGACGAGATACGCACGGCCGACGGCTGGGGCATTCTCGACGGGGTGACCACAAACCCGTCTCACGTGGCGAAGGAGAATATGCCGTTCCTGGACCTGGTGAGGGAGATATGTCGGATCATGGGCGACCGGCCTGTCAGCGCTGAGGTCATCGGCACCGACAGGGACACAATAGTCGCCGAAGCGCGCAAACTCGTCAGGGTCGCCAGAAACGTGGTCGTGAAGGTCCCCTGCATCAAAGAGGGGATCAGGGCCATTTCGATCCTGAGCAAGGAAGGCGTGCGCGTGAACTGCACGCTCAACTTCTCCGCTGTCCAGGCGCTCATGGCCGCAAAGGCGGGCGCGACCTACATCAGCCCCTTCGTCGGCCGCCTCGACCAGATCGGCCACGAAGGGATGCTCCTCGTCCGCGAGATACGGCAGATCTACGACAACTATGGTTTCCCCACGCAGATTATCTGTTCCGCGGTGCGCCATCCGGAGCACGTCCGGCAGGCCGCCCTCGCCGGCGCGCACGTGACCACGATGCGCTTCAACATCATGGAGATGCTCTTCCAGCACCCGATGACCGACGCCGGCCTGAAACAATTTCTCGATGACTGGAATACTATACCGGAGAATCTGAGGAAGTTCTGACGGCCCGCACGGCGTAGTCGCACCACGCGCACACAGGGAATCTGGACTGGCCCGTTGTGGCGCGACGGGACAGAACGGGGTGTCTGTGCGCTCTCGCTGGCAAACCCCTCGCGGATTTGATAATCTCGATGCACAACATCCGAGAGGTGAGCGCGCCCAGCGGGAGGAATGCCCCGAAATTGATGCGCTGTCGCAAGACATTCGACTCAGGGGGGGACTCCCATGGCGCGAATCAAGACTCTCGACGATTTCGATGTCGCTGGCAGGACGGTGCTCGTCCGCACCGACTTCAACTGCCCCGTGGAACCGGAAAGTGGGCGGATCAAGGATGACACGCGCATCCGCGCAGCGGCGCCGACGATCTCCGAACTCGCGCGGAGGGGAGCGCGCGTCGTGATCCTCAGCCATCAGGGCGACCCGCTCGACTATCAGAACTTTTTCTCCCTGCGCGAGCATGCAACCCGGCTCCAGCATGCGATGGGCGGTCCGGTCGAGTTCATTGACGACGTGTGTGGACCTGCTGCTCGCGAGCGCATCCGGACCCTGCGAGACGGCGAAGTCCTCCTCCTGGAAAACGTGCGTTATCACACGGAGGAGACAATCATCTTCGAAAAGCAGGTGGGCCTGAGTCCCGAGAGGCAGGCGAAAACGCCACTGGTGGCGAGACTTGCTCCGCTCGCACATCTTTACGTGTGCGACGCCTTTGCGTGCGTACATCGCTCCCAGCCGTCGCTGGTCGGTTTCCCCCAGTTGCTTCCCAGCGCCGCGGGCAGGCTCTTCCAGCGCGAGATGGAGACGCTTCTCCGCGTCCGGGAGCGGCCCGAGCATCCGTGCGTCTTCGTCCTCGGCGGTGCGAAGATCCTCGATGCCTTCGCCATGATGCAGACGGTCCTCGAGAACGGTGCGGCAGACGAGGTGCTCACGGGCGGCCTGGTGGCGAACGTCTTCCTGGCTGCGGACGGTGTTTCCCTCGGAGAGCCCTCGATGAGGGTCTTGCGCGACCTGAAACTCGAGGGCTTCATCCCAACCGCGCGAGATCTTCTCCGGAGGTTCGGCGACCGGATCAGACGACCTGTGGATGTCGGCATCGAGGGACCGCGGGGCAGGAAGGACATCGCGGTAGCAGATCTGCCCTCGGAAGGCCGCATCATGGACATAGGCCCCGCCACTCTTGCCGATTACGCCGCGCGGATCGAGCGCGCCCGCACCATCTTCTTCAATGGGCCGGCGGGGGTATACGAGGACGAGAAGTTCGCATCCGGCACCCGCGGGGTGCTGGAGGCCATCGGCCGTTCAAGCGGATTCTCGCTGATCGGCGGCGGCGACAGCATAGCGGCGGCAAACCGGTTCCGCGTCGCGGACCGGATCAGTTACGTGTGCACCGCCGGCGGAGGACTCATACTTTTCCTCTCCGGAAAGCCTCTGCCGGTGATACAGGCCCTGGAGATGGCTGCCGCGCGGAACGGTTGACGCGCCGGCGCGGCCAGCGCGTGTGCGCGCCGGAAGGCTTCCGGTTCCGCCTCGGCCACTGCGAGGGCGAGAGATGGAAACGGGAGAGACCTTCGACCGCGCGCGTTTCGACCGCCTTGCGGCGGAGTGGCGCTACGTCATCACCGACATGATCTGCCGTGCCGGCTCAGGGCACCTCGGTGGGGCGCTCTCCCTCGTCGAGATAGTGATGACGCTCTACTACCGCATCATGCGCATTGACCCCGCGAATCCGCGGTGGCCGGACCGGGACAGACTGGTCCTTTCCAAGGGCCACGGCGCGCCCGTCCTCTATGTCGCCCTCGCTTACAAGGGCTTCTTCCCGAAGTCATGGCTTCCCACCCTCAACGCCGATGGCACGCGGCTGCCCAGTCACGCCGACGCCCGCACCGTGCCCGGCGTTGACATGACCACCGGCTCCCTGGGGCAGGGACTCTCCGCCGCCTGCGGCATGGCGATAGCCGCAAAGATGGACCACCGCAGACACAACGTCTTCTGCATCATCGGAGACGGGGAGAGCAACGAAGGCCAGAACTGGGAGGCTGCCCTCCTCGCCGCTCACCGCGGGCTCGACAACCTCGTCGCCATCACCGATTACAACAAACTCCAGATAGATGGGTTCACCGAGGACGTCCTCAACCTGGAGCCGATAGCCGACAAGTGGCGGGCGTTCGGATGGGAGACGTTCGAGGCCGACGGCCACGACTGGGACGACCTGTATTCTGCCCTCACCTCTGCAGTCGCAGTCTCGGGCAAGCCCGCCATGGTCATCGCGCACACGGTCAAGGGTCGAGGAAACGCCCTCATCGAGAATAGGGCCGAAAGCCACAACATCAAGGTCCCCGACGAGACGACCTACAGGCAGTTCATGGATGCTCTCGAGGTGAAGGACTTCACCCTGCCATATTGAGTGGTGAGATACGGTGGCGCTGCACGATGAAGAGATGCGTTTCGTTTACGGCGAAACGCTCTGCGAACTGATGGATGAAAACCCCAACGTCGTTTGCCTGGAGGCCGACCTCAGCAAGGCTTCCGGCACAAACCCGAGGGTGGCCGCGCGCCACTCCGAACGCTTCATCAACGTCGGCGTCTGCGAGGCGAATATGATCTGTGTCGCTGCCGGCCTCGCATCCGAGGGCAAGATACCCTTCTGCGCCAGTTTCTCATGCTTTGCCTCGCGCCGCGTTTATGACCAGATTGCCATAAGCGTCGCCTACGCCAACCTGAACGTGAAGATAGTGGGCACCTCGCCCGGAATAACGGCCGGACCGAACGGCGGAACCCACATGGATTTCGGCGACCTGGCCATCATGCGCGCGATGCCCAACCTTCACGTTTACAGCCCGTGCGACGCTTATGAACTGCGCGCAGTCCTCCGTCACATGGCGCAGAATTACCAGCCTACCTACCTTCAACTCCTCCGCCAGAGGCTCCCCCCCATTTTCGACGAGTCGGTGGAGTTCGACCCTCACAGCGCCGTGGTGCTCCGCGAGGGCACCGACGTAACGCTCGTCTCGACCGGCTACATGACCCAGTTCACCGCAGGGGTCGCGGAGAGACTGGCCTCGGAAGGCATACAGGTCGAACTCCTGCATTATCCCTCCGTAAAGCCGTTTGACGTCGAGACGCTCGTCCGGTCCGCGCGCAAGACCGGTGCTGTGGTCACCGTCGAAAATGGTAGCGTCATCGGAGGTCTCGGCGGGGCGGTGTGCGAGGCATTGGCCGAACGCCATCCGGTGCCCGTGAGGAGGCTCGGCGTTCCCGACAGGTTCGGAGAAGTGGCCAGCGAGGAATACCTCCTCGAAAAACATCGCTTCGGGCCAGAGCACATCGCCGAGGCGTGCAGGTCGCTGGCCACCGCGGGCAGGGGAGTGGGACGATGAGGATAATACTCGGTGCTGCGCCGAAGGGATTCCGGCTCAAGGAGGCGATCAAATCCCACCTGGTCGCGAATGGCAATCAGGTCCTCGATGTGGGCTGCTACGACACGGAGCGCTTCTACAAGTTCACCTCGATTGGCGAGCGGGTGGCGGAGGCGCTCCAGAAGGGACAGGGTGACCTCGCGATAAGCGTATGCTGGACCGGCACAGGCGCCAGCATCGCCGCGAACAAGTTCAGGGGGGTGTGCGCGGTCTCGTGCGAGTCGGAGGAGACCGCACGCCTCTCGCGTATTGTGAACGATGCGAACTGCCTCTGCCTGGGCGAGGGAATCGTGAGCGTCGAACTTGGCTGCCGCATCGCCGACGCCTTCATCTCGGCCCGCTTCCAGGATGCCCCGGACGTTCCCGGGGAGATCAGGGCCTTCTGGAGGGAGGCGCGCGACGAGTTAATGGCTCGCGGAGACGAAGCGAGGAGCCGCCCCATCGAGACGCTCGGCTGACCACCCGGGACGCCGTCATCCGCCCCCACCGGGTCGAGTTTGGCCGGTTGCAAAGGATGCGGACTTTGCTATAATCCGCCCTTGCGATTTCGCCGGCAACTCGATAGCACAGGCTGCCTCGTGGGACTCAGAATCCCCGGAGATGCGGGCGGTGTGGGCGCATATCCACCCGCACGAACCTTCGCGCGTAGAGGATGCTTCGGATGGCAAGCCGCTGCTCGATCCGTGCCCCCAGGGGCATGCCAGACGCCATGCCTGACGACGTTGCCCTCGTCCGCAGCGTCGAGGAGACCGCCAGGAAGGTCTTCGAACAGGCAGGGTTCGAGGAGATACGCACGCCGCTATTCGAGGACACGCGCCTCTTCGTCCGTGGCATCGGCGAGGCGACTGACATCGTCGAGAAGGAGATGTACACCTTCGCCGGCGGGGACGGGGAGGAATCGCTCACGCTGAGACCGGAGGGGACCGCTTCAGTGGCCAGGGCGGTCGTGGAGCACGACCTCCTCAAGAAACGGGCCTTCTGGAAACTCTACTACATGGGTCCCATGTTCAGGAAGGAGCGGCCCCAGGCCGGCAGGCTGAGGCAGTTCGACCAGATCGGATGCGAGGCAGTGGGCTCCAGCGAACCGCTCGTCGACGCCGAGTGCATCGTGCTCGCGCATCGCTTCTTCAGGAGCGTCGGGCTGGACGACGTTCGGGTCAAACTGAACTCCATGGGATGTGCCACCTGCCGGGGAGAGTACCGCAAGGCGTTGCGCGCTGCGCTGGAGCCCCGGAGACCGGCCCTCTGCCCGGACTGTCAGGCGCGGTTCGAGAGGAACGTCTTCCGTGTCCTCGATTGCAAGCAGACGCGGTGCCGCGAGGTCGCACAGGCCGCACCCCCTCTGCGCGATTACCTCGATGCTGAATGTCGGGCGCACTTCGAGGCTGTCCTCGGCCTCCTCGGCGACGTCGGCCTCCCGTTCGTCCTCGACGACAAACTCGTGCGGGGCTTCGATTACTACACGCGGACCGTCTTCGAGATCTCCCATCCCGCTCTGGGGGCGCGCGACGCCGTCTGCGGAGGCGGACGTTACGATAACCTCATCGCGGAACTCGGCGGGCCGCAGGCCGGGTGTGTCGGGTTCGCTGTCGGAGTCGTACCGACTCTTCTCGCGCTGAAGCGAACGCAAAGAGGATCCGCTGCGCCAGCACGCCGCCTCGCCGCATTCGTCGTCGCCGTCGGTGAGGAGCAGCGCAGGGAATGCTTCCGCGCAGTGGTGCGCCTGCGCGACGCTGGGTTCCCGGCGGATCTCGACTGCGAGGGCCGCAGTCTGAAGGCGCAGATGCGAGCGGCCGACCGCAGTGGGGCGCGCTTCACGCTGGTGATCGGACCCGACGAGATGGCTGCGAACAGGATCAGGTTGAAGGACATGCGCAGCGGAGAGGAATCGGTGCTCTCCTTCGACCAGGTCGTCGAGATGCTCGATAAAGCCGGCGCCCGCAACCCTGGAGTCTGCTGACTCGGGCTTCGCGCCGTGCTGCCAGCGAGGTCAGGAGAACGCATGGTCGGTGTGAGAAGGACACATACCTGTGGCGAACTCTCGAAGGCGCACGTCGGCACCCAGGCGGTTCTGTGCGGCTGGGTGGCCAGCGTGCGCGATCACGGCGGTCTTCTGTTCGTGGATCTTCGCGACCGCTACGGTGTGACTCAGGTCGTATTCGACCCTGTGACGAATGCGGATCTGCACCGCCGAGCCGGCGAGTTGCGTTCCGAGTACGTCATCTCGGTCCGCGGCACAGTCGCCCTGCGTCCCGAGGGCATGGCAAATCCCAGACTGGCCACCGGCGAGGTAGAACTCCGCGCGACCGATATGGATCTTCTCAACCGGTCCGAGACCCCGCCCTTTGAACTCGATACCACCGCCCCCCTGTCGGGGGAAGTCAGGTTGCGCTACCGGTACCTCGACCTCCGGCGTCCGGCCATGCAGCGCGCGATGATCTTCCGCCACCGCGTCGCCCGATGCATCCGCGACTACCTCGATTCGCTCGGCTTCGTTGACATAGAGACGCCGATGCTCACCCGCAGCACACCGGAGGGGGCGCGGGATTACCTCGTTCCCAGCAGGATCCAGCCGGGACACTTCTACGCCCTTCCCCAGTCGCCCCAGCTCTTCAAGCAGATACTCATGGTCGCAGGGTTCGACAGATACTATCAGATCGTCCGGTGCTTCCGCGACGAGGACCTGCGCGCCGACCGGCAGCCAGAGTTCACCCAACTCGATGTGGAGATGTCTTTCGTCGAGCAGGACGACATCATCGCGGTTGTAGAGGGACTTCTCGAGAGAATATTCACCGACGTAGCGGGGCGGAAGATCGAGACGCCTTTTCCGCGTCTTTCGTACGCTGAGGCGATGGCCCGCTACGGAACCGATCGGCCCGACCTCCGGTACGGCATGGCCTTCGAGGAGGTGAACGAGATCGCGCGGCGGTGCGGCTTCAAGGTTTTTCGGTCTGCGGTGGATGAGGGGGGAGAGGTCCGCGGGTTCGTGGCCCCGGGAGGCGCGGCCCTGCCGCGACGGGGGCTCGACGAACTCACCGAATACGTCGGCCGCTTCGGCGCCAGGGGTCTCGTCTGGATGCGCGTCGAAGAGGCGAATCTAGTGTCGCCAGTTGCCAAATTCCTGACCCCTGATGAGCAGCGGGGGATCCGCGAAAGACTCGGCGCGAAGCCGGGGGACGTCATCTTCCTCATTGCCGACAAACCGAACATCGTCGCAACGGCGCTCGGCGAACTCCGCCAGGAAGTCGCGCGACGTCTGAACCTGATACCGGCGGATGTCTTCAAGTTCTGCTGGGTCGTGGACTTCCCGCTCCTGGAATACAACCCCGATGAGAAGCGGTACGAGGCGAGGCATCATCCCTTCACTGCGCCCCGGGACGAGGATCTTGAACGGCTCGAGGAGAGCCCGGACAGAGTCCTCGCGAAGGCTCACGATGTCGTCCTGAACGGCATCGAGATCGGTGGCGGAAGCATTCGTATCCACAATCCGGAGGTGCAGAAGCGAGTCTTCAAGTTGCTCGATATCGGAGAGGAGGAGGCGGAGCGCAAGTTCGGATTTCTCCTCGAGGCGCTTCGTTTCGGCGCGCCGCCGCACGGCGGGATCGCGCTCGGGCTCGACAGGCTCGTCATGCTCCTGCTGGGCCTCGACTCGATACGCGACGTGATCGCCTTTCCGAAGACGCAGCGGGCCGTGTGCCTGCTCACCGGCGCGCCAACGCCCGTGGACCCGAAGCAACTTCGCGAACTCGGCCTCCGCCTCGAATGACACCGCACGGTGGGGCAGTCCGGTGCGGGAAACAGAAGGCGTGGAATGTGCGATGACGCACTTCGATAGAGTGGCGGAGCGGTACGACGCTGTCCACCCACCCCACGTCAGCGAGCACTATCTTGCCAAGCGCGTCGCCCTGATAGGCCCGCTCCTCGCCGGCGGCGAGGGGCTCGACGTGGGATGCGGCACGGGGAGGTTGCTCGAGGCATTGCGCCCTTATGGGAGGGTGATAGGCGTCGAGCCATCCGAGGGGATGCTCCGTGTCCTCCGCGAGCGCGGACGCGGCGAGGCGGTTCGGGGTTGCGCGGAGGACTTGCCATTCCCCGATGAGCGCTTCGACGTGGTATTCACGGTTGCGGTACTGCATCATCTGGTCGAGCCGGCGCGCGTCGCGAAGGCTTTGCACGAGATGGTGCGCGTGACGCGACCGGGTGGCCACGTTATCGTCTGGGATCACAATCCCCTGAACCCCTACTGGCCGATAGCGATGCGCCACGCGCCGCAGGATCGGGGCGACGAACGCATGGTGCCGCTGCGGGAGATAGAGGCTGGATTGGAGCGCGCGGGCGCGAAGGTGAGGGCAGTCATCCGCAGCGGCTTCGTTCCGGAGTTCACGCCGCGCCGGCTGATGCCGGTGGCGCGCGCGGTGGAACACCTCATTGAGCGCGCACCGATACTCCGTCGCCTCTGCGCCCACAACGTCGTCGTCGCGGTGAAATAGGCCATGTGGGAAGGCAAGAAGGTCAGCGTCATCTTTCCGACTTTCAACGAGAAGGATTCCATCCGTCAGGCGATCGAGGAGGTCCTTGCGACCGGCGTGGTTGACGAGGTTGTGGTAGTCAACAACAACGCGGTGGCGGGCACGAGCGAGGAGGTGGCGAAGACACCGGCGCGCGAGATCATGGAGCCGCGCCAGGGTTATGGTCGTGCCATCCGAACCGGACTGGAAAACGCCACGGGCGACCTTCTCGTCATCTCCGAGCCAGACGGGACCTTCGTGGGTCGCGACGTGAAGAAGATCCTGGCCTACGCCGACGACTTCGATTACGTGCTGGGCACGCGCACGACGCAGTGCATGATATGGCGCGGGGCGAACATGGGCTTCGCCCTCAAGTGGGGGAACTGGTGCGTGGCCAAACTGGCTGAGTTCCTCTTCAACGGCACCATACTGACCGACTGCGGCTGCACCCTTCGCTGCATCAGCAGGCGACTCTACGAGGAGTTGAAGGATTCGTTTTTCACGGACCAGAACGCGTTCGGGTTCGAGATGACTCTTCACGTCCTGAAACGCGGCATAAGGTACATCGAGGTGCCCGTCAACTATCGCCGGCGGGTGGGGGTCTCCGCTGTCACGGGTCATGCGTTGAGGACCGTCCTTCTCGCACTCGAAATGATCTGGCTGATAGTGCGTTTCCGGCTCGGCCTCGTCAGCACCCCCCGCCGTGAACAGGCCTGAAACCGCCCCTTGTCTCCCGCGCCCGATTCTGTTACTCTTCCCCTTCAAGCAGGCCCGACATGGCCGCCGACCCGTTGACCGCACTGGAACCCGGGAGAGACAGAAAATGGCGAAGATCAGAGAGGTGTCCGACCCCGTCCTTTTCACCGACATGTTCCCGCATGTCACGCCGCCCCACATAGTGTTCGACGAGCCGGTACAGGTTTCCCTGGACGGCGAGAGTTACACCATCAGTCCGGCGGATGTGAAGGTTCGCGACATCCGCATAACCGATACCACGTTCCGCGACGGCCAGCAGGCAAGGCCGCCTTATTCGGTCAATCAGATCCTCGAACTCTTCGACCTCCTCTCTCGCCTGAGCGGTCCACGTGGCGTGATCCGGCAGACCGAGTTCTTCCTTTACAACAACAAGGACCGCGAGGCCGTCACGAAATGCCTCGAACGCGGCTACCGCTACCCGGAGATCACCGGCTGGATACGCGCCGACGCCGGCGACCTCGGCCTCGTCGAGAAGATGGGCCTCAAGGAGACCGGCATGCTGACGTCGTGCTCCGACTATCACATCTTCATGAAGTTGAAGATGGATCGTCGCAAGGCGTTCGACAAATACACGGGACTGGTCAAGGAGGCGCTCGCGAGAGGCATCCGGCCCCGATGCCACCTGGAGGACGTCACCCGCGCGGACCTCGACGGCTTCGTGATCCCCTACGTCGAGGCACTCATGCGCATCTCCGAGGAAGTCCCGGAGTCGCAGAAGGTGAAAGTGCGTCTGTGCGACACGCTCGGATTCGGCGTTCCTTACCCGGGCGCGGCACTCCCTCGTAGCGTGCCGAAACTGGTCCTCTCCATGATTCACAAGGCCGGCGTGCCATCCGACAGGCTCGAATGGCACGGCCACAACGATTTCCACAAGGCCCTGGTGAACGGCGTCACGGCCTGGCTGTACGGGTGCGATGCGCTGAACGCTACCCTCCTCGGCATCGGCGAGCGCACCGGCAACCCGCCACTCGAGGGTGCCCTCTTCGAACTCATGGGTCTCAAGGGCGACATGTGCGGAGTGGATACCACCGTCGTCACCGAGATCGCCCACTTCTACCGCTCCATCGGCACGCGCATATCGGTCCGGTATCCCTTTGTCGGCGACGACTTCCACAAGACGCGCGCCGGTATCCACGCCGATGGACTCGCCCGCGACGAGCGCATATACAACATTTTCGACACCGAAAGGCTGCTCAAGAGACCTCCGGAAGTGGTCATAACCGACAAGTCGGGTGCCGACGGGATATACCTCTGGGTCAACAACTTCCTCGGCCTGCACGGAGATGAGCGCATCAGGAAGACTCGATTGGTCAAGATCATGCGCTGGGTTGCAGACCAGTACGAGGTCGAGGGGCGCCTCACCGCCATATCGGACCGTGAACTCGCCCAACTCGTCAAGGAATATCTGCCCGAAGAGTACGAGAAGGCGGCAAATGCTGGGCGTCTGAGGTACACACATCACGAGGAGTGAGCCGCGTACCTCGATCTGACGGAGCCGGAAACGGGCCGCCATCGCTTCGTGCGTCGCGGCATCGAGTTTCGCTTCCCGTCCCGCTGCATCCAGGACCCGTTCAGCGCGTCCGATACACAGGCATGCGGCAGGTCCTGCCGCGGCAGAGGCCATCAGCGCTGCTCTCCCGGTTGGCACCTGCAAGTTCGCCAAATATATAGACTTGCCCGACAATCGAAATGGACTAAGCAGTCGCCATCGCGAGGTGCACGCGCCCGACTCGCGGGAAATGCCGCTTGACATGCGGCGGATCTTTGGCTATACTTGGCATCGGAAGCGCCTGAACGGGGAGCAGGGATGGTGCAGCCTCACGTCCCGAAGCACAAGGCGGTCGAGAACGAATTGAGACTGCGCATCTTGCGCGGCGCCATGGGGGCTGGCGCGCGGATGCCCTCCGACGCGGACCTCATGAGGGAGTTCGGCTGTAGCAGGGGCACGATCCGCCGGGCGATCCATGCGCTGGTCAGCGAGGGGCTGATCGAGGCTGTGCGCGGCACCGGATCATTCGTCCGCGAGAAGCCGCGTGACAAGGTCTTCGCCGCAATAGTCCCGAACATACTCAACCCCGACATCGCCCACTTCGTGAGCGCCTTTTCGTCCGTCGCGGCCGCCTGTGGCCACCGTCTGATCCTTTACGTGATCGAGCAGGACCGGCCAGCGGAGGAACGCACTCCATACGAGTGGGAGTGCATCGAAGAACTCGGGCGAATGCACATCGCGGGGGTCGTCAAGTTTCCCACCAACATTGAGTTGCATTCTGCCTTCTGTGCCCGTTTCCGCGCCATGCGCGTGCCGTGCGTTGTTGTAAACGACTTCTACACCGACCGGCGCAGTGCGCACAACGTCCTCGTCAACGAACAATCGGCGGCGGAACAGGTTATAGAGCGACTCATGAGTCTGGGGCATCGTCGCATTGGATATTACACGACGGCGACTGACCCGCATCGCGAACTTGAGCAGGCGATGGAGGCCGCGCTCGCCGCGAGGGGCGGGCTGCCGCTCGAACGGCTGGACAAACGCGCCAACGAGGACGAGACGATCCTTCGTTTCGCCATGACGGCTTTCTCCGACGGCCGGATGGACGGCATTACCGCCATCGTTACCCCTTACTGGAACTATACCGTCCCGTTCTACGAGGCGGCGATCCGCCAGGGTCTCAGAGTGCCAGAGGATATCTCGCTCGCCTGCACCGGCGGTCTGCCTGACCCCGCTTTTCGCGTCACCGACTTCACCTCGTGCAGCCAGCCGATTCAGGATATGGCGAGGAAGGCGGTTGACCTCCTTCTGTCGAGTCCTCAGGCGGAACCGATGGTACAATACATGTACTCGCCGAGGCTCCACGTCGGTGTGACGACGGTCGCGCCGCCGGGTGTGGTGGCGCCGCGTCCCGCGTCGCGCGCCCGCGAGGCCGCTCCCTCGCGAGGAGCGCGGGACCTGGAGAAGGTGGCAGTTGCGGCTGCTGCGTGCGAGTGACCCGCTATTGTGAAAGGAGGTGAGAGCCCGGGAAAAGGCAGGAAGCTTCGTGCGCTTGTGGCGTCGGTTTCTTCTTTCTGGAGGCGTGAAATGAGGGAACCATATGATTGTGCGGGCGAACGCCTGGCCCGCGTGCTGGCGTGGGTCATAGCGCCCATCCTGGCGTTTCTCTTGGGAGGAAGAACGATGTTGCGTCGCATCAGAAGTTTCGGAGAGGCGATGATGGCGGGGCTCGTGAGCGCGTTCACGCTCATCGAACTCTTGGTAGTTATCGCCATCGTGGCCATACTGGCGGGGCTTCTCCTGCCGGCGCTCGCTGCGGCCAGGGAGAAGGCGCGCCGTACGGCCTGCCTCAACAACCTCAATCAGTTCTCGAAGGCGCTCGAGAGTTACTGCGGAGATTATTCCCAGTACTTCCCCTCCTGGGCGGCCTGGGGCAAGAACCCGGGTGGATGCAGCCGGACCAGCAACCAGTATGACACCTCCGTGCTGGGTTTCGCGGATTTCGGCATCGTGACCGACCAGCGGTCGGGTCAGCGGGTGTACACCTATGCCTTCGGGACCGGCGCCTCGGACTACACTTCGTACGGTTGGACACCGCCTATGATCTTCCGCTGCATCTTCAGCGGGTGGAATCCGGACATCGGCAACGGTGCCAACCCGAAGCCCGGCGTCAACCCGACGATGGCGCCGGTGGGCCTCGGATTTCTCGCCGCTGGCGGGTATCTCGCTGATTGCGCGGTGTATTTCTGCCCGACGTCCGAGAACATGCCGCCCGACCTGGTCTCCGATTATCCCATTATCCGCCGGGATGGGTATCCGGGGAACAGTGCCGCCACGAGCCTGAATGACCTCCGCAGGGCTGGCGGTACCGACCCGAACTCCGTGATGCGCGGCGACTGGGGATGGCTCCGCGGGCTCTTCTCGAACTCGTCGGGCACGACCCAGAATTACGCGTCCGCGAAGGTCGTCGAGTCCCATTACAGCTACCGCAACCAGGCAACTATTTGCTTCCCGGAGGCATGGTACACCTGGAACCCGGACCTCGATGGCCGCGGCGACCTCAACCGGTTCATTCCCTGGGGCATAAAGCCGGCGATCATCATCGGAAAGGACCGGTGGACGTCGGAGCAGGGTGTTCCCATCTTCAAGACGCAGAAGATGCTCGCGGGGCGGGCGATCGTATCCGATGCCTGGAGCAAGAACCTTGGCATGATCACGCTGGAAGGGATCCCGAAGCCGGGCGTCGGATATTTCGGACATCGCGACGGGTACAATGTCCTCTACGGCGACTGGAGTGCCAAGTGGTACGGCGACCCCCAGCAGAGGATCATGTGGTGGGAGGCGTATCCCAAGATGAGGACGTTCTCCGGATCGTACTGGTATCAGCAGGCCCGACTCGGAATGGCCACGAACATGGTCTCCGACTACTTCATACCGGACTACTACGATCCGAACTACTACGCCACCAACGACCTGGGTCTGGGCCAGAACGGGGCCGTGGTGATCTGGCATAGCTTCGACGTGAACAACGGCATAGACGTGGATGCTCCGATGCGCTGGCCGTATTGAGCGCGGAGGATGGAAGCATCGGGACGGGAGGGGGTGCGCGCTGCGCCCCCTCCGATTCCTGTGGGGCTCGTCCGTGGCCGGGCGCAACACTGGTCCCAATCGAGGCCTTCTCGCGCCCGGTTCGTCGGTAGGCACGTCCCGGGCCGAGCAGGGCTCGTGCATCGGGCGGTCGCAGGGTGTCTTCCGTCGGGAGGGCGGATCTCATGAAGCCTAAGAACATCGCAGCGATCGTGGCGCTGATCATAGTGATCATCGCCGCGGTTTACTTCGGCGTGAGCAGGATGCGAGGCCGGGCGAAGCCGCCGGAAAAGGTCCTCGCGATGAGGGAGGCGAAGGTTGACGAGAAGACGGCCGAGATAATCGTTCTGCCGGTGGGGGAGTGGATGAAACTGGGCAAACAGGGGGGCAAGTTCAAGAACCCCAAGACCGGTGAATACACCATGTGTCCCCCGATGATATGCTCCGAGTGCAAATCCATCATCGGGGCGCCGGTCATAGATCGGGAGGACCCTGATAAACCCGAGAGCGTGGCGCTCGAGGAGGTGATGCGGACGTTCAGATGCCCGAAGTGCGGAAAGACGCCGAACATCAACTATCGTCCCACACCGGAGGAGATGGAAAAGATATCCAGACTCATCACGGATATGTATGGCAAGTAGGCGAAGATACTCCGGACGGGTCGGATGCCCGGGCGAGTAGGAGGTGCGCGATGCGTGTCCCATTGGCGACTGCCCTTGTGCTGGTCATGGCTTTGAACGCGGTGGGCGCGGAGGAGGGTCTGCGTGGCCGCTGGACGTTCGACGAGGGCAAGGGGAATGCCGCGCGCGATACCAGCGGCAATAACAATCATGCGATCGTCAGGGGCGCGACGTATGTTCCCGGTCCCCGCGGTTTCGCGCTCCGCTTCGACGGCAAGGACAACTTCGTTGACGTCGGCAAACGCCAGTCGCTCCAGTTGGACAAGGCGGGCTCCATCGAGGTCTGGTTCTTGCCCGAGGAGTTCCAGGGCGGGATCGTGAACTGGAGCACCGGCGGAGGCTGGGACGACGAGCGTCTCGTGGTGGCCTTCAACACTTACAGCACCTACCGCGGCTTCAACGTGGTTGTCGCCGATGGCGCTTCAAGTCTGTGCCGGAGGGTGCCGGAGCCGGAGAAGGGCGTCTGGAATCACCTTGTTCTGACCTTCGACGGCGACACGATCTCCTGCTGGCTAAACGGGCATGCTGTCACCTTCTCCCAGGACGTCAGCCCGGCGCTGGAGGGTGTACCGTTCTGGATCGGGCGATGCCAGGGACTGGGAGCCGAATATTTCAAGGGCCTGATTGACGAGGTGAGCGTGTACGACCGTGCCCTGTCGCCCGATGAAATTCTCGCACGATACAGACGCGATGCAGCGGCGTTCGGACGAGATGTCTCTTCGTTCACCAGCCCGGCGCTCAGCACGTACGCGCTGCCCGAGCAGGGACGACTCTGTGTGACGGCCGACTGCAACCTCATGCGGCCGCTCCCGGAGGGCGTCGCGGTCGCCGTGTCGCTCGTCGCCGCGACCGGCGAGAGGATCGGGGAGACGACGATCCCGCTGCCGTCGGACACGGCATCGGCCACGGCGCTCCTCGACATGGCATCGGCCAGGACCGGGGAATACACGGTGAATGCGCAGTTGCTCGACCGCGGGGCGAAGCCGGTGGGCAGCATGTCCACAGCCAGCGTGGCATGGCCCGGTCAGCCGCAGGAGTTCAGGGGCGTGAAGGTGCTGAACAACCTCGTGTGGGAACTCCTGAGCGATAAGCCGGGGAATATCGCAGCGGGGGATCGCACCTATTCGTTCACGGCGCCGAAGACGCGGTGGGTGTACGCGAGGCTGACGGCCGATGCGACGGCCGGGCGGCTTTCGGTATCGCTCGACTCCGGCCCGGAGACGCGCGATATCATCGTGTTCGAGAAGGGCGAGAAGGGCACGCGCGAGGCGATGCGCTTTCTGCCCGCCGGCTCGCACTCCATCGCAATTCACTGCGATGGGCCGTGTTCCGTCGAGGAAGTCACGCTTCGCTCGATACCGGAACTCATCTACGCCCGGTTCACCGACAACCCCCACACGCAGCCATTCGGGCCTTATTACGGCGAGTTCCTGGAAAAATACATAATTCCGCACGTGAACACGTTCGTCACGAGCCGTTCGCTGGATGATCCTCTCTTTGCGAAATGGCACGGCACGGGCAGGCGATGGTTCGTCGAGTGCACGGTGCCGCGCGAGAGCGACGGGAAACCGCTCACTGTCGAGGACGCCATCGCTCATATATCGGGCACGCTAGGGTTCAGTGACGCGCGATTGAACGGCGTCCTCGCCGACGAGTTCGGTGATTCGGAGCCGGTCTGCGCCGTGTACGCCGAGGCCGTGCGCAGGCTCAGGAGGGATCCGGCGTATTCGGCGAAACTCTTCTATCCGTACGCAAACGATTTCTACACTGGAGAGGAAGGCAAGGAACTGGTGAAAGCGCTGATGGAGGCGGGTTCGCGTATCGCGTGGAAGCAATATCTCAAGGAGCAATCGAACGAGAACGCTGCGAGGCAGTTCATCCATCAGCAACTTGTCGCCCGCGTAGAGGCGTACCGCAGGCTGTGTCCCGGCTCGGTGGAGCACATCGCGGTCTGCTTCGGCACGTTCTCCGCTCCGCCCGAGTTCCTCAACACGAACCCCGGCGTCAATTACAAGAAATATCTGGATATGCAGTTCAACATCGTGGCCAATCATCCTGCGTTCTGGGGTACGTACGGCCTGATGACATACCTCGCGAGTTACGCTGACGAGGAGACGAATCGCTGGGTTGCGCACCTCTTCCGTCACTACGGGATCGAGGGACAGACCGCGCCGGCGACACAGGACCCGTACGATCTCGACCATGTTCGGAACGGTGATTTCGTGCGCGGGACGGAGGGCTGGACGCTATCCCCTGCCGACAAAGACAGTATCCGCACCGTGCGCGCGCCACGCCTGGGCTGGCTGGAGGGACGGTATCCGGCGACGAGCGAGGGCGATACTGCCATCCTCCTCGTGAGGAGCGCCCGCAAGCCGAACGTCATAAGTCAGGAAATCAGGAACCTCACGCCCGGGAGGCTCTATGCCCTGCGCATGTTCTCGGCGGACTACGATGAATACCTCAACGGTAAATCCGAGAGGGCCGTGCACGCCATCTCCGTGAAACTGGATGGGGTCCAGGTGCTTCCCGGGGCGAAGAACTCGTTCCAGTTCCCCATCGCCAACTGTTACTCGCACCATTACGGGAAGTTCGACGACAAGAACAGTTACTGGATGAACTATTACTGGCGTGTCTTCCGTGCCGACGGCAACGCGGGCAAGATCACCATCTCCGACTGGTCCAGCGACGACGCGCCGGGCGGGCCCGTTGGCCAGAAACTGATGCTGAACTACATCAGCGTTCAGCCTTACTATCCGCCCGAGTGAACGCCGGTAAGTGCTCTGCAAGCGTCGCGGAACTGGTGCGCCGGTCGCTTCTCCATCGGCGCCGGAAGTCATGCTTTCCCCGTGCAGGAGCCTGCCGATGAGGACCTTGCGCACTGCCATCATCGGGATCTTTTTCTTCGCGTCCGGCGGCCTCGCCCAGTCCACGCGACCGTGGGCGACGAGCGTCCCGTTCGAGCCCATCAAGGATTTCGGGACGGTCCGGATACCGAACGGTGATGCGCCGGTGAGCCACACCGTCGAGTTTCCCGCTGTCACGCGCAGGCCCGATGCCAGAGTTGTCCTGAGGTTCGAATCGCGGGTGGATAACCCGAGGCCCGCTGGCTGGAACTACTATCTCGGCATCGAACTCAACGGTGTTCGCGTTTCCGGCTATACAGCCGATGGGACTCGCCGCCTGGTGAACCGCGGAGAAACCGTGACCCTCGACGAGGGGCGGGTATACACGTGGCCATGGTGGAACCGCGTGCAGGACAACGAGATATCGCTCCTCACATTTTTCGGCCCGGGCGGGAGCACGCTCGACGATCGCATAAAGTCGGATCGCGGGGAGTTTTATTGGAACGTGGTTGACGTGACCGACCTTGTGATTTACAGCGACGCCGGTCCCGCCGGTGCCATGGCCGGCGCCAGGTCCAATGTCCTCGTCCTCACGAACAACCTGCTTTCCCGATACGTTGGTGGCGCGAGGATGGAGATTGTCCTTGGGAACTTCGCTGTTGGATATATCCCGTCCGAAGCCTGGAAGCAGCGGGTCGGCGGAGCGAACGCGGCAGTGACGGAGATTGCCGATGCGCTTGTTCTGAAGGGGCCCGATTACGAGGTGCGCATTGGACGGGGTGGAGTTCTGCACCTTGTGCGTGATGGGCAGGTGTTCGCGGTGGAGAGTCGGTTCTCGCACCCGGGCGATGCGATCCGGTGGTACGCATTCGCTGCGGAGGCGGGCGAGCCGCCCCTGGGCTGGGGTCCCTCGGTCGAGGGACAGGGGGATGCTGGCGCCACGGTCTCGGGACACACCGCCGCGTACGACCTCGTTCGGACCGTGACAGTTGCGGAGCACCGGGTTATCGTCCGCGATACGTTTCGCAATCTGACGGACGAACCGGTCGGCATCATGATCGAGCACTCGTTCGCGACGCCGGCCCCGCTCGTGGAAGCGCTCCTGGGGGGCGTGCCTGTCCTCGCACAGGAATATTTCCCTGAGAACCCGACGATCTTTCTCCGCGGCGGCTCGGCCAATCTGGGTGTCCTGGCCGAGGACGACGTCTTCCGGTTGCAGATAATTGGAGCGGTTCGACCCAACCGCGCCGTCGCGAGGATCGAACACTTCGGTCTCGATGCCCACTCCGATTACACTTTCGAGTGGGCCTTGTATCCGATGCCGCCACAGGCCGACTACTGGGCATTCATCAACAGGGTCAGGCGCGACTGGAACGTCAACTTCACGATCGAGGGGCCGTGGGACTTCTTCCATGTGCAGCGCAAGGCGTCGCTCCTGCGCGATCCTGACGCCATGCGGGCTTACCTCCGGCGAAAGAACCTCGGCATCGTCGCCCTCGCGCCCTGGATAGATTACGAGAACTACGATGAGGAGACGGGCGGCCTCGTCACGCGCGAGAAGTACAAGAGCCTCATGACGGAGGCGGCGCGCGCCTTCCGTGCGGTGAACCCGGCGATCAGGGTCACCGGCTGCATGGAGAGTTTCCCGATATCGCTCTCGCTGGAGGATTCGCGCACCCTGCGAGACCGCCTTCCTCCCGACGAGCGAAAGCAGGGCTACCCCAAGGTCACGCGCGAGATGCTCACAGGCCTCGGCAGCCTCACCGAGCGCGACAAGGACTCGCTCTTCGTGAGTCCCGACGGCCGCCTCACCGTGGAACTTTACTATCGGGGTCCTGGCGAGACGTGGCAGGAGCGCACTCCAATGGTCGCCATTGCCGCGTATCCCGCCATGGGAAATGCCCAGCACGACAGGCTCATGGATCAGGCGCGGTTCATCATGGAGGAATGCGGGCTCGACGGCATCTACATAGACTCCTTCAGCCTCGCGTACGAGGGCAACATGGCGCATCTCAGGTACGACTACTCGAAGTGGGATGGAAGGACGGTTGACATAGATCCCGCAACCGGCAGGGTGGTCCGTCGCTACACCGACGCCGCGCTCGCGGGGGCGACCTCGCGCGCTGCGCTGATCCAGTACGTCATTGGCAGGGGCGGCGTCTTCGTGGCCAACTCGTACGCCGCGGTGCGCGAAACGCAGTCGCTCCGCGCATACCGCTTCTCGGAATCCGAGTACTGCTTCGACCCGCTCGCCCTGAAGCGCGGCGAGAAACCGCCGCTCTTCTACCGGATGTGTGGGGGGCAACTTTCGACGCCGATCGGCCTGGGCTACCGGCCAGTACGCCTTCGGCCCCGGGATGCGGATAACTACGCCCGCATCCTCGTGAAGACCGCGATCACTTATCTGCGTTACGGCGGCCTCTATTATCATTATGGCTCCGAGATCCCCGAGGAGGGTCCCGGCTCCGGAGATTATGGCCCGTTCAATCACATGTTCCCGATAACGCCGGTGGAACTCCGGGAAGGGGCCATTATCGGCCGGGAGCGTATCGTCACGGCCGTTTCGGGCCAATTCGACATCGAGAGTCAGGGGGCGCCGCGTGTCCTCCTCTTCGATATCACGGGGCGAGAGGTACCTCACTCGATGAAACCCGTCGAGACGGCCGATGGCGTCTGGCGCGTGCAGGTTGAACTCGAGGACTGGGAATCCATTGCGGTCGTGGAGGCGCAGTGAGTTCGCCGGTTCGTGGCGCTTGACCTTTGCGGGACCGCGGATCGGGCCGTGCGGCAGCGAAGGCGCAGTACGTCAGGGGTTTCCCAGTCGGGCGCGCAGTGCCCGTTCCATCGCCTCGCGCGGGGCGGGCAGACCTGTCCAGAGTTCGAACTGTAGCGCGGCCTGTCGGATGAACCACTCGACGCCAGTGACTATCTTGCAGCCCGACTCTCTGGCCTCGCGAAGCAGTCGCGTCTCCATCGGGTTGTAAACCGCGTCGAACACGACCGCACCGGGTCTGAGGCAAACGCGCGGGACCGGCGTCTCGTTCACGGCTGGATGCATCCCGACCGATGTGGTGTTGACGATGATGTCCGCGCGCACATCGGCGATCCGGTCGAGAGGGCAGAACCTCGCGCCGATCTGCTCGGCGAGCCTGCGGCCTCTTTCCGGGGTTCGGTTGGCGATGACAATCATTGCGCCGCGCTCGGCCAGGCCGAAGGCGACCGCCCGTGCCGCTCCGCCGGCCCCGATGATCAGGACTGAACGCCCATCCAGGGCGCGAGGGCCGGGTCCCGCATCCCCGCCCAGGGCGTTCTCCAGTGCCGCCAGTGCCGCCGGCACATCGGTATTCGTACCGACGAGGCGACCGCCACGGTACATCACCGTGTTCAGCGCCCCCACGCGCTTGACGACCTCGTCCACGTCGTCCATCGCCGGAAGTACGGTCTCCTTGTGGGGTATGGTCACAGAGTAACCGCTCACGTCCATTTCGCGGTAGGCCTTCACGAACCCGACGACATCGCGCTGGACCCTGAAGGGCACATAGACCGCATCCACTCCCGCATGACGGAACGCGGCGTTCATGACCGCGGGACTCATGCTGTGAGCGATTGGGTCTCCTATGAGGCCGTATATCGCCGTCCCCGGACCTATCCGGTGATACCCATACATGTCGCGAAGTTCCGCGGCAGGCACCTGGCCGGGCGCTGATTCCTTGCCCGGCGCGAGCGACGCATAGACCAGATAGTTTCCGAACTTGCGACCGAGGATGCGGCTGACCAGACCCAGTTCGCCCATGCCGAGAAGTATGGTCGGATGGTGGGTTCGCCGCAGGACTCGGAAGAGTCGCAGGTTGTCGCAAATGTCGCAGATCATGCATGCTATCTTGGCGACGTCCGCACCGGAACGAACGATACTGTCATGAAGGCCATCGAGGTCCGGTGGCGTGCGTTCGAAGTCATGGTGCGAAACGATGACCCTTGTGCGCCCGCCACGTCTCAGGCGTTGAACGCAGTCGAGTTCCACGTCAACGTATTCGGCTGCGAGGTCCACGGCCCGCTGCAGGAGGCCGAGGCGCTCGCCTTCCGGGCCCTCGAAACACCCTCCCTGGCGCACGGGCCTGCAGGTTACGATGACCGGACATGGCCTGTTGCGGAGGAGGCGTTCGAGGTCGGCTGACGGGGCATAATCGAGGCGCAGTTCGACGAGGTCGGCGATCCGGGCTGCGGCCCACATTTCCTCCGCTATGGCGTCGGTGGTTCGGGCTACGATCGGAATGCAGATCATTTGCTCTTGGCCGTACGCGCCCTGGCGCTTCTCCTTTCCGCTCGGCCGAGCACCTTATTGATGGCGTTCAGGTAAGCCTTGGCCGAGGCCACGACGATGTCGGTGTCAACCGCGTGTGCGGAGACGCGATGGTTTCGGGCCTCGACCTCGACCGATACCTCTCCCTGCGCGTCCTTTCCCATGGAGACAGCCCGGATGCGGTAGTCGGTGAGGCGCGCGGGCACTCTGATCATCCGCTCGATGCACTTGTAGACCGCATCCACGGGGCCGTCACCGGTGGCCGCGTCCTCGAGGAGACGCCCCTTCCTGTCGCGCAGCCTCACGGTTGCCATGGCGACGGAGTGCGTTCCGCTGCTGATGTGGAGGGATTCGATCTTGTAAAGTTGCTCCACACGGGCGATCTCGTCCTCCAGAATCGCCTCCACGTCCTCGTCGTAAATGGTTTTCTTCCTGTCCGCGAGTTCCTTGAACCTTTGGAAGGCGCTCTCCAACTGCTCGTCGGTCAGGCGGAAGCCGAGTTCCCGCGCCCGGATGCGAAATGCGTGGCGGCCGGAATGCTTGCCGAGCACGATCTGGCTCCGCGACGCGCCCACGTCCTGCGGTCTGATTATCTCGTAGGTGATTTCCTTCTTGAGTACGCCATCCTGATGAATGCCGGATTCGTGCGCGAAGGCGTTCTCGCCGACGATCGCCTTGTTGCGCTGGACGGCCATGCCTGTGAGCGTGCTCACCAGCCGGCTTGTGGCCATGATCCTCTCGGTGACGATGTTCGTGCGGCACCCGTAGAAGTCCTGTCTGGTCTTGAGCGCCATCACGATCTCCTCGAGCGCGGCATTGCCGGCCCGCTCGCCGATTCCGTTGATCGTGCACTCGACCTGGCTCGCCCCCGCGGAGATGGCAGCGAGCGAGTTCGCCACGGCCAGCCCCAGATCGTTGTGGCAGTGCACGCTGATTGTCGCCTTCCGTATGTCCCGGACCTCTTCGAAGAGGTTCCGGATGATCTCTGCGAACTGCGGGGGCGTCGCATACCCGACGGTATCAGGTATGTTCACGGTCGTGGCCCCGGCCTCGATGACGGCCTGGACGACCTCGGCGAGGAAATCCGGCTCGGTGCGCGAGGCGTCCTCCGGCGAGAACTGCACGTCGTCGCAGAGGCGCTTTGCGCGGCGCACCCCATCAACTGCGATGCGCAGTATCTCCGACTTCGCCTTCCGCAACTTGTATTTACGATGGATGGCGCTCGTGGCGCAGAAGACGTGTATCCTGGGTCTGTGCGCCTTCCGGACCGCCTGCCAGGCGACCTCGATGTCCTTCGGAACCGTGCGGGCCAGTGCGCAGACGATCGGTCCCTTCACTTCCTCGGCCACGGCCCTGACCGCCTCGAAGTCGCCGCGCGACGAGACCGGGAAACCAGCCTCCACGGCGTCAACGCCCAGCGCGGCGAGTTGATGTGCGATCTTCACCTTTTCTTCTATGTTCAGACTGCACCCTGGGGATTGCTCGCCGTCGCGAAGGGTCGTATCGAATATGAGTATTTGCCGCATGATTTTCGGCTCCGTGGCGAAGGGCGCCGGCGGCCCATGGCCTCCGGCGCCCGTGGTTCCGCTGCGCGGCTCCGCGCGCATGCTATTTCTCGCGCGCCCTGGATGCGCCGTGCTTCATCTTGGCCCAGTTCTCCGGCCTGAGCGAGCGCACCGTGGCGCCGGCGCGCCACATCTCGGAATCGTGGATGGCCTTCAGTTCCTTCTGCAGCCGTTCGCGGTAGTCGGGTCGGCTGTTGGCACGGAGGACTATCTCGGTTTCTTTGCCCGACTTGACGCGGTCGTAGAGTTCGCGGAAGAGCGGTGCGACGGCCTTCCTGAAGCGTGGCGCCCAGTCGAGCGCCCCGCGCTGGGCGGTCGTCGAGCAGTTTGCGAACATCCAGTCCATCCCGTTCTCGGCGACGAGGCGGATGAGGCTCTGGGTGAGCTCCTCGACTGTCTCGTTGAATGCCTCGCTGGGGGAGTGCCCGCGCCGGCGGAGTTCCTTGTACTGGGCCTCCATCACGCCCGCCAGGGCGCCCATGAGCACGCCACGCTCGCCCGTCAGGTCGCTGTAAACCTCCTTCTCGAACGTCGTCGGGAAGAGGAATCCCGAGCCGATAGCGATGCCGAGCGCCAGGGTTCGTTCCCGCGCGCGCCCCGTCGCATCCTGATGGATCGCGAACGAACTGTTTATCCCGCTGCCCTCGAGAAAGTTCCGCCGCACGCTCGTCCCGGATCCCTTGGGCGCGACGAGGATCACGTCAACGTCCTTCGGCGGGATCACCCCCGTCTGCTTCCGGTACACGATGGCGAAGCCGTGGCTGAAGTAGAGCGCGTCCCCGGGCTTGAGACAGGGCTTGATCCGCGGCCACTGGGCGACCTGGCCGGCATCGGAGATGAGGAACTGGACGATCGTGCCGCGGCTCGCCGCCTCCTCGAGCGGAAAGAGCGTCTTGCCCGGCTTCCAGCCGTCCTTCAGCGCCTTCTTCCAGTAGAACTTTTCCTCCGGTCGCTGGCCGACGATCACGCGAATGCCGTTGTCGCGCATGTTCAGGGCCTGCGCAGGCCCCTGGACTCCGTAGCCCAGCACGGCCACCGTTTCATCCTTCAGGACCTCTCGCGCCTTCTCGAGCGGGAATTCGTCCCGTGTGACCACCTCCTCGATGACTCCGCCGAAGTTCATCTTTGCCATAGCGATTACCTCGATTTAACCTGTTCGCCCTTCCCTTGGCGAACTCTATCACACGCGCGATTCCGTATCAACAGCGTTCGGGCGGGCCGAACGGCGCTCCGTGCGCGCCATCGCGACCACGCCAGTCCTTACGAGTTCCTTTATGCCGTAACTCCTGCACAGTTCGACGAACGCCTCGATCTTGCTCTCCGGGCCCGAAAGTTCGATCATCAGGTCGCTCGATGATATGTCAACTACCTTTCCCCTGAATATCTCGATGAGACCTATTATCTCCTGTCGTCGGCTCGCAGGCGCGTTCACCTTGACCAGGCAAAGGTCTCGCTGGACGATATCCTTGCCGGAAAAGTCGGTGACCTTCACGACATTGATGACCTTGGCCAGTTGCTTTCTCACCTGTTCCAGAACCGCGTCGTCGCCGCATACCACGATGGTCATCCGCGACAGTTCCGGGTTCTCCGTCCTACCGACCGTCAGCGAGTCAATGTTGAACCCGCGGCTGCTGAAGAGCCCGGCTATGTGTGCCAGGACACCCGGCCTGTTCTCTACCATTGCGCTGATCACGTGACGCATCGGTCGCAACCTCCTCCCGGTCGCTGCCTGCGACCGGTTTCCTGAAGGACGCCGGCGTTCGGGGCAGGAGCGGTCACGCCCCACACCGATCTCAATCCGGCATTGCCTGGTCTCATGCCAGCGCCCCGATCATGTGATTTATCGGCTGGCCCGCGGGCACCATCGGAAACACGTTCTCCTCCGGCTCGATCCTCACGTCGAGGAGGACCGGCCCCGGTGTCTTCAGCGCCTGTTCCAGTTTGGCCTCGATCTCCTTCGGGTCTTCCAGCCGCAGACCCGTGGCGCCGAACGCGTCGGCCAGTTTCACGAAGTCGGGACTTCCGGCGAGGGAGACCTGGCTGTAGCGTCGCCCATAGAACAATTCCTGCCACTGCCGGACCATGCCGAGGTATCCGTTGTTGAGGATTATGACCTTCACCGGCAGGTTGTAATTCACCGCCGTGGCCAGTTCCTGGATGTTCATCTGTATGGATCCGTCCCCGGCGATATCGATGACCAGCCGATCGGGGCATCCCGCCTGCGCTCCGATGGCCGCAGGGAAACCGTATCCCATCGTGCCCAGCCCGCCCGACGTCAACAGCGTTCGCGGTTTGCGGAACGTGTACCAGAGGGCGGTCCACATCTGGTTCTGACCCACCTCGGTTGCGATTATCGTATCCGCCGGCACCATCCGGCAGAGCGCCTGTATCACCGCCTGGGGCTTCACGTAGCCACTGCTCTTGTCGTTATATGTGAGCGGGTGCTTGCGCCTCCACTCGGCGATCTGGTCGTGCCAGGGCTTTCTCTCCGCGTGGCGGACATGCGGGATGAGTTCGCGCAGGATGCGTGCCGCGTCTCCCACGACCGGGATATCGACCTTTATGTTCTTGCTGATGGAAGTCGGATCTATATCTATATGGACTATCTTCGCCTTCGGCGCGAACGCATCAATCTTGCCCGTCACACGGTCGTCGAATCGCGCGCCGATAGAGAACAGCAGGTCGCACTCTGTCACCGCGTAATTCGCCACGGGCGTACCGTGCATCCCCAGCATGCCGAGGAAGAGCGGATGGTCGCCTGGAAATGCCCCCAGGCCCATCAGCGTAGAGGTCACCGGCACGTTAGCGGTCTCTGCGAGCGTTCGCAGTTCGTCCGACGCTCCGGAGATGATGATGCCGCCGCCGATGAAGATCACCGGTCGTTGCGCCTCGTTCAGCGCCGCTGCCGCAGCGCGGATCTGCCTGGGGTGGCCATCCAGACGAGGCCGATAGCCGGGAAGGCGCATCTGCTTGTCCGGCTCGCCCTCGACCTCGCCAAGCGTGACGTCCGCCGGCACATCTATCAGCACCGGCCCGGGTCGTCCGGTTCTGGCGATGTAGAAGGCCTCCTTGATCGTCCTCGCCAGGTCTTTCACGTCCTTCACCAGGTAATTGTGCTTCGTGATCGGGCGCGTGATGCCGGTAGTATCCGCCTCCTGGAAGGCATCGTTTCCGATCAGGCTCGTCCTGACCTGGCCCGTGATTGCCACAATGGGGATCGAGTCCATATTCGCCGTCGCGATACCGGTAGTGAGGTTGGTTGCGCCCGGTCCCGACGTAGCCAGGCACACCCCCACCTTGCCCGTTGCCCTCGCGTAACCGTCGGCCATATGGGCCGCCCCCTGCTCATGACGAGTCAGGACGAACTTGATGGAACGGGTATCGTAGAGGACATCCATCAGCGGCAGGACGACACCGCCGGGGTAGCCGAAGATGATCTCGACCCCTTCCTCGACGAGCATATCAACGAGAATTTGCGAGCCTTTTCTGCCCATGGTTTCTTCCTTTGACCGCCGACCGCACCGCCGACAGGCTATCGGCGGCTCGTCGGTTCTGGCCTATTATCGTCACCTCTCACGGCTAGTCAAGGCACCGATGTTCCGGGTCTCGAGTGAAAAGAAAAACCCGCTGCCATCGAGCGGCAGCGGGTCGAGTTGGAATCGGGTATCGGATCAGGGACTCACCCGCTGCCTCCGGCGAGTACGCGGACTACCGGCGCTACCACGCGCAGCGTGGCTGGGGGCATCCGCATCGCATTCCTGAGTGCAGAGCGGGACATCTTCACTGCTCCTGACTCCTCGTTCGGCATATGCTTACATTATGTATAATACTCCTTTGGGTTTCCTTTGTCAAGCAAACGAAAGACCCGGAGACCATTGCACGCAACACCCTACTTGACGAGCACTCGCACCTTCCTTAGCATGACCCAGGCATCGCTCCGCGGAGACGACCATGGTCATGTTCGATATCGCTTTCACCACAGCCCGAAGGCGGGTTTTCCAGGAGTGAGGGCTTCCTCATGGCCAAGCAAGTGCCGGTCAGGCAACGCGCATACACTCTTCGGCTGCGGGGGTTGGACGCGCAGGATCAGTCCTGGCGCGACGCGCTCTGGCGGACGCACGAGGCGGTCAACAAGGGGGCTAAGGCGTTTGGCGACTGGCTGCTCACCCTGCGCGGGGGGTTGGACCACGCCTTGGCGGACGCTAAGGTCGAGGCCGGGAAGGCAAAGCCCGACCGCGACCCGACCGACGAAGAACGCAAGGGGCGGCGGATCTTACTGGCACTCTCGTGGCTGTCGGTTGAATCCGAAAAGGGAGCACCCGAGAAATACGTTGTTCCGCATGACCTGGACAAAGAATCTGGCATGCGAAGCAACTGGAAGACGGTTGACGCGCTCAGGGAGATTCTGAAGGGCCGCGGCCTTGACGAGCGTGAGATTGAGTCGTGGGTTCAAGATTGCTCCGCCTCCCTGTCGGCAACCATCAGAGATGATGCTGTGTGGGTCAACCGCAGCAAGGCATTCGATGAGGCGGTCAAGTCAATAGGTTCCTCACTAACGCGCGATGAAGTTTGGGATATGTTGCAGCCCTTCTTTGGCAGCCGCGAAGCATATCTGGCTCCGGCAGAGCCGCCAGAGGAGGAGTCTGCCGACGTGAGGCAAGAGGACAAAGCGAAGGACCTAGTCCAGAAGGCGGGGCAATGGCTGAGCAGCCGGTTCGGCACGGGAAAAGGCGCGAATTTCAGGCGCATGGCTACGATCTACGAAAAGATCGCGAACTGGGCTGGCAAGGCCCGGTCTGGGATGTCGGGGGACAAGGCAATCGCCGACCTTGCTACCGCCCTCAGTGAATTCAGTCCCGCGTCGAACGATTTACAGGGAGTGCTTGGTTTAATCAGCGGTCCCGGTCACAAGAGCGCGACCCGTAACCTCTTGAATGGGTTCCCCACCAAGACCTCGGTCACCCAAGGGGACTTCCAGAACCTCCAAGACAAGGCCAGACAGGATGCACAGAAGTGTAAGAACAAGACGGGATCAAAGGGGCAGAGAGATTATGCGGACGCCGTCCTGAGGTATGTTGAATCTGCGTGTGGTTTCACCTACTTGCAGAACAGCGGTTCGGCCAGGCACTCCGAGTTTGCCGTCATGCTCGACCATGCGGCCCGGCAAGTTTCGTCGGTCCATACGTGGATCAAACGTGCCGAAGCCGAACGCCGCCGATTCGAGGAAGACGCCAAGAGGATGGCCAATGTCCCGGGCCCGGCCAAGAAGTGGTTGGACTCGTACTGCCGGGAACGGTCGAGGCGGTCGGGCGCGCTGGACCGATATCGTATCCATCGTCGGGCAGTGGACGGGTGGAAAGAGGTGGTCGCTGCATGGAGTAAGGCCGACTGCAAAACCGCCGAGGACCGAATCGCCGCGGCCCGGGCATTGCAGGATGACCCGGAGATTCAAAAGTTCGGCGACATCCAGTTGTTTGAAGCCTTGGCCGACGATGACGCACTCTGCGTGTGGCACAAGGATGGGGATTCCGCAAAAGCCGCTGATCCTCAACCCTTGATTGATTACGTTCTCGCCACCGACGCGGAGTTCAAGAAGCGCGATTTCAAGGTTCCAGCATATCGCCACCCGGACGCGCTATTGCATCCGGTCTTTTGCGATTTCGGTTGCTCCCGATGGGATATCGAGTTCGCCGTTCATGAGGCCCGGAGGAAAACACGCCGCAAGCACAAGCCGATCCCCACTGACGATCCTCATGCGCTTTCGATGACGCTCTGGACCGGAAGCACGTTTAAGTCTCAAAAGCTCCGCTGGCAGTCTAAAAGGCTGACGCATGACCTGGCTCTTGGCCAGGTCAAGCAGGACGACGGGGCTGCCGAGGTGGTTGCCCGCGCCGACAGGCTGGGTCGGGCCGCAGCGGATGTGGGAGCGAGTGCTACGGTCCGCATCGCCGGCATCTTCGAACAGAAGGACTGGAACGGCCGTCTCCAGGCGCCCCGAGCCCAGTTGAACGCCATCGCGGCACGAGTCACAAGGCATGGCTGGGACGACAAAGCCAAGCAGATGCGAGACCGGCTCCGCTGGCTGATCGCTTTTTCGGCCAGGCTCCAACCGTCCGGCCCCTGGGTTGAGTATGCACGCGCATTCCCTGACGATGCGCCCGCCAAACCCTTCGTATCCCGCAAGGGCGACTATGCCGTTAGGCACCAGGACAATGACGCACGAAAGGGCCACGCCAAACTTATCCTCTCCCGTCTCCCCGGCTTGCGTCTACTCTCCGTGGACCTCGGCCACCGCTACGCTGCCGCGTGTGCGGTCTGGGAAACTTTGAGCACCGAACAGGTCAGAAAAGCCTGCCAGGAAGCGGGAAATGAGCCGCCGAAAGACAGCGACCTCTACCTGCATCTCAAGAACGGACAGCGAACCGTCGTATACAGGCGCATTGGTCCCGACACGATTGAGGCCGTTGACGAATCCACAGGTGAAATCAAACCCGTTCCGCACCCAGCCCCCTGGGCCAGGCTGGACCGCCAGTTTCTCATCAAACTTCAGGGTGAGGACCACGAGGCCCGCAAAGCCAGCCCAGCGGAAGCCGAAGCTGTCCAAGAATTGGAGAGGGCGGTAGGACGCGAGCCGCCGGATCAGCGTTCTCTGCGGGTTGATGACTTGATGTCCAAGACGGTTCATACCGTGCGCCTCGCTCTCCAGCGGCACGGACGCCGCGCTAGCATTGCCTTCAACCTGACGGCAGCCAAGAGGCTTTTGCCCGGCGGTAGAGAAGAAGACCTGGACGAAGAAGGGCGCGTCGAACTCCTGGCTGATAGGCTGTCCGACTGGTACACCCTTTTCAAAGGCAAAGGGTGGAACGACGAGTGGGCCAAGGAGCAGTGGGAGACGCACATTGCGCCCTTGCTGCAAGGCGCGGCCTTGCCCCAAATCTCCGAAGATGCCGAGGCTACGCCCAAGGCGCGCAAGAAATACCGGGCTGACCTGACAGAGCAACTCAAGCCCGCCGCTGAGAGCCTTGCCAGAAACCCCTCGCTGTGCAAGAAACTCCACTGCCTCTGGGCCACGCGTTGGCGCGATGACGATGGAGCACTGCGAAAGCGTCTTCGTTGGCTGCGCGACTGGATCCTGCCACGGGGGAAAAATGCGCGGCGCGACCCGGCCATCCGCCATGTCGGAGGCCTGTCGCTGACGCGCATCGCCACCATCAAGGCGCTCTATCAGGTCCAGAAGGCCTTTCGCACGCGGCCTGAACCAGATGACCTTCGCAAGAACATCCCGGCCAAAGGCGATGACGCGCTTCGCGACTTCGGCAGAAGTGTCCTCGACGTCATGGAGCACATGCGTGAGCAGCGCGTCAAGCAGTTGGCAAGCCGCATCGCCGAAGCAGCCCTCGGCGTCGGGCGCGTGAAGAGGTTCGCGGGTGGGAAAGACCCCAAACGCCCTCGCGAGCAAGTGGACCGGCCTTGCCACGCCATTGTCATCGAAAACCTCGCCCACTACCGGCCGGAGGAGACTCGCACCAGGCGGGAAAACCGCCAACTCATGACCTGGTCATCATCGAAGGTCAGGAAGTACCTGGCCGAGGCCTGCCAACTCTACGGCTTGCACCTCTCCGAAGTCAATGCGGGATACACCTCGCGCCAGGATTCCCGCACGGGCGCGCCGGGCATCCGCTGTCAGGATGTGCCCGTCCAGAAGTTCATGCAATCCCCCTCCTGGCGTAGGGAAGTCGCGCACGCCGAGAAGAAGCACGCGGAAGGCAAGAGCGAGGCGCGCGAACGTTTCCTCTGCGACCTGAACGCAAAGTGGAAGGGCCGAGAAGCCGAATGGGAGAAGGCAGGGACAGTGCGCATCCCGCTCAATGGCGGCGAGATATTCGTCTCTGCCGGTCCGTGCAAATGCTGTGAACGCAATGACCGGAATGGCCCTGCTGGACTTCAGGCCGACCTCAACGCAGCGGCAAACATAGGCCTGAAAGCGCTCACCGATCCTGATTGGCCTGGCAAGTGGTGGTACGTGCCCTGCGATCCGAAGACCTTCAAGCCTGTCAAGGACAAAGTGGCCGGCTCTGCGGCCATTCGCCTCGACAAGCCCCTCAAGGATTTACCCGCTGCCCAGGGTACGGACGGAGCCCGGAAGAAGCCCAGCAAGACCAAGGCACAGCAGAGGGAGATCGTCAATCTCTGGCGAGATGTTTCTTCGCAACCGATTTCGGCGAACGATGATTGGCGAGAGTACAAGCCTTACTGGGACCACGTGCAGGAAAGGGTGGTGAAAATCCTGCGACAATGGGCAGGACTGACCCCCAACTATAAGAACCAATAGATTCTGCATCCTCGGCATACTTGTCATGGACGAGAACCTGTGGGCTGCACGTAACGTCGCCGAGTTCGCCTATTGTCCGCGCCTCTTCTACCTTATGGAGGTCGAGGGCATCTTCCTGCCCAGTGCCGACACTGAAAAGGGATTAGCGGTACATCGGCGGGTGGACCGACCCAGCGGTGAGCCCGGCGACGATGAGGAGGTGGAGGATAGCGAGAAGCCAAAATCTGTCAGGAAAGTCGCGCTCACCAGCAAGACGCTCGGTCTCACTGCCACCCTGGACATCACCGAGATTTCCGGTAAGGTCGCTGTGCCGGTCGAATACCGCAAGGGCCGCCCCAAGCGAACAGCGCTCGCGCCGCCACCCGAAGACCCGGCCGATGCCGTGGAGCCTCCTCTCACTCGCCCTGAGCCCTGGCCCACCGATCGCGTACAGGTCGGCCTTCAGGCCATCCTCCTCGAGGAGGCGGGCTACGAGGTGCCCAGGGCCGTCCTGTACTACGCAGCGGAGAAGCTGCGAATAGAGATTCCCGTGGATGATTCGCTCAAATCCGAGGCGCTTTCCGTTCTGGAGGCCGCAAAAAATTGTGCCAACGGCCCACGGCCTCTGCCGCTGGTGAATGACCCCCGGTGCGTCGGGTGTTCCTTGCAACCGATCTGCCTGCCGGACGAGGTCAACCAGCAGCGGGCCTCCCAGCCGTCTGAAGAGACAACCCCGCGCAGACTGTGGCCTCTCCACTGCGAAGGCATCCAGGTCGTTGCTCAACTCCAGGGAGCCAAGGTCGGCGTCAAGGGCTCTGCAATGACGATTAGCGACAGAGATGGCCGCCTTCTCAAGGAGGTGCCACTCGCCAACATCGAAAGCCTTTCGCTCCTTGGCGCGATTCAGATCTCGACACAGGCCGTTCACGCCCTTGCTGATAGAGGCATTCCAATCGCATACCTTTCGTCTGCTGGCCGGCTCGTTGCCATGGTTGACCCCCTCGACTCCGTAAGCGCCTATGTGCGTCGGGCGCAGGTAAACAAACTCGAAAAGGAGCAACATCGCCTCGAATTGTCCAGGGCTCTGGTATCGGCAAAGATAATAAACCAGCGCACGCTTCTCGCGAGGAACCATCCTGCCTTGCCGCAGCAAGTCGCAGATGACTTGGCCGCGGCTGCCGAACGCGCCGCGCGTGCCGATTCCATGGACGTGCTGCGCGGCCACGAGGGATACGCGTCCGCTTTATACTTCAAGAACTTTGCAGGGATGTTCAAGGGGCCGCTTGCCGACGAGTTCGACTCGAACGGTCGCCAGCGGCGACCGCCCCCCGACCCCATCAACGCCTGCATTTCGCTCGCGTACTCGATGCTCGCTCACGAGTGCGTGGCGGCCCTGCGCCTCGCCCGCCTCGAACCATCCATCGGAGCATATCATGTCTCGAGGCCCGGACGTCCCGCGCTTGCGCTCGACCTGATGGAACCCTTCCGCCCGATAATAGCCGACTCCATCGCAGTCGGCGCCTTCAACCGGGGAGAACTCACCGAAGGTCACTTCCTGAGAACGGCCGCAGGGTGCGCGCTGACCGATGCGGGCCGCAAGGCCTTCTTCAATGCTTACGGCCGCCGCATGGATGCCGAAGTCACCCATCCCGTGTTTGAATACCGTCTCAGTTACAGGCGCATGCTCATCCTGCACGCGCGAATGATTGCTGCCTGGCTACTCGACGAGGTACCTTCTCTGGCCTTCCTCATGACACGGTGACAGGAGGATCACGCCATGCGGCGGTGCTATCTCGTCTTTTACGATGTTCGTGACCCGAGACGGCTTCGCCGCGTTTTCAAGGTCATGAAGGGCTATGGCGAGCACTGGCAGTTCTCGGTCTTCTTTTGCATTCTCAAGGACATTGACCGGGTCAGGATGCAGGTTGACCTGGAAGCGGAGATGAACCTGAAAGAAGATCAGGCCCTGGTGGTAGACCTTGGACCCGATGAGGAGGCGGCGCGCAAGGCCGCGACTGTCATCGGACAGCCATTGCCGCAAGGTGAAGACAGGATGATCGTCATCTGAACCCTTGCACAGGCTGGGGAGATCGCATATAATTCATATGCCCTACAGGGGCAAGGAACGCTACGGTACGTGTCTCCCCCTTCAATCTGGGCTTGGCACCGTAGAGTCGGTCAGATGCCAGAGTGTGCGTCGTCGTTCTTTGAAAATACGGCTGTATCCTGTGCGAGCACCGAGGTGGTGATGGGGGGGCCGGGAGGTGCTCGAACGCCTTGTGGCGTCCGAAGTTGCGAACAAAATCGGCACGTCATGGGAACGTCGGAAGGACACGAGATGCGAGATGCTCGCAAAAGCCTCCGGAAGTCATTGTCCTGCAAGGAGCAGAAGAGGGGGCTGTCGAACCGGCTCCCTGGCACCTGATCGACTGACACCGGCGCGCTGTAGCGCAGTCCCGACTTCGCCTTCGGGTCGAACCGGCTCCCTGGCACCTGATCGACTGACACTGGTAGCCATCACACCTCCACGCGCGCCTGTCACAGGTCGAACCGGCTCCCTGGCACCTGATCGACTGACACCTCATTCGAATTCCACTGATCCTTCCGGGGACTCGTCGAACCGGCTCCCTGGCACCTGATCGACTGACACGGCCGGAGCGGGCCGATAGCGATAGTCGAGCACAGGTCGAACCGGCTCCCTGGCACCTGATCGACTGACACTCAGACATGATAGCGGACTGGCACCAGGACGACGTCGAACCGGCTCCCTGGCACCTGATCGACTGACACTGGCGAGCCCCGCCGAGGACGGCTCGCCCGAGGATGTCGAACCGGCTCCCTGGCACCTGATCGACTGACACGAAGGTCTTTGTCCGTCGGCACAAGCCCCATGGCCGTCGAACCGGCTCCCTGGCACCTGATCGACTGACACCCCGAATCGAATTCCACGGATTCCTCCGCCTCCTGGTCGAACCGGCTCCCTGGCACCTGATCGACTGACACGAGAGTATTAGAGTTGCAACGCGAGCCGACGGGCGTCGAACCGGCTCCCTGGCACCTGATCGACTGACACCTCATTCGAATTCCACGGATCCTTCGGGGGAGTCGTCGAACCGGCTCCCTGGCACCTGATCGACTGACACCTCTGAACGCTCAGGTAGACCTATATGAGGCGGGGTCGAACCGGCTCCCTGGCACCTGATCGACTGACACAAACTCAATCCGAGGCGGCGCAGGCGAATGGTAATGTCGAACCGGCTCCCTGGCACCTGATCGACTGACACCACATATCCACGCGCCGAGCCGCTCGCCAAAGTAATGTCGAACCGGCTCCCTGGCACCTGATCGACTGACACGAGTAGGCTCAGCGCGGGATGATGTGATTCTACGCGTCGAACCGGCTCCCTGGCACCTGATCGACTGACACGAGCATAGAGATTCCCGCGACTCTCTCTGCCGCAGTCGAACCGGCTCCCTGGCACCTGATCGACTGACACTAGAGTTGTCGTAACTCTATATCCTGCCGAGACTTAGTCGAACCGGCTCCCTGGCACCTGATCGACTGACACCGGAAGGAGGGACGAGAAATGAGACTCACATGTGATGTCGAACCGGCTCCCTGGCACCTGATCGACTGACACGAATTGAACCAGGGAGGGTATTGCGCGTGCGATGGTCGAACCGGCTCCCTGGCACCTGATCGACTGACACCGCCTCTAGTGTGTGTCCTGCTCCACACCTCCTCGTCGAACCGGCTCCCTGGCACCTGATCGACTGACACTCTGATATGACTGTCGTATTAGGGCGCCAGCGTCGTCGAACCGGCTCCCTGGCACCTGATCGACTGACACTTCCGCTCGGAGAAGGGCTTGCGCTGCCCTCGCCCGGTCGAACCGGCTCCCTGGCACCTGATCGACTGACACTAGGAGGTGCGAGATGATGGTTCCAGTCATCGTGGAGTCGAACCGGCTCCCTGGCACCTGATCGACTGACACTCGTGACTACTGGTGCTATCGAGCACCGACATCTCGTCGAACCGGCTCCCTGGCACCTGATCGACTGACACTCTACGCGCGATGAAGTTCCGATCGAGACGAAGAGGTCGAACCGGCTCCCTCGCACCTGATCGACTCGCACCGCCCAGACCGTGCAAGGGTTCCGCTAGCCGCACCGGACGAACCGAATTGACATCCTCGACGATACGTTTCTGTTGCAGCCCTTCGCGAGTTCGGTTGCTGCCTGGCGAGTCACTGTGCGGGTGGCGTGGTGGCTGGAGTCTCGCTGAGGACGGTGGCAGCGGCAATGAGGGCGCGGATGGCCTCGGCCCCGGGGCCGAGTTCGAGTGTGAGGTCGTCCGCTCGTTTCCGGAACCCGCCCAGTATCACTTCGTGCCGGCTCAGGTAGAACGAGTTCGCCTCGCGAAACTGCATGTTCAGAAGAAACCCGGCTGCGCGCTCGACCGGCTGCCGGAAACGCTCGGGATCCTTCCCGACGACCCACCCCATCTGATATGCGACCGCCAGCGCCGTCGTGGCCATGGCGGTCGCATCGGTCTGCGGGATCATGCCGGGCTCCGCGAATCCGCCGATCGCGTCGGGCAGGTCGGCCTTGTCGGGTGTGATCTGCGTCTGGGTGAGAAGTCCTCCGAGTTCATATACGATGTCGCCCAGCCTCTTGCCCGGTGTGACCTTGTACGCCTCGGCGAGCGCCTCGATGGTGCGCGGCCCGGCAGGAGGCGCAGAGGAACGGAAACTGGTCATCTGCCCCACGAGCCGTTCGATGGCCCGTCTGACGCGCTGGTTGGGAGATGTCTGTTCGAGCAGGCACAGCGCCATGAGAACATCGGCGTAGGGCTGTCCCTGGACGACCCGCGTGGGGTGGTCGTCGAGGGCGCGGGCGAGGCTGGTGTAGAGCCGACCCTCCTCGTCGGTCAGGATGCACAGATACTCTCCGAGCGAACGCATGAGGTTGTCGGCGGTCGGCGTAGCCTGCGCAAGTTCGTGCGTGCAGAGCGCCGTCAGGAGCGTCGCTGTGGCGGTGATATCGTCCTTCTGACCCTGTCCGAGCCACGAGGCGGAGACTCTTTCGTTGGTCTTCAGGGAGTTGCGCGCGAAGGCGATGGCGCGGTCCCGTGCGCGCAGGAAGCGCTCATCGCCGGTGAGGCGGTGCATGACCGTGAGTGCCAGGACGGCGCGCATCTGATCGGCGAGGGGGGCGGCCTCCGTCTCGTCCGTCCGGTCCTCGCCGGGGAAGTAAGTCGGCAGGAACGAGCCGTCCTCCTGTTGCATCCTGAGGAGCCACAGTCCGGCCTGGCAGCAGGCGGCTATGAGGTCGGAGGCGTGGCGGTCGGTCTCGAGTACGTTCCCGCGGATAACCGGCACGGCGTCACCCCCGGGCCTCTCCTCGACAAAACTGGCCGTGGCGATCCGCTCGAAGGCGATCCGGCGGGGCGGGATGGACGACGTCCTCGAAATGAAAAGCGTCCTGACCGGGTCGGCCTCGTGCAGGTTGGAGAGGACCTCGAGTGGCGAAAAGTAGAGAGACTCCTCCTCCCAGTGGCACGCCAGGCCCTCGCAGCCGGGCTTGAGTCCCTGGAGGGCGAGGACCCTGTGACGGGGGTTGATAGGGATACGTTCGAGGACCAGGTCGAACTGGAGGCGTCCCTCCTGGAGAAGTCTGGAGCCCTCGGGCAGACCCGCAAGATGCTGGCCGAGGTTGCGTCCGACTTCCTGGGCCGCGGCGCGCAGGGTCTGGGCCGAGACCGCAGCGTGGAACGTGGTCGGACCGCGATGGTAGATCGTCGCGAGGAGCATGGGCGGATCGGGCCGATCGAGTTCTGGCGCTTCTGGTATCGTCGCTTCGCTGGAGGAGGCGGTGGAGCGGATGATGGCGAGGATCGCGCTCGCCGCCTGGGGCGAGAGGGGTTCGGCGCCGAGGGCCGTCGCGCTGGAAAAGAGGGCTGAGACCAGCACCAATGCCACCGCCGCGGGTCTCCGCGGGGCAAGAGATCGGCGAAACGGCTCAGCGGACGTGGGCATGGATGCCTCGAACGATCGGTCGCGAGATATCGCGAATATAACCGCGCCGGAGACGAGCTGTCAAACGGCGATTCGGGAAGTGCCGTGGTGCTCGCGTGCAGGCGAGTGCGAGGCAGCGCCGGGTGGAAAACCGATTCGAAGGCCTGGTGGCCCGGGGTGTCGGCATCGGCCGAGGTGCCGGCTCGACGCTGAAGTTTGACAGGCTCCGAGACTGATGAATATAATCTCGCTTGCGAAGCCGGCAGCGACGTCGGGCTATCCGGTAAGAGGAAACGCAGCAGCGGAGGGTCGTCCTTGCAACTCACAGTATCGGGCCGGCACGTGGCGGTGACCGACGCGATGCGCGAGCACGCCCGTGAACGGGTAGGGCGACTGGATCGCATGGGTTCGCATCTGACGCGCGTGGCCGTGACGCTTTCCATCGAGGGGGAGCGCCACATGGCGGAAATAGTGGGGAAGGTGCGGAGGAGGGGTGAGATAGTAGCGAGGCACGAGTCTCACGACATGTACCTTTCCATAGACCAGGCGGCGGAGAAGTTCGAGAAGCAGTTGCGAAAGATGGAGGCGCGTTTCAAGACACGCCGCGAGTCGCCGAGCGAGTTGGAGAGTTGACCGGCACAGCCGGACGCCGGGTTTCAGCGGGTTCGTAGAGAGGTCAGGATTGAAACTCACCGAGATATTTGCGGAGGAGAACGTCGTTCCCGACGTTGCGGCGACGCAGAAGCGCGAGGTGATAACCGAGTTGGTGAACGTGCTCTGCGAGTCGGGGGCGGTGGCGCCGAGCGCCGCAAAGGGGCTTGTGCGCGCGCTCATGCGGAGAGAGGAACTGGGGACCACAGGCATCGGGCGGGGCGTTGCGGTGCCTCATGCGAAGCATTCTGGCGTCAAGGGGGTCATAGGGGCACTCGGCCGATCGGAGCGGGGAGTCGAGTTCGACGCGCTGGACGGGCAGCCGGTGCACCTGATATTCCTGCTCGTGAGTGCGCCAGATGCCGTGGAGGCGCACCTCGAGGCGATGAAGAAGGTGACCCTCCTCTTGCGGAACGGCGACTTTTGCACGTTCATGAAGCGTGCGAAGGGTCGGGCCGAACTGGTCGAACTCCTGGCCGAGGCCGACGATCGGCTGCCGCCGGCGTGACGTGGGAGGGTCTCAGCCGATCGGAGGCGACGAGGTGGCGACGTTCGTGCGCGAGGTGCCACTGCTGCATCGGACGGGGCTTCATCTGCGCGCGGCCGGGAAGTTCGCGGAACTCGCGGCGCGCTATCAGTGCGAAGTCCGACTGGGCGTCGCCGGCAAAGTCGTGAACGGCAAGAGCGTGCTCGATATTCTCACCCTCGGGGCGGCACCGGGCGTGAACCTGACGATCTCGACGGACGGGCCCGACGCTGAGGAGGCCGTGAGGGCGCTGGAGGCGCTCGTTCGCCAGAACTTTGGCGAGGGATAGGTAAGTGGAGATAAAGCGCGGCATCGGGGTCAGCCCTGGCGTGGCGATCGGCGCGGCGGTGGTCATCGAGCGGGAGGGGGCCGGGATCGGCCGCACGTTCGTGATGCCCGACGAGGTCGAACCCGAGATGGAGCGGTTCGACGAGGCGCTTGCACGCTCCCGCGCGGAGATCGAGGCGCTCTCCGAAAAACTCAGGAAGTCCCTGTCGGACCTGGAAAACATCTCCGACATCTTCGAGATGCACAGACGCATACTGGACGATCCCCGGCTCAGGTCTCAGGTCGAGGCGCTTGTGCGAAATCGGCACTTCACCGCCGAATACGCTCTCAGCCAGGTCATGCGTCGCTACGTCAAATCGCTGGAGAGCGCTGGCGATTCCTATCTCCTCCAGAGGGTCCGTGATTTCGACGACCTGGAGCAACGGCTCCTGAGGAACCTTCGAGGAGGACAGAAGGAGGAGATCGGCCACGCCGGGAAGCAGGTGGTCGTGGTGGCCCACGACCTGATGCCCTCGCAGACTGTATCCTTCGACCGCGACCGTGTGCTCGCGATGGCCATCGAGGCAGGGGGGCGGACGAGTCATACAGCGATCATCGCTCGGGCGCTTCGCATACCGGCTGTGGTGGGAGTCGGGGAGATATGCAACGCCATTTCGGATGGCGACAGGGTCATCGTGGATGGCACCGGCGGCATCGTGATCCTCGACCCGGACGACGTGACGCTTCGACGGTACCAGGCGAGGGCGCGGTCGCTGCAGGTGATCGAGGAGAAGATCGCCGCCGAGTTCTGCAACCTGCCCGCCGTCACCCGCGACGGGCGTCGGGTCTCGGTCGAGGCGAACATCGAGTTTCCCCAGGAGGTTGCCGCCATACTCCAGTACGGGGCGGAGGGTGTTGGACTCTACCGGACTGAATTCCTCTTCCACGCGGCGGAGAGGCCACCGGGAGAGGAGGAACATTTCCAGGCTTACATGGACGCAATCCGGGCGCTCGGGGACCATCCCATAACTATTCGCGTCCTCGACCTGGGGGCGGACAAGTTCGACCTGGGCTACCAGGAGAGGAACCCGTTCCTCGGCTGCCGCTCGATGCGCCTCATGCGGGCCAGACCCGAGATATTCCGACAGCAGATCAAGGCCATCCTCAGGGCGTCCGCCTTCGGACGAGTGCGGTTCATGTTCCCCCTCATCAGCACATTGCCCGAGTTGCGCGAGGCTATGGCGATGGTGAACGAGGTCAAGGCAGAACTGGATGGCGCACGCATCCGCTACGACAAGGATATCCGCGTGGGAATCATGATAGAGGTTCCTTCAGCGGCGATCATGGCCGAGACCTTCGCCCGCGAGGTGGATTTCTTCAGCATCGGCACCAACGACCTCGTCCAGTACACGCTCGCCGTAGACCGCGACAACGAACACGTGGCTCACCTTTTCTCACCGGTGGACCCAGCCGTCTTGAGGCTCATGCGCATGACGCTCGAGGCGGCTCAGAAGGCAGGGATAGACCTCTCCATATGCGGAGAGATGGCGGGCGATATCCTATACACCGTCCTCCTGGTTGGGATGGGATTCCAGCGCCTGAGCATGGCCCCCACAGCCGTAGCAGACGTGAAGAAACTCGTGTGCTCGGTCTCGTACGAGGACGCAAGGCGCGTTGCGGAGGAGGCGATGCAGATGTCGAGCGCGACCGAGATCGAGGAATACCTCCGCGGCGTGACTCGCCGTTTCATCCCGGAACTGGTTGGCGATTAGCCGACCCGCCCCCGCGGCAGACGGGCAGCCCGCGCGACGGAGCGTCGGCGGCCGCGGTTGCGGGAGGCGCGTCAACCCCCGGCCAACTCTCGCGCGCGGCGCACGGCTGCCTCCACCGCTTCGATCATCAGTTGGCGGAAATGCCCGTCCTCCATCCGCCGCAGAGCAGCCTCGGTCGTGCCTCCCTTGCTCGTTACGAACTGCCGCAACTCCTGTGGCGACCTGTTCGAGGTAGCCATCATCTCAGCGGCGCCCCTTGCAGTCTGGATCGTCAGTGCACGCGCGGTCTCCTCGGTCAGACCCTGCGCTCGTCCGGCCTCTATCAGCGCTTCGGCTAGCGCGTAGAAGTATGCAGGGCCGCTGCCGCTCAGCGCCGTGACGGCATCCATGAGGCGTTCCTCGACGCTCACCACGATGCCCGCCGCGGAAAAGAGTTCTTCCGCCAGGTCGAGATCGTCGCAAGTGGCATGGCGGCCGGCGCAGATGCCGGTCGCGCCGCGCCGCACCTGGATCGGCATGTTCGGCATGGCCCTGACGACCCGGACCTTTCCTGGCGCGGCGCTCTCGAAACGGCTGGTCGGCACCCCTGCGCATATTGTTATGAGAAGGCGGTCGGAAGTGAGGTGGGGCCGGATCTCCTGGAGGACGGTCGAGAGGTCCTGGGGCTTGACGGCGACGAGGAGGACGGAACACTCGGCGGCGACGGTCGCGTTGTCCGCCGAGGTCCTGATGCCGAGATCGCGTTCGAACAGTTCCCTGCGTTCCGCGGAGATATCCGACGCGCGCATGGAGGCGGCAGTGTAGAGCGAGGCGTCGAGTGCGGCCCTCGCTATGGCCTCCGCCATCCGCCCCGCGCCGAGAAACCCGAGCCGTGCCTTCCTCATCTTCCTTCTCCACTGAAGATGGCCGTGCCGATCCGGACAATGTCGGCGCCCTCCTCTATGGCCACCTCGAAGTCCTGCGTCATCCCCATCGACAGATGCACCAGTCCGGGTACGCGCGCCAGGTGAGCATCTCGAATCTGCCGCAATGCCCGGAAGATGGGCCTGGTCCGCTCCGGGTCCTCGACCATCGGAGCCATGGTCATGAGGCCGGTGATCCGAACGTGCTCGAGACGGGTGAGCGTGTCGAGTGCGGCGTCGAGTTCTTCCGGCGCAAAGCCGCCCTTGGTTGGCTCGCGGCTCACGTTGACCTGCACCAGCGCCTCGACGAAGGTTCCAGCACGGGCAGCGGCGCGTTCGAGCGCCTCGCCAAGTCGCGTGCTGTCCAGCGAGTGGAAAAGGGCCACGCGGCCCACGAGTTTGTTAGCCTTGTTCGTCTGCAGGTGGCCTATCATGTGCCAGCGGATGTCAAGGGAGGAGAGCGCATCCTGTTTGCGCAGGAGTTCCTGGGGACGGTTTTCGCCCATGTCGCGATGGCCCAGATCGTGGAGCGCCCGGACCTCTTCCAGTCCAACGGTCTTCGTGACGGCTACCAGGCGGACATCCTCCGGGCGGCGCCCGCTCCGGGCTGCGGCCAGTGCAATGCGGCGGCGCACGGACTCGAGGTTTTGCAGGATAACTTGCCTCGGAATCATGGGGCATCGGCCTCCTGCCTGTTTTTCCGTGGCAACAAGACTTGACGCAGGTGGCCACGAGCATATAAATTGCCGTTGCCGAAAGCAAGGAAAGAAGTTAGCGTGACCGGTGAGCACCGGGGCCTACCATAGTGACGGGAGGAGGAATCGCCAATGGGCACTACGACCAAACGCGAGATTGCCGAACGTATCGCGCAGCAGACCGGGCTCGCTCAGGTGACGGTAAAAGACATAGTCCAGATGGTCTTCGACGAGATAGTCAAAGAACTCGCAGCGGGTAACCGCCTGGAGTTCCGAGACTTCGGCGTGTTCCAGGTCGTCGAGCGGAAGCCACGGACCGGCCGCAACCCGAAGACCGGCGCCAAGGTGGCGGTACCCGCGAAGCGCGTCGTGAGTTTCAAGATGGGCAAGGTGATGCGCGACAAGGTCTCCGGCGCCGTCACCGAGGCTCGGGCGGAGGCTCCGTCCGGAGTTCAGCCCGCTCCAACCACCACATCCGCCGACGTGGTGACCCAACCGCTACCGTGACCATCGCATTTTCCGCGGGCGCGCAAGCCTTTGGCTGACTTGACGTTCCAGCAGACGGCCCCCAGGCATCCGTCCCAGCGTTTCCTCGGCTTACCGCATTTTACGCAGATTACGTCATCTGAGTGGCACCGAGGGCTGCGTCGCCGACCGTCTGTGCATACCGGGCCAGGTAGCCTGTGAGACGTCGTTTCACGGCGGGCTTCCAGGACTTCTTCCTTCGGCTGATTTCCTTCGCCGGGACCTGTAGAGTGAGCCGTCGTGCGGGGATGTCTATCGAGATCGTGTCCCCATCCTCGATCAGTGCGATGAGGCCGCACATCATCGCCTCTGGCGCCACATGTCCCACGCATGGCCCGCGCGTTCCGCCGCTGAACCGCCCGTCGGTGATGAGCGCTACGCGACGGGTAATCTCCGGCGGGTACCCCGCGAGGGCTGCCGTCGGGGATAGCATCTCGGGCATGCCCGGACCGCCGCGGGGGCCCTCGTAGCGAATGACGAGGACACATCGCTCCTCCGGTGCCAGGAGCGACGGAAGCCTTCTTATCGCCTCGAGCGCCTCTCCCTCGCTGTCGAAGCAGCGCGCCCTGCCGGAAAAACGATGCATGGCAGGCTCGACGGCTGAGACCTTGACGACCGCGCCGCGAGGGGCGAGGTTGCCCTTCAATACCGCGATGCCCCCCTCCGACCGTACAGGAGCATCGAGGGAGTGAATGACGGTTCGCTTTCGCGAGACTTTCTTTCCGCTGGCCGGATCTTCCTCCACAAGGTACTCGACCTGCACTGGCCGGTGTGCCGCCGCGACATCGAGGACGCCCTTCCCCGACACGGTTGGGTTGTCGCGGAGAAGCGGCCGGAGGACGTTGAGTATCGCGGGGATTCCGCCCGCGTACTCGACATCTTCCATGAAATTGTCGCCACCCGGCCGCACGCTGACTATCTGCGGGGTCTTGCGACTTATCTCGTCGAACAGGTCCAGGTCGAGCGTTATCCCCGCTTCTCTGGCGATGGCGGTGAGGTGGAGGACCGTGTTCGTGGACCCCCCCATGGCCATGTCAACCATGATCGCGTTGAGGAAAGCATTGCGGGTGAGTATCTTCCGCGCGGTCAGACCCTCCTGCACCATCGCCACGATCCGCCGGCCACTCTCGAACGCTATTCGTCGTTTCTTTGCGGAGACGGCCAGTCCTGTCCCACAGCCGACGAGTGACATCCCCATCGCCTCTGTGAGGCAGGCCATCGTGTTTGCTGTGTAGAGGCCCTGGCAGGAGCCGCAGCCGGGGCAGGCGTTTATCTCGAGATCGAGAAGTTCTGCCTTACTGATGCGGCCTTGCTCGTAAAGCGGCCACGATTCGAACGTTCCCTTGACCAGGTCGAGCCTCTCGCCCTCGTGCGGACCTGGCTCTGCTGCGCGGCCGCCGAGCATCGGACCCGCGGTCACGACCACGCAGGGGATATCCAGCCTCGCCGCTGCTATCAGCATCCCGGGGGTTATCTTGTCGCAGTTTGTCAGAAGGACGAGTCCGTCCAGACAGTGCGCATTCGCGATGGTCTCCACCATGTCCGCGATCAACTCGCGAGAGGGAAGGCTGTAGCGCATGCCGAAGTGGCCCATCGCGATGCCGTCGCAGATGCCGGGCACGCCGAAAATGAATGGTACGCCGCCCCCCGCCGATATGCCGCGCTCGATGAAGCGCTCCAGCGTGCGCATCTCGATATGGCCCGGTATGAGATCCGTAAAACTCGATGCTATTCCGATGAGGGGCTGACCGAGCTGGCTGCGGCTCATTCCGGTTGCAAATAGAAGGGCTCGGTTCGGCGTTGCCGCGAGGTCCGTCGCGAGAAAGGCGCTTCGCAGCCGCTGTTCTGCCGAACGGGAGTGGCGACCGGACGCGACCGATTTCCTTGCCATGATTTCCTCCTGAGTCACGCTATTTGACGTCGCGAGCGCAGCGGAACCCCACGGTGACGTCGTCAGAATCCTGCTGCATGGGCCAACGCGCCGTGCACAGGGCAGAGAACTCGTCCTGTTCGTTCCACGCTGCTCCACGGACGACGCGCATGCGGGCGCCGGCCGATGGGACGGGTCCGGCGGTAGTATCCCCGTAGGGCCTGTACTCGTCCTGGACCCATTCCTGCGCGTTGCCGATCATGTCGAGCGCGCCATAGGGGCTTGCGCCGGACGGCACCGATCCGACCTCCCTCGGAGCGTCGCCCGCAATGACTGCCTTTGATTTGTCGAACTCATTGCCCCATGGGAAGTTGCGTCCATCGGCCCCACGAGCGGCCTTCTCCCACTCGGCCTCCGTTGGCAGGCGCTTGCCGGCATAGTTGGCGTAAGCCGATGCCTCGTCCCACGAGATGCCGGTCACCGGATAGTTTTCGTATCCCTTTCTAATCGTGTTTCCTACCCATGTCGGGGAACGCGGGGGGCGGGCGCCAGTCGCATCTATGTAAGCCTTGTACTGTGCGTTCGTTACTTCGCAGCGATCAATGTAGAAGGGGCCGACGTGCACTTCGCGGCCCAGTCGCTGCGCCATGATCCTGTCGGCGAGGGGTGTGTTAGGGGGTATCCCGAGGCGATCCAGCAGCGCCTGCACCGCCTCGGGCGAGAGGCCCATCGTGAAGGGTCCGCCCGGCACGTACACCATGTCCTTGGGCGTGGCACGGTATCTCGCGAGTTCCCTGGCAGCATCCTCTGCCGCGTCGGTGCCCGGATATTTAGCCACTATCGCTTCCAGTTTGCCCGTCGCGGAAGCGAAGTCTCCCTTCCTCCATGCCTCGAGGGCATCTGTCATTTCCCATCCGGCAAGGCGTTTGGCCGCTTCCCGGGCCTGGGGGGAGGTGGGGTGATTGGCAATGAGTTTTTCCATCTTCTCGCGCGCCCCCGCCGTGTTTCCTGCTGCGAGGTCTTCCTCGGCCAGGTTCGCAAGGATGGCGGCGTTGTCGGCGGCTCCGCTCTTGGCAATCCGGACGATGTCAGGCATCTCGCGCATCATGAGGGCCGTCTCGGAGGCGGAGGGATATTTCTCCTTCATCTGCTGCCATATGGCGACGGCACCCGCGATATCTGCCTGCTGACGGAGCACGCGCGCCCGACCCAGAAGTGCCTTTGGTTCGATCAGACGGGCAGACGCGTTGGCGTCAGCGTCGAGGCTCCTTGCCTCGACAAGGTCCTGGAGGCATTCATCGTAGCGTTCCTGCTGGAGCCGCTGGTTCGCCCTGTTTATGAGGAGCGCTGCCAGGCGCCGACGCAGGTCCGGCGTGTTCGCGTCAGGCGCCGCGGCCAGCGCGCGTCTCATGGCCTCGACGGCTTCGTCGGGCTGAGTAGTCCTGAGGGCCTCGGCATATCGGGCACGAAGGGCGGGCAGTTCGGCCTGCGCCTTGCGCCCCGCATCGGTTTCCGCGAAATCGCGTCCGATGTTTTCGAGAAGCCGGAGCGCATCCCCCAACTGGCCGGTGTCCCTGGCCTGCGTTGCCTGGCGGTAGAGTATTTCCGCAGCACGCTCCTTTGCGCGTGCGGATGCGGGAACGGCGGGGAACTCGACCGCGAGGGTCTTGAATGCTGCAACTGCCTCGTCGGTGCGTCCCTGGGCGGCCAAGGCTTCGGCGGCCATGAGTCGCGCCTCGACCGTGAGTTCTGCTATGCGCTGCCTCGCCTCGGGACCGGTGAAACGCGACCTGGCGGCAGCGAGTTTCTCGATAGCTGCCTGGACATCGTTTGCCGCCAGGAGGTCGCGGGCTTCTCGCAATGCCTTCTCCAGGAGCGCATTCTCGTCCTCGCTCCGGGTCCTCTCGGCCGGCTGGGCCGCCTGAACCGTTACGGGGGGTGTCTCGGCGCCGGGAGCGGGCGCGCTCCGCTCGGGTGTGGCGGACGCGCCATGGGAAGGAGGGGGCGGCACGCGGGCCGGCATCGCTTGAGAGTGCACTTGAGGTCCCGCTGCGGGAGACGCAGCCCGTCGTTCGGGCGGACGCGCCGCGACCAGCCAGAGCACCACCAGAGCGAGAAGGAACGAGGTCGCGAGAGCCATCACCGCAACGACGCGCCAGGAACGCTCGGAGACGGGCGCCGCCTCCGGCGTGGGTCGGGCGAGGGCGGAGTCTGCGCCAGGCGGCGGGTACTGCGCTGGCGCGCCCTCGAGACGGAGTTCCACGCGCTCCAGGTCCTCGAGAAGACTGCCGGCGGACCTGTAGCGTCGAGTGGGGTCCCGATCCAGCATCTTTTCTACCACCCTGCTCAATTCGATGGGCACGCGAGAATCTGCTACGGCCAGGGGACGAGGGCTTTCCTCGACGTTCTTCCTCAGGTAGCCCAGGGGTCCTTCGGCCGGGAATGGCTCGCGTCCGGAGAACATCTCGTAGAAAATCACGCCGAGCGAGAAGATGTCCGACGCCGGGGACACGCGTTTGCCCATGATCTGCTCCGGCGCCATGTACTTGGGCGTACCGACCAGTGCGCCGTAAATCGAGACCGCCGCATCGCTCGTGGAGGTGGCCAGGTCCGAAAGCGCGATCTTCACCGCCAGGCGGTTCCTGGACAGGCGGCGAACGAGGATATTCCTGGGCTTCAGGTCGCCATGGGCGAGGCGGTGCGAATGGATGGCGTCGAGTCCCTCGGTTATCAGGATTGCGAGGCGAAGCGCCTCGCGCAACGTCGGGCGGTCCTCCCGCATGAACTCGTCCAGCGTTGTCCCCTCGAAATCCTCGTACGCGACGTAACGTTGACCTTCCCATTCGCCCATCTCGATCAGTCGAAGGATGGCCGGGTGTTCGATGCGAAGCGCGCTGAATCGTTCGCGCATCTCGTCGAGCGCGGCCGCGACCTGCGGGTCCTGGGATGCGAGACGTCCGAGGACGCGCAGGAGGACGCGTTCACCAGTCGCCCGCCGCTCCGCCCTGCAGAGCCTGGCGATCGGACCCTCGGAGATGGTCTCGATTATCGTATAACCGCCGAAGACTTCGCCCGCCGAGGCGTCGCTCATGGGGTAACCTCGAAGGTAGCCGGCCGCCTTCCTCGCGGTCGCACCATGGAACGGATGATACCGCTCGAGAAAGAAGGTGTCAACGCGCGGCGTGCGGGGGAGCGGTCAGCATGTGCTGGCTGGGGCCGCGCTCCGGTCCTTTTACCACCCGGGCCGAGTCCCGGGCTTTGGGCTGCGGCTGTCCATCGGGGCATCGGCAGGCCCGACTGCCAAAGCCTCCAGCAGCGCACGGGCTTTGTGAGTCGTCTCGTCGTATTCCAGTGCGAGATCGCTGTCGGCAACGACACCGCCGCCGACCTGGAAATAGAGGGTACCGTTTCTTTCGATGAATGTGCGGATGACGATGTTAAGGTCCATCGAGCCATCGAAGCCGATGTATCCTATGGCGCCGGTGTATACCGACCGGCGGGTAGGTTCGAGCTCGTCAATGATCTCCATGGCCCTGATCTTCGGGGCGCCGGTGATGGATCCGCCGGGGAAGGTGGCCCTGAGAAGGTCCACTATGTCGCGGTCCGGCTGCAGGCGTCCCTCGATCGTGGCCACAAGGTGGTGCACAGTGGGGTGGGATTCGAGCGCCCGCGGCTCGACGACCTTTACGCTACCGTAAGAACATACGCGTCCCAGGTCGTTGCGTTCGAGGTCAACGATCATGGCGAGTTCCGCGTTGTCCTTCTCGCTCGCGAGTAGTTCCTCGCCGAGCGAGCGATCCTCCTCCGGCGTGCGACCGCGCGGACGCGTGCCCTTTATCGGGCGTGTCTCGACGCGTCGGCCCCTCACCTCGAGAAAACGCTCCGGAGACGCGCTGACGATTGCACCCCCGTCGAACTGGAGATAGGCGGCCATCGGAGCCGGATTGATAGCGCGGAGGCGCAGGTAGAGTTCGTGAGGCGGAAGGGGGAGGCGCGTCTCGAAGCGTCTCGAGAGATTGACCTGGAATATGTCGCCGGCAGCGATGTAGTCCTTCGCGCGCTGGACAGCCCTGAGATACTCCTCTCGTGTGAAGTTGCACTCCACCGGTTCCGGAGGGGCGGCAGGTGGTGGTGCCGAACCGGCTGGCTGCGCCATGTGGTCGAGGAGTCGCTCGATGCGCGCTTCCGGAGGCGCCAATGCAACGGCGCCCTCGCCGCGCACTTCCGCGGCCACCGCCCACGCCCTGCGCTTCGCCATGTCCAGGATAAGTGCCGCGTCGTAGAAGGCCATGTACATCTCGGGAAGTCCGATATCGTCGAGTGTTGTGCACGGTAGGCGTTCGACGAACTGGCCGAGGTCGTACGCCAGATAGCCCACTGCCCCGCCAGCGAACGGGATGTCGTTGTCGTGGGGGGCGGAGAAGCGTCTCATGACCCGCCGCAGCGCCGCGAACGGGTCGCCGTCGCTCTCTTCGACGCGACCCCCCAGGTCCAGCGTGACTCGTTTTCCGCGCGAGGTCAGGACCATGAACGGGTCGCAGCCGAGGATGCCGTAGCGCCCGTGGGGAGACATCACGATGCCGCTGTCGAGCCAGAACGGGTTTCGGGCGCGCACGAGTGACCGCAGGAGAGCGCCCGGGTCGGCCGGAAAAGGAACCTCGCGGCGATGGACGCGCGCCTCGGACATCGCTCTGCCCGATCTCATGGTCGTGGAAGGACTGGGCTGGCCGCTGAACGGCGACGAATCATAGTCGAAAGCATCGCCGCGAGCAAGCGCCCGTCAAGGTGACTGTGGAAGCATTGCGCAACGACGAGTGTAACCGTTATGCTTCATGATAGAAGCGTTCGAATGGCAACACGCACCTCTGAGGAGGTCATCATGGCGAAGGAACGGCGTACCACCCGTGGAGCCAGGGAACCGACCAGGGCGAGGCAACGAATGCGCAGGAACCGCTGGTCGAGTCCGGACGCAGAGCCGCTGGACGTGCGCGGCCATCACCTCATGTGTGCCGTCTGCGTCCGCGGCGGATGCCGCACCCCGCCGCCCGGCATGGCCACGATCAGGCGGCTCCTCGACGCGATGTGGGCATATCCATACGTCCAGTTGAGGGTCCTTGCCGACGTTGACGTGAACCGGGCGCATTACCTTGCGGAGTACGAGGGACGAAAGGGCCTGCCTCTCCCCGAGAACCTCGAGCGGCGCCGTCGCGATTATGTCTGGCGCCGCAAGGACCTCGAAGTATGCCGGGTCCTCGGAATACTCCCGAATACGGTCATACCTGCCTTCTGGGTCTACACGACTCTATTCCAGCGCCAACGCACACTGGACGGCATATGCCGCACCGGCTCTCCGCCGTCCGATGCGTGGCCCGAATGTCCTCACGCCCGCTCCGGCTACTACGAGAAGATCGCGAGCGAGCCGTTGCACAGCCTCGAGGAGCAGACCGCGCTCGGCGAGAAACTCGACGGACGGGGCATCTGGGCGATGATCCGGCCGCGCTCCAGGCAAGACATGGGGCTGGCGAAGGAACGCTCAGCCAGGTTCATCATGGAGAAGGCGAAGCGCCTGTACGTCCGTCCGCAGCACCTCCTGTGCATATTGTGCCGGCCCTCGAAGGAGAAGGTCCTTATCGAGGACAACCTGATAGAACTTCTCAGGCGAATGGAGGCGGACCCCGAAATTCCGGTCACACTCGTCGAGGGGTGCTGCATGGCCTGTGACCCCTGCAACGAATACCATGCAGGGGAGCACCTCTGTTACCACACGCACGCCAAGGACAGCCTGCGCGATCTCATGATACTCGAGCGGCTGGGCCTGCCGCCCGGTGCGACTCTGCCTGCGCGCGAACTGTACAGGCTCATTTACGAGCGCATCGGCTCGTTGAAGGAGATATGCGGCTGGCGCGATGGCACGAACACCGCTCCCTGGTGGGCGCCGTGTGGGTATGAGAAGCCCTATCTCGACGATGCTCGACGGACTGGGCTGGTCGTGAGTTCCAAGAAGCCGGCTGGTGCGCGAGGCGATTAGGAGAGAGGCGCGGGGGCACGGGAAACCGGGTTCTACTCTTGCAGTCGCAGCGCCTTCCTGAAGTAGCCGATGGTGCGGCGGATGCCCTCGCGTACCGATACTCTGGGCTCCCATCCGAGAAGCCTGCGCGCCCTGGAGATGTCGGGCTGTCGCACCTTGGGATCGTCGGTGAATTCGGGCGGATACGGCTTCTTCACAATGGGGCTGCGGCTTCCGGTGAGTTCGACTATCATCTGCGCGCACTCCAGTATGGTTATCTCCTGCGGGTTGCCGATGTTCACCGGCTCGCACTCGTCGGATTCGAGCAGCCGCATGATCCCCTCGATGGTATCATCCACGTACGTGAACGAACGCGTTTGCATGCCATCGCCGTAAATGGTTATCTCCTCGTTCCGCAATGCCTGACACATGAAATTCGGAATGGCGCGGCCGTCGTTCAGGCGCATGCGTGGTCCGAACGAGTTGAATATCCTGACGATTCGCGTCTCCAGGCCATGAACGCGGTGATATGCCATCGTGAGCGCCTCGGCGAATCGCTTGGCCTCGTCGTACACGCCTCGATAGCCGATGGGGTTCACATGGCCCCAGTAGTCCTCCGGCTGTGGATGCACCTGCGGGTCCCCGTAGACCTCCGAGGTCGAGGCCAACAGGAACCGCGCGCGCTTGGCCCTGGCGAGGCCGAGCGTCTTGTGAGTCCCGAGCGCCCCCACCTTCAGTGTCTGGATCGGCAGTTTCAGATAGTCTATCGGACTCGCCGGAGAGGCAAAGTGGATGACGTTGTCAACCGGACCCTCGATGTAGATATATTCCGTCACATCATGCTTTATGAACCGGAAGCGTTCATGGCCGAAGAGGTGTGCGATGTTGTCGGTCGAGCCAGTGATCAGGTTGTCGAGGCAGATGACCTCGTCGCCCCGTGCGATGAGTCGGTCAACGAGGTGGGAGCCGAGAAATCCTGCGCCGCCGGTGACGACAGATCTCATGTCTCGCGCCCTCCGCGACGAGGGATGACGGGGGGATTATAGATGAAAGGGCGACCCATCCTCAAATCGCAGAGTGGCAGCGCGAGGTAACGACGACAAGCATGCCAGAAGGGTTAGTTCGCGGCCTTGCTGTCGAAGAGAAGCCAGACCCTGTTGGAACTGCGCGAACTGATGGTCAGATTGTCGCGACCGAGGTTGTTCGGATCGTTCCACTCGGTCCAGCCCTGGATGTGTTTCGCGCCGTCGTCGAACCACTTCACGTGGCCGTCGCCGTAAGCCACGTTGTATCCCGAGCGATGATGGCGCGTGCCGAGCGCTTCGCCCGCGAAACCGCTAGTCCTGTCCGCGAAATCGAATGTATCGGAGGCGATGGCGCGCTCTCGCAGGAGTTTCAGCGTTTTGAAGGGTGGCGTCATGAACTGCACCCTCAACTCTGGCGTCACCCCCTCCAGAGTCCACTCGGCTATCCACGGCCTGCCATAACTGAAGTCGCTGAATTCCCAGTCGGGCAGCGTCGCCAGGTCTGCGACGAGCCATCCACCGGGAGGCGGGTTCGGGTCGCTACCATAGTTCTCCGGCAGGTTGCGGCAGTAGAACGGCGTGTTACGGTAAGAGTAACTCGAGAGTATCGCGGTGACGTAAGTGGCGGGTGGTCCAGCCTGGGCCGGCACATGTTCGAGCCTGCGGCCGTCGCCGCGCAGGAGTTGTTGTGGTCCCGATTTACCACCCAGTAGTTTCCAGACGGCGTCCGTGTACTCGTATGCGCTCGAGCCATAATAGGTCGTGGCCTTCCCACGCATCGAGGGGCAGTCCAGGACGCGTGGATCCTCCAGGTCCTCCCGCAGTATCAGCAGCCCCAGCCCGATCGGCATGAAATTCAGATTGCCCGGCGCGAGTTCGGTCGCAGGGTCAACCACCTCGTCGCCATATGCCACCACCATGTGGCGCGAAGCCCCCTGGTGTCCGGGATAGTTCCATATCCTGTCGCCATTCTGGTCTGTGAAGTAGCACCTCGCCAGGCCGTATCCGCTGTAACTCGGGAGATAGTCGCTGTTGTTGTTGGCATATATCTGAAGCGCCTTCCCGATCTGATCGAGGTTGTTGAGGCACGCTGTTCGCCGACCTTGCTCCCGTGCGGCGCTGAGCGCCGGTAGAAGGAGCGCTGCCAGTGTGCCGATGATCGCCAGCACGACCAGCATCTCGATCAGGGTGAAACCGGCGAGCAGCAAAAGGATACGCCTCATCGCCTTCCTCCCGCTTCACTTCAACCACGTTACCCATAGGATATTAGGTCCGCGTCGCCGCGGAGTCAAGCCCGAATGTCGAAAATCGGAGTTACCTCCTGTCGCTCCGATCGAGCCGGACGATTCGCCACAGCCGCCAATGCTTCCACGACCTCTCATAGACGGTGAACGGCATGGGTTCCTCGTAAATCCGGGGGTATCTCAGGTGCATATCTTCCCACAGGTCCATTCCGCGAGGTTCCGGCACGAGCAGGTACGCGCGCATCCCCCGGGTCTTCGACAGCATGTCGCTCGGGTAAAACGAGAGGGTATGGTAAAGCGATATCCGCTGCCCATCGCCCAGGAGCCTGCTCACGTCATACCCCCGATAACCGGAGACGACCAGAACCGCGGGGGAGAGATTCCGTTCGCAGTCCGCGATGACACTCGGCAGTTCGTCGTCGCTCGGCGTGTGCGGAGGGAGCAACGCATTCGCTCCCTCGAGCCAGAAGAATATGGCACAGGGTGCTATGGTCCCCAGACCGAGCAACACGCGCGATCTTCTTCCCTTGGCCGCGCCTGCGAAACGGCCGACGATGGCGACGGCGCACAGCGCCAGGGCCGGTCCCCAGGGAGCGGCTTCCGCGCATATCGTGCGCCAGCGTTCGCCTGCGCCCTGTGCGCTGCCGAGGCCGCGGAGGAAGAAGAAGGGCTCGCCCATTATGAGCCAGTTCGCCGCAGTCCACAGTGCAGCGATGTAAACCGCGGGCGCGAGGAACACGATGACCGTCGCCTCCAGATGGTGGCGGGGGCGGGCAGCGCGGGCCAGTCGAAACACGACGACAGCGAACGCGACCGTGAGCAGGGCAAGCGTCTGGGGCCATGCGGCCAGACCGGTCCCCAGAGCGATGGCCAAGTATGCAAGAGCCCGCAGGTGACCGGTCCGCAGCCAGTGCAGGAGGAGGCTGCATCCCGCGAAAGCGACCAGTAGAAGGCAAACCTCACTTGCGCCCCGAGAAACCCAACCCAGGAAGACGGGGCTGGCGACGAGCAGGAGGACTGCGCCGAGCCGCGCTGTCGCACCTACCCCGCAGATCCGGAGCCACGCACTGACCGATGCCGCCAGGAATGCGCCGAGCATGGCTTGCGTCCAGAAAGCCGCCCATGGACCCCCGAGCGGTGGCGGCAGTTTCACGAGGGCAACTGCAACGAGCGTGGGAAAGGGGGGATAGGCCAGGGATCCGATGAATCCCTGGCGACCGCGACTGAGGCCGGCCAGGAGGTCGTCCGCCACGCTCGCGCGCACGTTCGCCTCGCGAGAGCGCATCGCCGGGAACCCGAGGTACCAGGCGGCGCCCGCCGCGAGGGAAAGAGCGACCAGAAAAATTGCAGCCTCGGTGCGCCCGAACGCCCTTTGCGGTTCCCGCATCGTGCCCGAATCGGCCTTCGACTGATCCGCGGGCGTGCGGCCCTCCGTCGCTACCACCTTCGCTCCCTGCGCCATCGCTGCGCGGTCTCGGTACTGACGCGGTCAACCGGAGTCCGCTGTTCGTGCCGCGGGCTCCTCGCTACCGGACGGATGCTCCACGTATCCCGCCTCTATGTCCAGTCCGTGGCGCGTCTTTTCCCAGTAACTGGGCCTGGTCAGGAGTTGGAGGAATCCCTTCCATGCACCGACGCTCATGAGGAGCCAGTAGAAGGGCACCAGCAAACCGTACTTGACCAGGTCGTAATCGCCCCTCCGGAAGGCGGCGAGGAGCGTGGCATAGACGAACGCGAAGTTGCCGGCGAAAAGGCAGACGAGGCCCCATAGCACGATGGGAAATGGAAAGAGGCGGGTCACTCCTTCCCAGCGGAGTGTGAACCAGAGGGTGGTCAGCGTCCAGTAAAGTGGATTCACGAGGAGCGAGAAGGGAGTGCCGCCGACCATGACATGGAATCCGAGGGCGCGCGCGAGTCCCACTCGCCTCGCGATTGCGAACGGCCTGCGGAGCGCGACGAGATAAGTCTGAATATAACCCTTGACCCATCGTGAGCGCTGCCGGATCCAGTGGCGGGGATGGCTGCACGCCTCCTCCCAGGTGGTACTGTCGAGCATGCGGGTCGCATATCCCCGCCGGGCGATGCGCACCCCAAGATCGCAGTCCTCGGTCACGTTGAACGGGTCCCACCCCATGAGTTCCCGGAGGCGCGCCGTCCTGAAATGATTCGAGGTGCCGCCCAGCGGGATCGGCGCCCCCAGATCGCTGAGGCCGGGCAGAAAAAGGTCGAACCACATGCTGTATTCCAGAGTGAAGAGTCTCGTCAGAAGGTTCTGGCGCTTGTTATAGAAGTTCAGCCTGGCCTGGAGGCAGATGACATCGGTAGGGGTTTTCGCGAAAGCTACGACCGCCTTCTTCAGTTGGTCGGGTTCCGGCCGGTCCTCGGCGTCGTAGGTGACAAGGTATTCCCCCGTGGCGTGGGCCAGGCCAACGTTGCAGGCCCTCGGCTTGGTCTTCGGGTGGCCGTCCGGGACGACGATGACGCGCGCGAACGGCGGCAACTCCTTCGACCGCACCGCCTCCCTCGTCGCAGCATCATCCTCCTCGAGCAGCAGCAGCGCCTGCAGACGATCGGCGGGGTAATCAATGGCCCGCAGACCTTCCAGCAGCCTGTCCAGCGATTCCGTCTCGTGGAAGAGAGGCACGAGTATCGTATATGGCGGCAGGGCTTCATCTCGAAGAGCGGCGAGTTCGTCAGCCGACACCGTTATGCCCGCGCTTCCGCCGAGCGAGAGATGAATGAGCCAGAACTTGTACGCAACGATCGTGAGATAGAACCCGATCACAAGAGCGTTGATGACAGTGAGAGCGAGGGAAGGATCGGCGAGCAGTCCTGCCACGAGCACAAGGAGAAATGCAAGGGCGACGACCCACTGGCCGGCTGTGAGCACCTTCACCGCCGTGTCCTCGGGCCTTTCGAAGACCAGCCGGAAGGTCTCCCGCCAGGTGCCGTCCGAGATTCCGAGCGAGCGAAGCCGCGCCTCCGGAACGTAGAGAACCTCGTTCAGGACATGTGCGCCAGGCTGCCGGGGGCGTTTGCGGGGCATCTGCGTCTTCCGTTGCCGGTGCATCTCTCGTGGCCGCGACAGGATTATCACGGCCGTCTCCGCCCAAGTCAAACTCCTTGCGGGTCCGGGCGGCCCGTCTTGACGCGTGCGGCGAACATGGATTATAAGCAGCGGTGGACCGCCCCTGACGACATCTCGCGCGACCCTGAGGGGCGTCCTGCCGGGCTCAGGGTGTGGGCAGGTCAGGTAGCCTCGTAACCGAAAGGGATGTCCCATTCTCACGCCGTACGGTACACGCTTCTGGGGACCGATCATTGCGGCGCTGGCCAGTATCGCGGTATGCGGCGCATTCTTCCTCTGGCCCGTGGCGTTGGCGGCGGGGGTGGCTCTGGCGCTTGTGCTCAGCTTTTTCCGCGACCCGGAGCGCAGCGCATCTTTGCCCCCCAACGCATTCGTGGCGCCTGCCGATGGCAGGATAGTCGAGATCGTCAATACCGATGAGGCCGAACACATCGGTGGACCCGCTCTGAAGGTCGCGATTTTCATGAGCCTGTTCGATGTTCATGTCAACCGGATGCCCTGCGCCGCCACGGTGGAGTGGGTCCGCCACAGACCCGGAGGATTTGCCAACGCCAGAAGCCGAGCCGCGTCGGACACCAACGAGAGCATGCTGTTGGCGCTGCGCGACGATGCCGGCCGGCCTCTGTTGCTCCGGCAAGTCGCGGGCGTCGTGGCGAGACGAATAGTGTGTCCAGTCCATGCGGGCCAGCGCTTCGCCCGGGGCGAGCGGTTCGGAATGATCGCATTCGGGTCCAGAGTCGAACTCTTCGTGCCGGCCGCATCCCGGCCCGTGTTGCGCGTCGCGGTTGGACAGCGCGTGCGCGCGGGGGAAACGCCGCTGGGGGAGTGGCCATGAGGCGCTTCGCGATACTGCCCACCCTGACCACGCTGGGCAACCTCTTCTTCGGGTTCATGGCGGTAGTATACGTGCTGAAGGCGCATTCCGTGGCCGGAGACGAGGAGAGGTTCGGCATGCTCATCATGTGGGCAGGCTGGTTCATATTCATCGCGATGGTCATGGATGGGGTTGACGGGATGGTGGCGCGGCTGACGCGGCAGACGACGGAGTTCGGAGCGCAACTGGATTCGCTGTGCGACATGGTCTCGTTCGGTGTGGCCCCGGCACTGATCATCAAGATACTCGCCGATCAGCAGGAGCACCTGGAACGACTGGGCTGGGTCTCCAGCGTGTTCTTCGTGATATGCGTGGCGCTCCGTCTCGCGCGTTTCAACGTGGAGACGGATGAGACAGAGCAGAGTCATCGCGATTTCAGCGGGCTGCCGTCGCCGGCGGCAGCGGGGTTTATCGCGGCCCTGACGATACTTTTCATCCGGCTGAGGGGGGCCCACTCGCAGGAGTTCGCAGGTCTCCCGCGAATCCTCAAGCCGGTGATCAACTGGCTCCTCTACACCATACCCATCGTGGGGCTCGTGCTGAGCGGTCTGATGATCAGCCGCATCCGCTATCCGCACGTCGCCAAGAGGCTCCTGCGCAGTCGCGCCCCGCTGCCGTACCTGGTGCGCCTCATACTCCTCATCATCGTAGTCGTATTCACGCGGCCGTTCAGCCTCCCGGTTCTCGTTGGATCGTACATTCTGGTAGGCATGCTCGGGTGGGGGCGTTCGCAACTGGTGACGCGCTTTCTGGGCCACGAATCCTCGGATCTGGAGGATTGAGGCGCTCTGCCAGGGATGAGGGCCTGCCTGTGTCGCCCCCGCTCTCCCGGGCATGCCGGCGGTCAACTGAGCAGCCGCCTCCGCCTGAGCACCCACTCCGCCGTCGCCATGAGCACGAAGGCGACGAAGAGGAGCCACGAGTTCCAGAGAAAGACCACCACCGGCTTCACCTCTTCCTCCTGTCGTGCGCGCAGGACTTCGGGGAGCCTGTTGAGGCTCAGGAGCGGAAGATAACGCCCGCCTGTGGCGGAGGCAACTTGCTCGAGGAGGGGTTCGTTCAGATCGAGTCTCTCGAACTCGCGCGTTGGCTCGCCGACACGAAACTTGACGCGCCCCTCGCCGAGGGACCGGCCATCGAGCGATGCCTTCACCATGACCTCGTAGCTCGCCGGCTCGAGCGCGCCGAGTTCCGCCTCGTAGTCGCCGCGGCGTGCTGACACGGGCGAGAGATGCGTCTTGGTCTCGAGGGGCTGACCGTCGCGCAGGACCTCGGCGATGACCTCCGCACGGTCGGTCACCTGGCCCTCCTCATCGGTGACGCGCACGCTGAGACGGGGGATGTCGCCCGGTTCATAGAAGCGGCGGTCGGTGTACGCGCTGACGCGGGCACCCACATCGCGACGCGTTTCCTCTATGCCAGCGAGCCACCTCATCGCCTGGCCCCAGTACCGCACGTAGGGCGAGTCGCGCCCCATCCCTCGCATTGGTGCGTACCAGAGATACGTGCTGTCAACAGTTGCTGCGAGCACTCTGCCCGAGCCGTAGGGGCCGGCCGCCAGCGCAACCAGAGGACCATATTCGTTGGTGCGGCGCGGGTTCACGGCGAGCACATCGGCCGCCGGCTTGGCGCGGAGGACGCGGACGCAGCCAGAGAGTTCCGGCAAAGAACCGGCCCCCTCCTTGAAGAAGTCGCCTATCCCCGCGAAGATCGGATGTCCCCGGCCGGCGGCGGTCAGCGTGAAAGGAAATGGCTCCCGTTCCTGGCCATCGTTCAGGCCGCCCATGACTACGGGCAGCACCTCTGCGAGCGGGGTCGTGGCATATCCGCCAGGCCCAAAAGACCGCTCTCCGCCGAGCATCATCAGGCCGCCGCCCTCGTACACGAAGCGCCTCATGAACTCCATCTGTTCGCCCGAGAACGCCTCGCTCTCGATGCTCCCCAGGATGAGAACCCTGAACGGGCTGAGTCCCTCGTAACTCTTCGGGAAGCCCTCGAGAGCGATTCCCGCCACATTGCCTTGCTGGAGGAAAAGGTTCGGGCCGGTGCGGAGGAGCGCCAGGATTTCTATCTGCGGGTCTCCCTCCAACGTGCGACGCAGGTCGCGGTACTCGCTTCGAAGCACTCCCTCCACATAGAGGACGCGCACTCGCGGGTCACCGACCCAGACGGGGAATGTGCTCATGTTGTTCTCGGTGACGCGTTCCGCGGCATCGGGCGGGACCTCCACCGAAAGTTCGAAGTCTCCCTTCTGCTGAGGCGTGTACTTCAGCGTAACGACCTGCGGGCCTGGCTCGTCGTCGAGCACTATCTCCTCGCGCATCACCTCCACGCCATTCTCTCTGAGCACCACCGGCGCAACGCGGTTCGGGAAACCCCTCGACTCGATGAACACCTGTACAGGGAGAGTGGTGCGCACCGCGACGTCGCGCTTGGCGCTGACGCGAACGACAGCGATGTCGCGATACTCTCCCGCTTGGCCCATGACGCTCCCGACGCCCACCGGATAGACCGGGACGCCAAGCCTGGGGATCTCGTCGGCGGGGGATGATGTCGTCGTGTTGACTCCGTCGGTTACGAGGACCACGCCAGCCACGTCGCCGCTCCTCACCTGGCCCAGCGCCGTTCGCGCGGACGCAGCGAGATCCGTGGCCTGACCGTCTGGCGTGACGTTGCGGAGCGCATGGCGCGATGGGAGCGGCTGAGCGGTGTTCGCGAACGAGTACCAGTGGACGTCGAAGTCGGTTTCCAGTTGTTCACTCACACCGCCCTTCTTCAGCAGGGCCGAGCGAGCGCGTTCGAAGCGGCTCTCCTGACCCGCGAAGTCGTGAACAGACATGCTCTGGGATGCATCCACCAGCACAACCAGCGCTCGCCGCCTCGTGCTGCCCCGCTCGAACCTGATGGCCGGTCTGAAAAGACAGAGGAGTATGGCGGCCATTGCCAGGATGCGCAAGAGCACGAGGATGCCGACGTATCCCTGACTCACCCGGCGCGCGGCGCGCAGATAGAACATCACCGTCGCGCCCAGCACCGCCACCACAAGGAGGGTCGCGACCCACCAGGGCCAGCCCTGACCCAGTTCCAGGTGCACGTTGCGGATCATTGTAGCGTCTCGAGAAGGACCGAATCGGATTTTAGCACATCGCGGGCCCGCTCCGCAGCGGAGTCGCGCCGCGTCCGAACGCGCGTGCCGCTGGCATCCTCGGCGGTCGAAGGTATAAAATCAACACCGTGGCAAGCCCGCCCGCGACTCTGGAGGCGGGGCAGAAGCGACCGACAGGAGGAGGTGCCATGAATCGTGATCGTCCGAACGCGAACTGGCCGGAGGAGAGCGCTCCTCCGCGGAAAGCCGGGGGCCGCAGCCGCTCGCGTGTGCTCTGGCGAGTGGCCGGTCTCTGCGCTGCTGCACTGGTGGTCCTCTTGGCTCTTGTGGCCCTTCTGCCGACGCTCCTTTCCACGGCGTCCGGACGCGGATGGGTGCTGAGCCGGGTGAACAAACGCCTGAATGGAAAACTCGCCATCGGCGGATGGTCGCTGGGATGGTTCAGTCCTATCCGTGTGCGGGAGATGCGACTCTCCGACTCCGCTGGCCAGCCCGTCGTCGAAGTGAAAGGCATCAGCGTTCCGCGAGGGCTGGCTGCGTTCCTCGGGTCATCCTATGACCTCGGCGAGGTGGGGCTGGACTCTCCGCGCGTTTACATCGTCCTGAACCGAGACGGCACGACCAACCTGGAAAGGATAGTGCAGGCGCCTTCACCATCCGTTCGCCCGCCCGTGAGCGAAAAGCCGGCACGGCCGCTCGGTTTCGAGATACGCGGCCATGTCGCCCTGAAGGACGGCGAAGTGACGATCACCCCGGAAGGGCAGAAGCCTTTCATAGTGAGGGACCTGAACATCGCGGCTGTTGTCGAGGGTCTCGATCGCCCCATCAGGATTCAGCAGACGGCCAGGCTCGGCGAGAACCGGGCGCCCATGGATGTCACGGCCGCGGTGCTTGCCGTGAAGGATGGCCGCCTGTCTCCGCGCGACGTCCACGTCGAGGCCACGTTGAACCTGGATGGCCTCGACCTGGATTCGCTCTCCGGCCTCCTGGCCTTCTACGGCGTCCCGCTCCGACTTGGAGGCATAATCACGACGAATCAGGAGGCCAGGATCGAGGGGATTGACTCGATCCGCGCAAGGGGCCACATGAGCATCACAGGTCTCCAGACCACGGGACCTGCATTGGAAGGGGACACGATTCGGGTGGACAGCCTTCGCTGGTCGCACGATCTCGTGCGCGATAGAGACACCATTACGATAAACGACCTGCGCCTCGATTCGACTCTGGCGCGCCTTCAGGCACGCGGGAACGTGACCATCCCTGGCCAGGTGGCGGTTCCGGGTGGCTCGCTGGAGGCGGAGGGAGAGGTCGCGCTCGCTGCTGTGGCCGCGCAACTCCCCCATCTCCTGAAATTGCGCCAGGATGTTGCGATATCCAGCGGAAAGGCTGTTTTCCGATCGAGCCTTCGCGGCGAAGGAAACACGCAGCGGATTGATGCTGACCTCCGCATCGAGGACCTGTCGGGCGTGCGTGGAGAGCGGCGTTTTTCCATCGAGGCGCCCATCGTGCTCGCGGTGAAGGGTGCCCTCGACGGCGGCCAGCCCAGCGTCGAGGAACTCCGCCTGACCTCGTCTTTCTGCAATCTCTCCGGCAGCGGCAGCCTCGAGAAGTTCCGGCTGGACCTGGCCGCCGATCTGGCAGCCGCCACGTCTGAACTGTCCAAGTTCGTGGACATCGGCGATCGCAGGGCGGCGGGCAGTGCCCGTCTCACTCTTGCCGTCGGCGCGCGCGAATCGGCGCGAGATATCGCGGCGGAGATGAAGTTGAGCAGACTCTCCGTCGAGGGTTTCTCCGCCAGGGCGATCAGCCTGCCCGAGTTGACACTCGCGCTGAACGCCGTCGCGCCGGGAGTGGGGGCGACGATGCCAGATCGGTTCGAGAACGTTGCTCTCGCATTCGATGCCCCGTTCGCAAAGGGTAACTGCGGCGCCGATAGGATCGTGCCCGGCGCGGGTATTCCGCAAGTGTCCGGCGGGCGGCTCGACGTGCAGGCCGACCTCGGAGACCTCATGGCCTTTCTTCGCCAGTTGGCACCTGTGCCGCAGGGGCTTGACGTGTCGGGCAGGGCTGCCCTGACAGCCGATGCGGCGGTCTCGGAGGGGGTCGTCTCTGTGGGGCGATTCCACGTCGCGCTATCGTCGTTCGACCTGGGGATGAACGGCAAGCATTTCCGGGATCCGAAGTTGGAGTTGAGCGGCTCCGCGGTCATCGGCCTCGAAAGTCGCAGTATCCGGGCCAGCGATGTGGCGCTGGTCTTTGGCCCCGGCACGATTGCGGTGGCGCGTGCGGAGGTGCCTGACTGGTCGCGAGCGCCGCAGGGGATATCGGTCGAGACGTCAGGCACCCTGGACGCTGCGCGGCTTCTCGACGTCGCGCGCGATTTCGTGAGCCTCCCGCAGGGCAGCAGCGTGGGGGGCAAGGTGGATTTCTCCTTGGCAGTCGGATTCAGAAATCAGCGCCAGGACATCGAGAGCCGAGTGACGCTCACCGATGTGAAGTTCGTACACCCGTCCGTGCCACCGGTTGCAGAGGATCGGGTGGTTCTAGAGGCGGCCGGCCGCCTGGATCCGACTGGCGAGACGCTCGAACTCGACAGGGTATCTCTTGCATCCAGGCCACTCAACCTTGCGGCGGCTGCGAGCCTCGTGGGGTGGAGCGGCGAACGGCGGCTCCGCGCAAACGGAACGCACGAGATAGACTTGGAACTCGTCTCTCCTTACGTCGAATCGCTCACGGGCCAGAAGATCGCGATGGCGGGACGCGCGAAAGAGCCTTTCAGCGTGGACATGCGTTTGGACCAGACCGACTGGCGCTCGGTGCTCCGGGAGATGCAGGCCGAGTCGTCGCTGCATCCCTCGCGTGTCTCGTACCGTGGCGTCGTCCTTGAGAACGCCGAACTGCCGTTCGCCGTGGAACGGGGCTTCGCCTCGGCCCACCTGAAGGGGCAGGCCCTTCGGGGACGGGTGGACCTGCCGCTGACGCTGGACGTGCGCGATGGGCCGGGCCTAGTGACCGTTCCGGGAGAGGTTACCATCCTCGACGGTCTCACGCTGACCGATGACCTCGCTCGGGAACTCATCGCGCTGGTCAGCCCTGTCTTCAATCGGGCGGTGGTGATCGGCGGCGTGGTCGGATACGAGTCCAGGAGGTTCCGGTTGCCGCTCGGCCCCGATTGGGAAAAGGGGCTTGATTTCGAGGGGACGCTGGTCCTCGACGACGTCGCTCTGGCCTCTTCGGGATTCACTCAGTCGCTGTTTGCGTTGATGGGCATGGAGCCGGTGGCCATCGCCCTGCCCGACCAGCGCGTTGCAATCGCGATGAAAGATGGGCGCGTAGAACAGGGACCTCTCGTCCTGCGCCTGCACGATTACGCTGTCAGGCTCTCCGGCGTGTTCACACCGAAGGGTGCTGTCAGCATGATAGCCGAGGTCCCCGTGACGCCCGGCATGCTGAGGCGGTTCTTTGGGAAGGAGGGCGCCTTGGACGCCCTCAAGGGCGAGGTGCTGCGAGTCCCGATCGAGGGAACCATATCGGTTCCTGTCTATGCGGAACGGCTGGTGCGGGAGAACGTCATCAGGCTTCTTCGCTCTGCGATCGGCGCAGGCAAGTTCGGAGTGGGCAAGGGCCTGGACCTGATCCTTGGGAGGGAGCGGAAGGAGGAACCTGAAGGGACGAAGTAGGGACCCCCGATCGTCTTTTTCTGCCTTGTTCAAGAGCGCCTGAAACGCGGGGAAAGGCGAGGGTCGCGTGTCTCGAGTTGCTACTCGGAGGGCGAGAGGAGCCCTCTCGCCCGCATCTCTTCCTCGATAGCACGGATGAGCGGACCGAAGAGGCATTCGTTCTTCTGGCTTATCCTCATGAGATGCTCGTGAGCGCTGCGGATGAGATCCAGCCGCTCCTTTTCGGTTGCGGTCTCCTCGAGCCGATGGAACTCGAGGTCCGGCGCTTCGAATGGTTCGGGGTCCACGTAGATTATCTCGGTCAGGCCCACGCTGCGGAGCAGACCGACGAGGTGCTCATCGGCGTTCACCACAGCGACGGCCATTCGCCTTCCTGATCGGTCGTGGGTCGCAGCCTGTGCCAGCACTCCCATGAACGTGCTGTCCATTCCGGTGCAGTATTTCAGGTCAACGACCAGGAACGTCCTCCCCTTCGCCGCCATGTCCTCGAGGAAGTCCCGGACGCAGAGGCAGTTGTTCATCGAGGCGAGCCCGTTCACACGGAGGTAGACGGCCCGTTCGCCAACCGCCACGTCGTAGGAGCCCTTGAGGCCGTCGTACACGGTGGCGGACCTCTCAGCGGAAGGTGGTCAGACCGCCCTGCTCCGCTCCCCCTGGGATGGCGGAAGGACGTGCACCACGTTGCGGTTTCGACCCGGGGAGCATGCGGTCCACCACGTCAGAGCACCTTCGAGCCGGGCGCGGCCTCGCGGTCGGGCTGGAGCAGCCGCACGGCAGTGCCGTCCTGGCATGCGAGAAGCATCCCCTGGCTCTCGATACCCCTCAGCCGCGCGGGCTGCAGGTTCGTCACCACTACAACGCATCGTCCGACAAGTTCCTCCGGTGTGTAGTGTCCCTTCAGGCCAGCGACCGTCTGGCGTTGTTCATCGCCGAGGTCAACTCGGATCACGTACAGCCTGTCCGCATTGGGGTGGGGCTCGACCGAGAGCACCTTCCCGATGCGCAGGTCCACCTTCTTGAACTCCTCGTAAGTAATCATGCGCCTCTCTCCACCAGGACCAGACGCACGCGGTATCATGGCAGGGTAGCACAATGGCCGCCAGCGCGCAAGAACTGCGAAACCATGCGCGACCGGCGATGCCGCGTCGGGTACCGGACCAGTGCCTTATGCGTTGTGGGATGTCGCGTCCCCATTGTCCGCGCCGGGCGTATTGGCGAAAATGTCTATCCGTCGCCACCGCTCGCTCACGAACCGCCACAGGTAGAGCCCGTCTATCAGCCAGATATACACCGTCGCTGCCAGCCACGCGCCATGAAGGCCGAGGGCATCGGGCCTGCCCAGGATCATGCCAAGGGGCAGGAAGAGAAGCCACGCGGTGACCGCCGAGACTATCGCCGGCCACTTTGTATCCCCGGTTCCTTTGAGGCCACCGTAAGAGATGATTCCGATGGAGTCGGAAAACTGGAACAGGGCGACGTAGAGGAGTACTACACTGCCGGCGGAGACCACGGCGGGGTCATCGTTGAATGCCGCGACCAGCGGCCTGCGGAACAGGAAGAACACGAGCCCCATCGCTGTCATGTAGGCGCAGGCGAGGACCATGCTGACATATGTCACCCGCTTCGCCCGGGGTATATCTCCCTCTCCCACGTACCGTCCCACCAGCGCCGTCACCCCGATGTTCAGGCCGACGGCAGGCATGAAGGACAGGTGCATGATCATGCAGGCGACGTTGTTGCCCGCGAGGACGTCCTTGCCGAGGCGCCCCACGATCCAGGCGACGAACACGGCCCAGCTGGCCACGTCGAGCAGCCAACTGAGTCCGGCCCCTGCGCCAACGTTCACGAGTTGCCGCATGCGCCGCCATTCCAGCGGAAGCCAGCGACGCGTGCAAAATGGCCTGTCGAAGCGGGGAAGCAGGAAAACCGCTACGAGCATGACGGCCTCGGCGTAACTCGAGACCACGGTTGCCAGGGCCGCGCCTCTCATCCCCCACTCGGGCAGTCCGCCTCGCCCGAAGATGAGAAGATAGTCTCCTCCCACGTTCAACAGGTTTGCAACAATGCCCGTGAACATCGGAATGACGGGGCGTCCCACGGCCTGGAAGAAAGAGGCCAACGCCGTGGCCGCGCCGGTCGCCCCCAGTTGGAGCAGGCGGATCCGCAGATACGAGATCTCGAGTTCCTGCACCTCCTTCGCGTGGGCGAGGAAGCCGAACGCAACGGGCGTGCCGAGCAGGAGCGGCAGGGCCAGAACCTGGAAAACGCCAGCGAGATAGACCGCGTGCACCGTGTAGGGGCCGCCATCGCTGCGGCGTCCCCTTCCCAGCGATTGCGAGACGAACGTGTTGTTGCAGGAGATGAGCCCCATCATGAAGGAGGCGACGACGTAATATAGCAGGCCTGCCGGCCCTATCGCCGCGAGTTCGTCGCTGCGTCCGTGGGCCTGCGCGTACCGCGCTAGCATCCACGCATCCACGAACTGCATCATCGTCTGAGACATCATCGTGACGATGATGGGCGAGGACATGCTGAGGACTTCGCCGAGTTCCGCAAGGATGCCGGGCCGCTGCGAGATCGCCTCACTTGACGATGCGGAGCCTGACACTGTCTTCCATTCCCTGGAGATGCGTGGTTACGCGAGAGCCTCTCTCAGCGCGTTCACCACGTCCTGGGCATCCCGCTCGGTCATCCCGGCCGTGAGGGGAAGGCTGAGAGTGTGATCGGAAATATATTCCGCGTTCGGGAACATCCCCCGGCGCAGGCCAAGGCTCTCGCGGTAGTATCGGTGCAGATGAAGCGCCACATAGTGGACGCCCGTACCGATATTCCGCGCCCTGAGCGCTTCCCTGAGCGAGTCGCGGTCGAGTCGGGCGCGGGATGCGTCAACCAGCACGGTATACAGATGGCGCGCGTGGCAGCAGTCCGGCTCTGGAGGCGCTGGCAGTCGAAGCGGCAGGCCCGCGAGCGCCTCGTCGTAGAGCCGCCAGAGGCGCTCCCTGCGCTCGTGGTGCTCGTGGAGTTTGTCGAGTTGCCGGAGGCCGAGCGCCGCCTGGATGTCGGTCATGTTGTATTTGAAGCCGGGCTCAATTACCTCGACATGCGCCGGACCGTCCGGCCGGAAACGCCGCCACGCATCGGCCGAGACGCCGTGGAGGCTGAGGATACGCATTCGCTCGGCCAGCGTTTCATCGTCGGTCGTCACCATCCCGCCCTCTGCGGTCGTGATGTTCTTGTTCGCGTAGAAACTGAACGCGGTGCAATGGCCGATGGAACCCACCTTTCGTCCCTTCCAGGTCGCCTCGATGGCGTGCGCGGCGTCCTCGACCACCTTGAGTCCGTGCCTGCGGGCGATGTCCATGATGGCATCCATGTCGCATGCGCGCCCGGCAAAGTGCACTGGCATTATTGCCTTGGTCCGGGGCGTGATTGCCGCCTCGACCTGGTCCGGAAGAATGTTCCCCGTTGCACGGTCAACGTCAACGAAAACTGGCCGTGCTCCCACATGCACCACCACGTTGGCCGTCGCGCACCACGTCAGCGGCGTCGTTATCACCTCGTCGCCGGGGCCGACTCCGAGAACCTTGAGGCTGAGGTGAAGGCCGGCGGTACATGAATTGAGCGCCACTGCGTATTTCGCGCCCACGACGGCGGCGAAGCGCCTTTCGAACTCCTGGACCCTTGGGCCTGTGCCGATCCAGCCGCTCCGCAGTGTCGCGATCACCTCGGCGATCTCTTCTTCGCCGATGACCGGCGCCCCGAATACGAGGAAGTCCTTGCGCACCGAGTGGCCCTCCCGGATCTTACGTTCGCCTGTCTCGTGCCCCGCTCCGGTTCAACTCCTCGTCGTACACCGCCGTGATTCTACGCACCATGGTCTCGTGGCGAAACCGATCCACGAACATATCCCGCCCGCGCCGCGCCATGGCCCGCGCTCTCTCGAGGTTGCCCAGGGCCTCTAGCAGCGCCTCGCGCAGCCCCGAAACCGACCCGGGCGGTACGAGGAAGCCCGTCTCTCCGGGTCTCACCACCTCCCGGGCGCCGTCAACGTCGTAACTTATGACCGGGCATCCGCTGAGGATCGCCTGCGGAAGGACACGCGCGAGTCCTTCGCGGAGCGACGCGTGTATGAGGACGTCCATCGCCTTTATGACATCCGGGATCCTGTCCGGAGGGACAAGGCCAGCGAAGACCACCCTGTCGCGCACGTTCAGCCGCTCCGCAAGGTCGGATAGCGGACGCCGCAGTATGCCATCGCCCACGAACAGGAGCCGCGCCCGGGGGAACACTCGAACCACTTCCGTGAATGCCCTCAGGACATCTTCGTGTCCCTTGAGGTGGAAGAGGCGCGCAATCTTGCCGATAACGAGGTCATCGGGCCTCAGACCCAGGTCCTCCCGCACGCGTGCCCGGACGTCGTGTCCGCCGAGAAATGGCTCGACCTCCATTCCGCTGTAGATGGTGATGAACTTTTCGCGGGGTGCGATGCCAGCCGCTACGAACTGCTCCGTCATCGCGTCGGCCACGGATATGAAGCGGTTCGTGCACCGCGCGGCGAGGCGCTCGAGCGATCGGAACAGCCAGTTGCTCAAGGGGTCCTGCTGTGGATGGAACGGCGGGCCGTGGATGGTGTGGACGATCACCGGCACGCCCGCGCGGCTGGCGGCAAGGCGGCCCAGTATCCCGGCCTTCGAGGAGTGGGTATGTACGATGTGCGGGCGACGGTCCCGAAACAGGTCGAGGAGGGCCCTGTACGCGACTACATCGTGCCACGGAGATATGGCGCGTTTCAGAGAGGGCAGGACCAGGCACGGCACGTTATTCCGCCTGGCCCGGTCGAGGAGGCTTCCCTCCGGCCCCACGGCCGGACCCGTGACAAGCAATGTCTCGTATCCGGGAGTGCGACAGAGCCCCTCGACCGTCAAGAGGGTATTCTCCTGTGCTCCGCCCAGAATCAGGCGCGTGATCACGTGGATGCAGCGTATGCGGTTGTCGCGGGTCATCGCGCTTCGCCCTCGATGGCGTCGGGCGTTGGCCCGCGTCTGGCCTCGTGAGTCTGGCGCAATCGGGGAAGAGAGTGCTGGATTGTGGTGTCCGAGCCCCTGGGCACGAGGCGGTAGTGGATCGAGGGGGCGTCTGGCGCTCCTGGTGCGCGCCGGAGGATACCCTGGCGCAGTGCGATGAACACGATGCAGAGCGCTACAACGATGGCCGCCCCAAAGCCTGCCCAGAGCCAACGCGTCAGGCTGCTCCCGCGGTCGAGCGTGGAACCCGTGTGCCGGCTGGCTGCCGCGTCTTCTCCGAGGCGGTCGAGCGCCTCGCACAGTTCCACAGCCGATGCGAATCGGTCCTCGGGCCTCTTCGCCATCATCCTGGCGAGGAGCGATGCAAGCCCGGCAGGGAGGCTGGGCACGATGGATCGCGCGTCGGGGATCGGAGCGGATGCATGCATGCTCACGGTCTCGACGACGGTCCTGCCGCGGTATGGTGGAACGCCGGTGGCGGCGTGGAAGAGAGTGCATCCGAGGGCGTAGATGTCGGAGCGTATATCTGTTCTGCGCCATCCGGCGACCTGTTCGGGTGGCATATAGAACGGAGTGCCGGCGCCCCCCTCGGGAGTGTCTCCGGGTCTGAGCGCCAGCCCCAGGTCGGCCAGTTTTGCCTGGCCAGTCGCGGTCATCATGATATTGCCGGGCTTGATATCGCGGTGGACCATGCCGCACGATTCGATGTGGGCGAGGGCCCGTGCGATCTGACGCGCGATACTCAAGACGCGTTCCGGGGGAATTCGTCCTTCCGTCTCGATGAGCCTTTCCAGCGTGACTCCCGGCACGTATTCCATGACAATATAATGCGTGTGACGCGTCTGGCCGACGTCGTAAACCTGTACGACGTTCGGATGGGAGACGCACGCGGCGGTGCGGGCCTCGCGGAAGAAACGGCGGACGAATTCCGCGTCCGCGGCGAGGTGGCTGGAGAGCAACTTCAACGCCACTTCCCTGCCAAGGCTCCTCTGGCGTGCCCGATAGACGACCCCGGATGTGCCGCGCCCCAGTCTCGAAATGATTTCGAAGTCTCCGATCCGCGGCGCCATGCCCTCCTTTGCCATGGCCCGCCGCACTGCGATGATCTGGTCACGCGTAAGGAGCCGGCGTTCGACGAGGACGTCCTGGAAACGCCGTCCGGGGTCGGACGCTTCCCCTGATTCGATAAGCCGGTACGCCTCTCTCGCCTGCTCCTCGTCCAGATATCCCTTCTCGATGGCGACTTGGACCAGGCGTTCCCTGAACGCTCTGCTCATGCAGTCCCTGTGCATCAGCGCAGGATGGATGGCTGCCCGAGTCGCTCAGCGACGGGAAGAAGGTTTCCGCCGCCCACCAGCCTGGAACGTAGGGCGTCAGGGTCGAACCCTGAAGCCCGGGCATGCTATCCGCCGCCCGAATGGTATGCACCCCGGGGGTGAAAATGCAAGCGAGGCGACCGAGGTCTCCTCCGAAACCCGAGCGGCGGACTGTGGTTGCGACGGGCACTCTCCGGCCATATAATAAGACCCGATTGGGTGGCCCGCCTTATGCCCGGCAGTGCGTTAGCCGTGAACGAGAGAATGCAGCGACTGTATGCGGCCCACGATACTGGCTGGTTGCGAGTTGCTCGACCGGATCGCCACCGGCGCCGCGAGCGTCATCTATCGCGCCCGCGACAGGAAGAGCGGCGCTATAGTCGCTGTCAAGCACCTCGTGGTCAGGGAGAAGGCCGACCGGAAATACCTCCGTCATGCCCGGAACGAGTATCGCGTGCTCAAGGCTCTGGAAGGGCCCGACGGCCGCCCGCCAGATGGCATTGTGCGCGCACTCCGGCGCGCTCAGCGTGGCTTCCTCAGACGCCGCAAGGAGCACATATTGGTCATGGAATACCTCGATGGTCCCGACCTCCGGAGGGAGCGCCGTTACCCGCTGGGACAGATGGTGGATATCCTGACCCAGGTGGCGTCGGCCGTAAGCGCCATTCACACCAGGGGATACGTTCATGGCGACCTGAAGCCCGAGAACATCATCGTGAACCACGATGGGGTTGCCACGCTCGTTGATTTCGGCTTCGCCTGCAAGATCGGTGCCAGGCTGAGCACCGTGAGGGGAACACGTGAGTACATCGCGCCAGAGCAGGTCGAGCGGGGCATCATGACTGTGCAGACCGACCTCTACAATCTTGGCGCGACGATGTACTTTTTGCTGACAGGCCGCCACGTGCCCGCTATAATAGCCCCGCATGAGAACGGAGCGCATTTCATCGCACATCACAGGGCCAGGGCGCAGCCGCCGAAGGAAATACGCCCTGAGATCCCCGCGGCGCTCGACGACGTGGTCATGCGTTGTCTCGAGCGGGACCCGCTCGCGCGCCCATCGTGCATGGAAGAAGTGCTCAGCATCCTGCTCGGTCTCCGGAAGATGTTCACTGAATAAACGGGTTGTGCGGTAACGGCTGAGAGGTGGAGCAAGGTATTTCGATGAGCGCTGCTGACGACATTGCGATGGGCCCTGGCAAGAAACTGCCCATCATCGCGGGCTTCGAACTCATCAAGCGGGTCGGCCGTGGCGGTATGGGCACCGTTTACCGTGCCAGGCAGATCAGCGTGGACCGCATCGTCGCCGTCAAGATCCTCAAACCCAGCCTCGCGCGCAGCGCTTCGTTCATCAGACGCTTCAAGGCTGAGGCGAAGGCTGCGGCGCAACTCAATCACCCCAACATCGTCCAGGCGATAGACGCCGGAGAAGAGGGGGGATATTACTACTTCGCCATGGAGTTCGTGGACGGGGAGACGCTCCACCGGCGAATGGTGCGCGAGGGCGTCATACCCGAACTCGAGGCGCTCAAGATTGCGCACAAGGTCACCCTCGCCCTCAGCCATGCGTTCGCTCACGGCATCGTTCATCGAGATATCAAGCCTGGCAACATCATGATCTCGCGCAGTGGCGAGACGAAACTCTGCGACCTCGGCCTGGCCCGCGTCCTCGCTGAAGAAGACCCGCAGGTCGGCCGGGCCGCGATCGGCACCCCCTATTACATCTCGCCTGAACAGGCCATGGGGGTGACCGACGTGGATTGCCGATCCGATATCTACTCGCTCGGCGCGACCCTGTTCCGGGCCATCGTCGGCCGCCCCGCCTTCACCGCCCCCTCGCCTGCGGAGATCCTCGAACAGCACGTCCATGCGCCGGTCCCGTGGCCGAAGGACTTCAACCCGGACCTCTCCGACAACGTCTGTTACGTCATCGCGAAGATGATGGCGAAAAAGCCCGAGGAGAGATATCAGACTCCCGATGAACTCGCCGAGGATCTTCAGCGCCTGATAGATGGACAGGAGCCCAAATCGAAAGTCCTGCAACTCGAAATCCCGCCGGTCCGACTCTCCGACAAGGACCGCGAGGCGATGGCCGTGACCAGTGCCCGGCTTCGCAAGAAGCAACAGGCCGTTCGACAGTTCGCGGCTGTGCGGAAGGCCGTTGACGCCGTCTGCCGCGAACAGTCCATCCCTCCGCACGCCGTGGTCCGACTTCTCCACGGTAACCTCGATGAGCGCCAGCCCTCGACGTTCCTGAAGTACGCCGTCCTCCTCCTGGCGGAACACAAGTTCGCCCAGGCGCGCCAGGAACTGCGGCGCGCCGCCGAACTCGGTGCCGATGTCTCGGAGTTCCTGGCGAAACTCGATGCCCTCGGCGCACCGCCGGGCATGGTCTATGTGCCCGCGGGGGAGTTCATCTCCGGACCGCCCGGTCACGAGACCAAAAAGAACACGGGTGCCTTCTACATGGACGTGAACCTGGTGACGAACAGGAAGTACTACGACTTCATGCGTGCGACCGGCTTCCCGCCGCCACCCCACTGGATGGGTGACAAGATCCCCGATGGAACCGAGGATCATCCCGTCGTGAACATCACATGGGACGAGGCTAAGGCCTACGCCGACTGGGCCCAGAAGCGCCTTCCGACCGCCGACGAGTGGGAGAAGGCCGCGCGCGGCCATGACGGCCGAAGGTACCCGTGGGGCGACCAGTTCGATCCCCTCCGCTGCAACGTGAAGGAGTCGGGACACGGCGACCTGACCGAGGCCGGACGCTACCCCAGGGGGCGCTCCCCGTACGGCTGCGCTGACATGTTCGGGAACGTGATGCAGTGGTGTCTCGACGCCGGGCCGGTGCCCGGTGAAGATGCCGACGGCCGCGCCGTCTGCGGCGTGTCCTTCGACCAGTCCGGAGCCGAGACGGGTTGCTGGCAGCGGGAGTTCCGCAAGCGTCTCAGACGGAGCCGGAAGTGCGGGTTCCGCTGTGCGCTCGACGTCTGAACGCCGGCGCGCCCCGGCCATTGCGTGAGGGTTTGTACTCATGCCGTTGGCTCTCTACATAATGAGCGGCGAACGAAAGGGAGAAGTCGTCCCACTCGAGGAGGGGCGTCCCATTACCGTCGGAAGGAGCGCCGCCAACGCGATCCGGCTGCCCGATCGCAAGCTCTCCCGCATACATTGCCAGTTCCAGGTCATCGGTGGCCGTTGTCAGGTCATGGACCTCAATAGCACCAACGGCACGCTCGTGAACGGACAGCGCATCCAGGGCGAGGTGTGGCTGGAGCCGGATGACGAAGTGGAGATCGGCATGTCGCGCCTGCGCCTCGCCGAGATATCGCCCGCCGAGGCGGCGCTTGCAGAGGCGGAACGGCCGGCCCGGGCGGCCACGCGGACGTGTGAGGAGTGCGGGAGGCCGATACCCGAAGAGGACGTCGCCAGCGGTCGCGCGCGCTCCGTCGGAGAGCGATTCTACTGCCGGCACTGTATGGCGTCATTCGACGAGGCAACCGTTCGCGAGCCGGCGGCACCCACGTCCCACCGGGCACCCGCTCTCGAACCCGGCACGGAGATCGCTGGCGTGCGCATCGTCGAGGTCCTCGGCGAGGGGCGCCTCGGCCGCATCTACAAGGGCGAGCAGGTGAGCATGAGGCGCTATGTTGCCCTGAAGACCATCCACGTCAACGACGAGGATTGGACGCAAAAATACCTCAATGCCGTGTACGCCAGCGGACAACTCGTCCACCAGAACGTCTGCCTGATCTTCGACACCGGGGAGGAGGACGGGCTATACTATGTGGTTCGCGAGTATGTGGAAGGTGTTTCCCTCGACAGGCGCCTGGCGGAGCGGAAGGCGCTCGCGCTTTCCGAGGCCTACAGCATCGTCACGCAGGTCGCGTATGCACTCGAGTACGCTGCGGAGCGCCACGTGCTGCACGGGAACCTGTCGCCCAGGAAGATTCTCATCGGCAACAACGGCATAGTCAAGGTCACCGGCTTCGGGCTGCCGCAGACCCCGCCGCGCGGCATGGACGAGTCCGATTACCGGTGGGCCGCGCTTCCGTACACCGCGCCGGAAAGATTGCACTCGGAGGGGGCGCTCGATTTCGCGACGGACCTGTACTCGCTCGTCGCAATATTCTACCATGCAGTCACCGGCCGTCCCCCGTTCACGGCCAGCACTGTAAGCCGACTCGAGGGCAAGATATTGAAGCGGACGCCCAGACCCCTGAGCGACTTCGTCGAGGGGATTCCGGACATTGCTCAGCACATCGTGGACCGGGGTTTGACTAAGGACCCGATTAGTCGCTACCAGACGCCGCGCGAACTGCTGTACGAGTTCGAGGAGCGTCTCCGGCGCGAGATCTAGCCGGGGGGTGCCGCGAGCCCGAGTCAGGAATGGGAGACGGCCTCCGCATCGCAGAGCTCCGGATCCCCTGGGAGAACGCATTGCCATTCAGCATATTACAGCGCTACGTCCTGCGCGAGACGTTCCGAGTCGTCGCGATCTCCCTCCTCGCGTTGACAGCGATCATCTTCGTCGGAGTGTCGGTCGAGATGGTGCGCGAGGGGTTGAGCATCGTCCAGTTGCGCAGTATCCTGCCCTTCATCCTCGCTTACAGCCTCCCGTTCGCCATGCCGGCCTCGTTCCTGGTCGGGTCCGTCTTCTCGTTCGGACGCATGAGTGGACAGAACGAACTTTCCGCGATGCGCGCCAGCGGCATCGGCCTTCATCATGTCATATGGCCGCTCGTCGTCTCGGCCAGCCTCGTCTGTGCCGGCACCTTCTGGCTGAACCATTACCTGTTTCCGTGGTCGCTGGGCCACGTGCGGAACATGACTCAGGGCCTGATCAGCCAGGCGATAAAGTACGTCGGACGCAGTTTCACCAAGTACGAGCAGGGCGACCTCCTCATCTACGTGGGCGGCCTCACACCGGACAGAAAGTTCTGGAAGGATGTGGCGGTCATCCAGTTCGCCCATGAGTACCCCGCGAGGGTTCTGCTCGCGGAGCGAGGCCATTGCCACCTGGAGGAGGACAACTCTGTCGCCGTAATCTCGTTGTACAACGGGAAGGCGTACCAGCCCCAACTCGGCGAGAGGATCGGCACTCCCGTGATGGCTTTCGATGGCATGAGGTACCGCGTGAAGTTGGGCTCGGAGAAGAAGGTGCCGACCGTGGGCCTTGCGCCGAGCGAGGCGCGCCTCATCCGGGAATGTGTCTCGTATGCCGCGAAGCACGCGGGCTCGCTTACCGCGCGGGAGGAGATCGGCCGGTATCTCCTGTTCGCGGGCGAGTCGCCTGATCCCCTCTCGTGGAGGCACGTTGGTCTGGTGGAGTTCGACGCGTCCGCCGTTCCCACGCGCGTGCTCGTGGCCCAGGCCGCCCATCTGGTCCCCGCGACGGGCCGCTCCTCGGCCACGCTCGACCTGCGGAACGGACGAGAGGTCCCCGTCCACCGCGGCAAACTGCGGGAGAACGAAGCCATCCCATTTGCAGAGATAACGCTGGATCCATCAGCCGGCGCGCCGGAGGCCCTGCCCGTCGAGGGGACACGCCCTGAGGAACTGTGGTTCGAGACGCGCCCGAAGTATCTGGCCCTTCCCGACCTTCTCGACGCTCGGAGGGCGCTCCGCAGGGCTGCAGACGCCCTCCGCAGCGACCCGCGCTGGACCCGCGTAGTCCATCCCAGGACCAGAAGGGTCCTGATCGAGAAGGAGGAGGCGAAGCTCCATGCCGTCATGGCCGAGCGGCGCATTCGCCTTGCCCCCTTCAGGAACGCGGTGGACGATGCCTCGGCTGCCGTGGAGCGAGCGAACGAGGCCCTGCAGCAGGCGACGGACCGCATCGAGGTCCTCGCGCGACAAATCGCCGAGGTGCAGCGTTCGCGCGACGAGGCGGCTGCCAGACGCGACATGCTCCGCGCCGAAATCGAGAGGACGACTGGTTCCGAGGGAGATCAGGAACGGGTCGCGCGTCTGAGGGCTTCGCTTGGCCAGAGCGAGAAGGAGGTCGAGTCGCTTTCCGGTGAGATGAAGCGGCTCAGCGGAGAACTGGAGGCACAGCGTGCGAGATGCGAGGATCTGAAGGCGGAGGTGGAGAAGTCGCGCGCCACACTCGAGGCGGCGCGGAAGCGACTCGGCGAGGCGGAGGCTTCAGCCGAGGAGGCCCGGCGCCGCTACGAGCAAGCGAGGGCGGAGGTCCGTGACCTCAAGGTGATGGAAAGACTCCTGCGCGCGGATTCGGAGTTCCATTATCGGAATGCTGGCGCTGCGACTTGTCTCGTGTTCGTCCTCATCGGTATCCCGCTCGGAATACTTTCCAGGCGCGGCAACGTCATCATGGCCTTCGCGATATCGTTCTTCACCGTGATAATCGTGTATTACCCCCTCCTCATCGTTGGCGAGATGCTCGCGCGAGACGGGTTTGTCGTGCCCTGGCTCGCGGAGTGGATGGCGAACATCGTGGTGGGGATTGCCGGCGCGGTGCTGTTGTATATCACGGCGAGGGGTTGACGGTGCGGATACTCGACCGCTACATCGTCCGCAGTTTTCTCGAGCCGATGATCGTCGCGACTGCCATCATCGTCGGCCTATACATGGTTGGCGACGCGTTCGGGAAACTCGACAATTTCCTTCAGGAGGCCGGGTCGCTCCGAGACGCGCTGTTCAGGATGGCTGGCCTGTATTTCGTGAGAATTCCCGTCTTTGTCGCGCCGATGCTCCCCATAGGTATGCTCATCGGCGCCGCTTACGGCGTGTCGCAATTGAGCAGCCACAACGAACTGAGCGCCATGCACGCCTGCGGGGTGAGTCTGTGGCGGATCGTCGCGCCGGTGTACGTCGTGGCGGCGGCGGTGGCCTTCCTCGGCCTCGCAAATTACGAATATCTGATCCCGCGTGTGGAGGCCGCTACCGCGCGCGACCTCAGCCGCTGGACCGGAAGCGACGAGTTCAAGAAGGTAGTCATCCAGCCGAAAGAGAAACTGCTCGTCACCATGAACTACAACGTGGCAAGAGACGAGGCGCGGAACCTGAGCATCCTGGACGAGGCTACCGGCCTCGTCATCAGGGCCGAGCGCGGCGAATATCGCGGGGGATACTGGGAACTCCGCAGCGTGCAGCGCGGCGAGCGCGAGTTCCTGGAAAAGTTCAAGTGGGAGACCGACCTGACCCCGCGCGACGTCCGGCTGCGGCTCATCGAGCCCGCGATGGCGCCGCTGCGCGTGTTGCGCGAGGCCATCAGCAGGGACCCCGGCAACAACGAGTACCTCCTCGCCTATCATCTCCGGTTGGCCTATCCATTCACCGGCCTCGTCCTCATGGGGTTGGCCCTGCCGTTCGTGATCGGGCACGAGCGCATCCGACGGCACCGGGCGCTGGGGATCGGCCTGTGCCTCATCGTGTGCGGCGTCTTTTACACCGTCCAGTACATCGCGAACGATCTGGGACGCACCGGCAATCTCTGGCCCGCGGCCGCGGCCTGGCTGCCCATCGTAATCTTCGGTTCGCTCGGCCTCTATCTGCTCGACGCCCTGCACCGCTGAGTTTCGGTGCCGAGGCCGCGCCATTGCCGTGGATCGCGGTGCCTTCAACTTTCGATGCGCGCGAAGGCCCGCTCCCCGAGCCAGAGAGGTATGAACGTGGCCGCCATGCTCACGCCCAGCGCCAGCATCAGACCGCCCGGGATGTAGCGCCCCATCATCTCCGCGTGGGTCAGCCGGTCGGTCATGCGGCTCACGTGATAAGGGGCTGCGGCCAGGGCGACCGTCATCGCCACGTAGAGCATGCTCAGCACGAGGTTGAGGGTTCCGCCGAAACCGCTGACGATCTTGGCGGGGTTGTCCTCCCGCAGGTTAGGGTAGACGGCCCCCAGCCCCACCGCGAGTCCCGAAAGCCCGGAACATAGCATGAGGACCGTCCCCGCGTGCAACAGCATTCCCTCCGGCGGCACCTGCAGCATCACGTCGCTCAGGATCATGAGCCCCTCGCTGATGACGAACGATCCCATGAGCGCGAACCAGAACTTGCCGTACATCAGCTTCCTCCTGCTCAACGGAAGGAGCCCGAGTATCCAGAAACGCCTTCCTTCGAGGCTCAAGAGCGGGAATATGAAGCGGCATGTGAACGTGCTGAGCGTCAGGCTCGTGGCGCAGATGTTCATCAGCGAGATGAAGTTGCTCCAGAAAAGCGACCCGATGTTGTAACTGAAGTTGCGGAGGTTGGAAAAATAGACGGCGAGGAGACCGAAGAAAAGCAATCCCTGCGACCACTGCGCCGGGTCGCGGAGAAAGGTCTTCACGTCCTTCACGAGGAGCAGCCGCATCTGGGTGTTGACCCCGAACAAGAGCCGTTCGAGTATGCGGTAGGGGAGGTTGGTCCTGACGCGACCGTGTCGCCCGCCTCGCCCCTGGACCCTCTGATAGCCAGTTGCGTAGAGCCATCTTGCCGCGTATGCCCCCACCATCCCGAAGAACAGGCCATTCGTCAGGAGTAGCCACGTGTTGCGCCAGGCCCGACCCAGCGCGCCCGCCGCCAGATCCCGCACGGCGGCTGCGGCCCATCTGCTCGGGAGGAGCGGGTTCTCCGTCATGCGAAGGTGGCCGATGACAGACTGGATCCACATCTCACCGGAGGACCTCATGCCCTCGTTGAAGGCTTGCAGGATGCCGAGCCACCAGATGGAAGCGCCGAAGAGCGCTACGCCGGCCATCGTCGCGAGGACGCGGCGCGGCGAGCCGCTGACGATCCGGGCCACGAGCAGCGTTGCGATGCCGCCCCAGACAGCAGGCAACAGGGCGAACGCCCCGAAGACCACCGCCGCCCCGGGGTAGTAATGCCACGGGGCACGCTGAGTGACGCCGTAGGCAACGATCATCGGAAGGGCCAGGAACAGGAATGCCCACGAACTGAACAGAAGCGTTTCGCCTAGTTTGTACAGGTACAACTGCCAATCGGGTACGGGCCTCGCGAAGAGGAATGCCGTCTCCTGTGACCGGAAGAGGGAACCATAAGCGATGATCGCGTTGCTGAAGAAGAGGAGGACCATCAGCGTGAAGAAAAACAGGCTCAGGATCACGCTGACGACAACCTCCTTGAAGCCGGTGAACATCTCCCGATTCAGATAGGACAGGCCGTCGCGGAACATGATGTACAGGAATGCCCATATGCCGCTCGCCATGACCGTGATGACGACGATCTTTAGCACCGAGTGGTGTCGGAGGTCGCTCACCGCATGTCGGGCGCAGCGAAGGCGCAGCCTGATGAGGAGATTCAGCGGCGAGGTCACCGCCCTTCCTCCCGTCCGGTGATCTTCAGAAACATCTCCTCCAGCCCGCGTCGGCCGCCGGCCTGCTCCTTGAGTTCGTCGAGCGTGCCTACGGCGACGAGACGCCCGCGGTCTATTATGCCGATGCGGTCGGCGAGTTCCTCGGCCACCGAGAGCGTGTGGGTGCTCATGAACACCGTCGCGCTATCCTGCACAAGTTCCCTGAAGATGTCCTTCACCACTCGCGCTGTCTTCGGGTCCAGACCGACCATCGGCTCGTCCACGATGAGCGCTTTCGGATCGTGGAGGAGGGACGCGGCGATGACGACCCGCTGCTTCATGCCGTGCGAATACTGCTCGCACAGGTCGTCGAGGAACTCGCCCAGTTCGAGGCGTTCCGTCAGGCGCTCTATCTTCTCTGCGCGACGCGCCGGGTCCAGCCCGTACATGCGCCCCACGAACTCGAGGAACTCCCTCCCCGTCAATTTGTCGTAGAGGTACGGCAGGTCCGGTATGTAACTTATCACCGCCTTCGCGGCGATGGGTTCGCGGACGATGTCGTGGCCGGCGATGAGCACGCGGCCTGCGTCGGGGCGGAGGAGTCCCACCAGTGTCTTTATCGTGGTCGTCTTTCCCGCGCCGTTCGGACCGAGAAACGCGAACAGTTCACCCGCCGGAACGTGCAACGTGAGGTCGTCGACCGCGACCTTGGTGCCGAACCGCTTCGTGAGGTGCTCCACGCTTATCACCGCATCATCTCCGCAAGCGTCTCTGGCGAGGGCTCCTCGCGGACGAAAGTGAAACCCAGAAACTGCTGCTTCAGTACGTTGCCGTCGGGGTCCACCCACACGAGAAGGTTGAAAAACCCGCTCGACAGGTTGACCACGAACGCCTCGTACGTCCTCCTGCCGATGGTGACCGTCTCCTTGCGGAGTACCTCCGCCCATACCGCGGCCACGGAACCGGTCATCTGGTCGAGTTGTTTGACCAGCCATTTCTTGCCGACGGCCAGTTCGCCGACGGCGAGGGTGGGGGCCATCACCGAGTGGACGAACTGCCTCTCGTCGAAGGGTACCGTGGTCACGCGGGTCTCCCCCAATTGCCGGATCTCAAGGCGCAGCGTCCCGCCGAGCGGTGTGCCGTCTATGCTCACCATGGGGGCCGTTCCAGGGGGGGAGGAGACGGTCGAGCGGAAGTTCACGAGGCGACCGTCCAGGACGAGCGCCCTGAAGCGAATCTTGCCGTTGGCCATTGCGCCGAGGAGATTGCTCACCGACTCGAACGCGGGAGCGCGCCGCAGGTCTATCAGGGTCTCGGCGTCTATCGAGAGTTCGTTCCCCCGCTTTTTGACGCAGGCGACCGCCTGGCCGATCCGAGCCTCGCCGAAGTAGATGCCCATCTGGGTGACTCGTGTCGAGTTCGCCTGCCCTGCGAGCCGTTCATAGCTCGCCGAACGGGTGATCTCGCGTCCGCGCTGGAACGTTGGCAGCACGTCGTCTCGCACGAGACCGTACATCATCACGAGCCACGCGAGACTGATGAGGGCCGGTATCGAAACGCGCTGCAGGGTCCCCATCACGTTCCTCCATGTGGCCGGACGCCATTGTCGCTACGCATCGCCGTCCTTACCGTTGGCGCCGAAGACTTTCCACCAGTAATCCACCTCGTCGGGCGGGGGCCCCTCGTACTTCTCTATGGGCTCGTCCGCGGGAAACGACTCCCTGTGCAGGGTGTGGTCCACCTCCTCGAGAAACGCAGCCGAGTCGGTGACTTCCGCGCCGTATCGCCTGACGAACGCCTGTATGGCGCGGTCCGAGGTCACGACCCTTATGCCCCTCGGGTTTTCGTGATGCGAGACCGCCTGTTTGATGTCGGAGTCGGCGTCGGAGTTCGCTTCCGAAAATACTATCTCCAGTCCCTTCTCCAGCGTGCGGCGCGGCAGGTGCGCTGCGTCTGGCCCTCCGTCGAAGAACACAGTGATCCGCTCGCGATGGATCGTCCGAAACTTCGCCAGGAGATCCAGGAGATGCTCTCTCGCCTCCTCGGTCCTCGTGATGTCGAAGCCTTCCATCTTCTTGGAGGCCGCGAAGATCAGGTTGTATCCGTCAACGAAAATCGCCACGGTAGCGCACCTCTCCTGCCACCACTGTGGCGGCCACGCGGCCGGTGAGCGTCCTGCCCGCGAAGGGGCAATTACGGCTCAACGAGCGGAAACGCGACGGATCCGGAACCCATCGAACTGTCGGGTCGAAGAGGGTCACGTCGCCACGGGAGCCGGGCGCGAGAGTGCCCCCGGCGATGCCGATGACCCTCGACGGCGCCGTGCTCATCCACATGGGCAGCATCCGCTCGGGCTGGTGGCCCTCCGCTATCAGCCATGTCCATACAACAGCGGCAGCGGTCTCGAGGCCGATGACACCGAAGGGCGCCTCGGTCAACGGGCGCGACTTGGACTCCGGCGTGTGGGGTGCATGATCGCTCGCCACGCAGTCAATGGTTCCGTCGGCCAGACCCGCGATGAGCGACCTCCGGTCCGCCTCCGTTCGCAACGGGGGGTTCATCTTGAAGTCCGCGCCACCCCGCAAGGCATCCTCGCATGTCAGCGCGAGATGATGAGGGGTTACCTCCGCGCTCACCGGGACCCCGCGTTTTCTGGCCCTGCGGACGATCTCGACGGAGCGGGCAGCGCTGAGGTGCTGGAGATGAACGCGCGCGCCGGTCTCGTCGGCCAGGCGGATGTCTCGCTCGACCATCGTCGTCTCCGCCTCGGGCGGGTAATCCGGATGCAGGCTTGCGCCGCGGCTGAGCCGGCGAACTTCGCAGTGTTCGGCGAGGGGCAGCCGAACCGCCGCCAGACGTTCGAGCGCGGCCCTGCAAATCGAATCATCCTCGACGCCGTTGCCGTCGTCGGTGAAGCCGACAACCCCTGGTACCGCGGCGAGAGCCTCGATGTCAGTCAAGTTATTACCCTGCCGCCCGCGGGTCACGGCGACCATCGCATATACGCGCGGCCCTGCCAGGCCGTTCGCTCTCGCGAGCACCTCCCGGACGATTGCGGGCGAATCCAGCGGGGGAGTGGTGTTCGGCATCGCCACGATCGAGGTGAATCCCCCTGCGAGCGCGGCCGCGCATCCCGAGGCAAGGGTCTCTGCGCTCTCGTTGCCCGGTTCTCTCAGATGAACGTGGATGTCAACGAAACCGGGCATCACTAGGAGTCCGTCGGCGTCGAGCCGCTCGCTTGCGTGGTCCGGGTGCGAATCCCCGTCGGCCACGAGGCCGTTCACGATCCAGAGGTCGCGCACCGCATCCTCGCCCGTCGAAGGATCGATAACTCGGCCGTTCCTTATCAGGAGACTTCTCATCGTGCCTCGCGCCGGGCCTGGGGATTGATGCGCCTGCCCTCCGCGCGGATGCGGCGGTCCCTCGCAGCCGACTCGCGAGAAGATTCTTTCCTGAGCGCCTTGAGCCGGGCCATGATTCTCCTGTCACTCAGCCCGAGTATCTCAGCGGCGAGGATGGCGGCGTTGCGCGCCCCGGCCTTGCCGATCGCCATCGTGGCCACGGGCACCCCGGCCGGCATCTGCGCTGTGGAGAGGAGCGCGTCGAGGCCGTCCAGAGCCCAGCCCTGGAGCGGCACCCCGATCACGGGGAGCGTGGTGTGAGCGGCGACCGCGCCAGCGAGGTGTGCCGCGCCGCCCGCTCCCGCAATGACCACGCGGATGCCGGCTCGCTCGGCACCCCGGGCAAAGCAAGCGGTCTCATCCGGAGTGCGATGCGCGGACAGGACCCGCGCCTCGCACGGGATGTCCAGGTCCTTCAGGATCTTCACCGACTCCTGCATCGTCGGCCAGTCGGATTCGCTCCCCATTATCACGGCCACGAGCGGCCTGCGTTCCGCCATTTCTTCGCCTCTCCATCAGACTCATAACGCAATGGTACAGGGTGAAAGGGCAGGGCGTCAACCGCGCCTTGACGGAGGTTTCGCGCGCTTGCTAGACTCGCCGCGATGCGGGCGGGGAGACAACTATGGCAAAGACCGTGCGCATGGCCGTGCTACTGTCTGGAAGCGGGAGGACCCTGCAGAACTTCCTCGACCGGATCCGTGCTGGAACCCTGGACGCGATCGTGAGCGTCGTAGTGAGTAGCCGGGCGGACGCCTACGGTCTGGAGCGGGCGCGGCAGGCTGGCATCCCGACGGTATGCGTGCCATCCCGGAGGTTCCGGGGCGATTTCGAGAAGATGAGCAGGGCGATACATCGCGAGCTCGCCGCATACCCGGTTGACCTGATCGCACTGGCGGGCTTCATGTGTTTCTTCCGTGTGCCCGAGGAATTTCTTGGCAAGACCATGAACATCCATCCGGCGCTCATACCGATGTTCTGCGGAAAGGGATACTACGGCCACCGCGTCCACGAGGCTGTCATCGAGCACGGATGCAAGGTGACCGGTTGCACGGTGCACTTCGCGGACAACGAGTATGATCACGGGCCGATCATCCTGCAGAAGGTCGTGCCGGTGCTCGACGACGACACGCCCGAGACGCTGGCCGCGCGCGTGTTCGAGAAGGAGTGCGAGGCATATCCTGAGGCGATCCAGCTCTTTGCCGAGGGGCGATTGCGCATCGAAGGTCGCCGGGTCAGGATACTGCCGGCCCGCGGGTGACCGGGCAGGGGGCGTTCAGCGCGACGACCGGTTCAGAAGACCTCCTCGACCGCCCGGATGATGTCCTCGCGCTTCGCCATCACCATCCGTTCCAGGGCCGGAGCGGCTGGAAAGGGGACGTCCTTCGCGGCGACCCGTCGCACGGGCGCTTCGAGGTCAGCAAAGCATCCCTCCGTGATCCTCGCCGATATCTCGGCCCCGACGCCTCCGGTGAGATGGCCCTCCTCGAACACGATGCAGCGGCGCGTCTTCCTGACCGAGGCGAGAATCGTCGCGGTGTCCATGGGCTTCAGCGTGCGGAGATCGACCACATCCGCCTCGATGCCTCCGGCTGCGAGTTCGTCCGCTGCCTCGAGGCAGGTTCCCACGCCGGCGCCGTAGCCGATGAGGGTCAGGTCTCCGCCCTGGCGTACCACGCGCGCCTTGCCGATGGGGACCTCGTATGCTCCCTCGGGCACCTCGCCGCGCACGTTGTACAGGGCCTTCGATTCGATGAAAAGTACGGGGTCCGGATCGCGGATCGCCGCGGCGAGCAGCCCCTTTGCCTCGGCGGGGGTGGACGGGGCGACTATCTTCAGTCCTGGCACGCTCAGGAATGCGGACTCGAGGCTCTGCGAATGGCTTGCTCCGTAACCACGGCCAGCGCCCGCGGGAGTGCGGATGACGATGGGAACGTTCACTTGCCCGTCGTAGATGTACCGGAGTTTGGCGGCATGGTTGGCAATCTGGTCGGCCGCGAGGAGTATGAAATCCATGAACATCACCTCCACGATCGGCCTGAGCCCGGTGATGGCTGCGCCCACTGCCACCCCGACGATGCTGTTCTCCGAGATGGGTGTCTCGCGCACGCGCTCGGGCCCATATTTCTCCAGGAGCCCGCGAGTTACTCCGAAAGCACCTCCATATGAGCCTATGTCCTCGCCGAGGAGGATGACGGTCGGGTCGGCCTCCAGCGCCTCGTCCAGCGCAGCCCTCAGCGCCTCCGAGAAAAACATCTCAGACATCCGCCTGCACTCCCTCGAGCGCTCTGCGCGGATCCGATGCCGGCGCTTCGATCGCCCGACGAACCGCTTCTGCGACGCGCGACTCGGCCTCCGCCTCCGCCGCTGCGGCCTCGCGCGAGAGGCCTGCATCCTCCAGACGCTGCCGCAGGACGCGAACGGGGTCTCGCCTGCGCCAGTGCGCCTCCTCCTCGCGCGACCTGTAAACGAGCCTGTCGCTCCTCGAGTGACCGCAGAACCGATAGGTGATTGCCTCGAGGAAAGCCGGCCCTGTCCCATTCCGCACACCCTGCAGGAGACGGCTGGCTGCGCACTCCACTGCCTCGACATCCATGCCGTCGCACCGTTCGGCTGGCATCGCGTATGCGGATGCGCGGCGGAGAATATCGCCCCCCGCGATAGTGCGCTCCACGGGCGTTGACATCGCATATCCGTTGTTCTCGCAGACGTAGAGCACAGGCAGTTTCCAGAGCGCGGCCATGTTCAGCGATTCGTGGAAGGTGCCCTGGCTCGTGGCGCCGTCGCCGAAGAAGCAGACTACGGCGCTGCCGGAACGGAGCGTCTTGGCCGAGAGCGCAGCACCGGTCGCTATCGGTATTCCGCCGCCGGTTATCCCGTTCGTGCCCAGGAAACCCAGCGCTGGTGCGCTCATGTGTTGAGACCCGCCACGGCCGCGGCAGTATCCGATCTCCTTGCCCATGAGTTCGCCGAGGAGACGCGCCGGATCGCCTCCCATGGCGAGCAGATGCCCGTGGCCCCGATGGCTGCTCACCACCTGGTCACCCTGGCGCAGGGCGTTGCAGACGCCCACCGCTACCGCCTCCTGGCCGATGCAGAGATGGCATGTCCCGCTGATCCTGCCGTCGGCAAGGAGTCTCTCGATCTGCTCCTCGACCATCCGGATGAGAAGCACCTTGCGATAGTCCTCGAGGAGAGCCAACGGTGGTTTCATCCGATTTGCTCCGGCGTCATTCAACGGGCCCTTTCCGTCTCCGCGAGCCCATTCTAGCCTTGCCCATGACAGGGCACAAGCGGAAGGCCGATTGACCGGGGTAGATTTGCGGCCCTATAATCCGCGCGCGACGAAGGAGGATGCGCCAGAATGGCGATAACGGCCGGAATAGACGAGGCAGGATACGGGCCCCTCCTGGGTCCGCTCGTGGTATCAGCGGTTGCAATCGAGGTGGGAGAGGCGCCGGCGGATGACGATCTCTGGAGTCGGTTTCAGGTGGGACACGCGGGGGACGGACGCGGCTCCCCGACCGGCGTGAAAGTGGGCGACAGCAAGGCCATGCACAGGGGGGCCAACGGCCTGCGCATCCTCGAAGAAAACGTCATGCCCTTCCTCGCCTGCCTCGACCGGGTGCCCGCCTCGTTCCGCGAATACGTCGAGCACCTCGCTCCGGGAGCGGCTCGGTCTCTGGATGACTACCCCTGGTACAAGGCGCAGAATTTCCCGCTGCCGTGCGTCGCGAACCCGGCGCGAGTGATGGACCGGGCGACGCGACTTCGACGCGCCCTTGATGACGCGCGAGCCCGATTTTGCGGCGCCTGGGTCGAGCCGGTCAACCCTCGCGAGTTGAATGCTGCGGTGGCCGCGCATGGCACCAAGTCCGCGGCCCTTGCCGGATGTGCTGTGTCGCTCCTGCGTTCGCTGGGTCAGCGGTGGCCCTGCACTGACCTCGATGTGGTGGCGGACAAGCACGGTGGTCGGAACAGATATGCTCCGATGCTGGCATTGGCATTTCAAGGGGCGCTGGTCGAGACGGAACGCGAGTCCGACGCGCGCTCATCGTACATCATCCGGGATCGGCAGCGGCGAGTCCGGGTCACGTTCTGTCCGCGGGCTGACGCAACGGTTTTCACCGTCGCTCTCGCCTCGATGTTCAGCAAGTACACGCGTGAACTCTTCATGCATCTCTTCAACAGGTACTGGTGTTACCGCGTCCCCGGCCTCAGGCCGACGGCCGGTTACGTGACCGACGCGCGCCGCTTCCTCCGTGAGATAGAACCCGTCCTCGCGCAGGCGGGCACGGACATGAACCTCGTGCTACGCTGCCGGTGAGGACGCGATGCCTGGTTGCGACCCGACATGCGCAAGGTGAAACTCCTTCTGGAATACGAGGGCACCGCCTACCTCGGGTGGCAGCGCCAGCCGCAGGGACTAACGGTGCAGGAGGTCTTGGAGGAGGCGATACGACGTGTGACCGGCGAGGCTTCGCGCGTGGTCGGGGCGAGCCGCACCGATGCCGGCGCTCATGCGCGGGGCCAGACAGCTCACTTCCGCACGAACTGGCCGCATTCGGTCGAGAGCCTGCAAAAAGCGCTGAACGCGGTGTTGCCCCCTGACGTCGTGGTCCTCTCCGCGGAGGACGCGCCGGATGGCTTCCACGCCCGTTTCTCCGCCAGGTCCAAAGTGTACGAGTACGCCATATGGAACGACCCGGTCCGACCCGCGATCGAGAGGAGGTATGTCTGGCACGTGAGGAGGCCGCTGGACATCGAGAGTATGCGGGCTGCCGCGCACGCTCTCGTCGGGACGCACGACTTCGCTGCCTTCGCCTCGTCCGGTGCGGAAAGCCGCTCGACGGTGCGCACCATCACGCGCGCTGAATGGCGCAGGGAGGGGAGAAGGCTCGTATTCACCATCGAGGGGCAGGGCTTTCTCTACAACATGGTCCGGGCGATCGTCGGCACGATGGTGGATATCGGGCGCGGCAGGATCCCCCCTTCCGCGATGCAACAGATACTCGAATCCCGCGACCGGCGCAGGGCCGGCAGGACCGCTCCGGCCCATGGCCTCTGTCTTCTCAGGGTGGACTACTGATCTCCCTCTGGTGAAACTCGGGAATCACTCGAAGGAGAACTGGACGTTCGGCCGGCCGCGCATGGTCTCGTGGACAGGGCATGACTCGGCGGCCTTCTGGAGGTCCGCCCGGTGCTCTGCCCCGATGCCATGGGGTAGGCGGATGCGCACCCTGAAATTGTCCATCCGCAGCGGGTCCTGCATGTAGTCGTAGGTGACCTCGACGTGCGTTCCCTTCGCGTCGAGCCCCTTGCCGACGCATGCCTTTGTGACCAGTGCGACCACGCACGCCGCGAGCGATGCGGCGAAGAGTTCGGTGGGATTCGGCCCTCTGTCCTTCCCTCCCCAGGTCTTCGGCACGTCGAGGAGGAGCGAATGATTGCCGCAACGCGCCTCCATTAGCAGATCGCCTTTGTTCTCGGCAGTAACGCGCATGACGCCTCCTCCGTTCTGGAACGGCGCGCCCGTCGCGCCTCTTCATCCTCACTATAAGCCAAAACGTTGCGCTGCAGCAATGGCACGGGAGCGGGAGACCCAACAACGTCGCCGCCCTGGCCCTGGTTTGACACACCAGCGCTCTGATTGCGACAATGCCAAGAGGAGCACGCCCCCGATCGCAGAGAAGCCTGTGCCATGGAGCGTCCGCTTCGTTTCCTCTTCCTGATAGACAACCTTCGTCCGGGCGGAGCGCAGAAGTCGCTTCTCGCGCTGTGCCGCGCCCTGTCGAAGACGCGCGCCGAGCCCATCGTCTGGTGTCTCGGTGGCTCGTCGGTTGTGGAATCGGAGTTCCGGGATGTAGGCGTTTCCGTCATGGGTGCGCGTGGTTCGAAGGTGCGGATGCCCCTCCAGCCGTTCGCAGTCGCGAGGTACATTCGCGACAACCGCGTCGTTCTGGTGCAGACGTTCCTGTACCATGCGGACATAGTCGGAAGGCTGGCCGCATGGTGGGCTGGCCGTCGGAAGGGCAACCCGCTGCCCGTCGTGATAAGTTCTGTCCGCGCTACGAACAGGCAGAATCGGTTCTGGCAGTTCGCGATGGAGCGGTGGACCGCTCGCTTGGCGGATGCGTTCACGGCGGTCTCCCGGCGGACACTGGAGTTCGCTGCGAACCACGAGGGAGTCGCGCGGGAGCGGGCGTTTGTGATACCGAACGGCATTGATATGCAGGAATGGTCGTCGCTGCCGGAGAAGGCTGCGGCGCGCGACGCGCTCGCCTTGCCCACCGGCTCCTGGATCGCGGGCACGGTGGGGCGGTTGCACGTCCAGAAGGGTCATCGTTATCTTATCGAGGCGGCGCGAGAAGTGCTGGCAGCGGTACCCGAGGCGCTGTTTCTGTTCGTCGGTTACGGGCCGGAGCGGACGCGCCTGGAGAGGCTCGCGCGCAGGCTCGGTGTCGCCGACAGGGTCAGGTTCCTCGGCTACATACGGGACGTGAAACCTGTGCTCGCTGCCCTCGATGTATTCGTGCTGCCGAGTTTATGGGAAGGCATGTCCAACGCCGTTCTGGAGGCCATGGCGGCGGGACTTCCTGTCGTCGCTACGGCGGTGGATGGTAGCATCGAGCAGGTGGCCGATGGTGAGACGGGTCTCCTGGTGCCGCCTGCGGATGCTGGTGCGCTGGCGAGGGCGCTCGTCAGACTGTATCGCGACCGGTCTCTCTCGGACCGCATGGGTCGGCGAGGACGCGAGCGCGTAGAGCAGGAGTTCTCGTTGCGTCGGACCATCGAGGAGACGCTGAAGTTATATGAGCGCCTCCTCGAGGAGCGGGCGGGAATACCCCCCGATCGCTGGAGAGGCTGATGGGTCACAAACTGCGCATGTTCGGCACGGGGCTCGTTCTGGCCGTCAAGCCTCTTCGTGTCCCTGCCCGGCCGCTTCACTTCCAACTCGAGCCGGCCACCGGCTGCAACTTGCGCTGCAAGATGTGTCAGGTCCCGTCGTACACGCGGGATCAGTTCAAGACGATGTCCCTGGACAGGTTCCGGCACATCTTCGACCAGATCCGTCCCATAAAGGTCGCGCTGAGCGGCGCGGGGGAGCCCTTCCTCAACAAAGACCTCCTTGCCATCGTCAGATATGCGCGCGAGAGGGGGGCATCGGTCCTGACCACGACCAACTTCACGCTGTGCAGCGGCAAACTCGAGGAGATCGTGGACTCGGGCCTCTCGCTTCTCAAGGTCTCCATAGACGCAGCAAGGCCTGAGACATACGCGAAGATACGCGGCCGCGATTTCCACGCGCGCATCGTGCGCGACATCCGTGAACTCCAGCGATTGAAGAAAGAGAAGCGCAGCGCCACGCCGTACCTCAGGTTGCAATTCGTTCTCCAGGCGGACAGCATCGGGGAGGCCGCCGAGGTGGTGGACCTGGCGCATGAACTGGGGGCGGACTCGATTTACTATCAGCCGCTCGAGACGCTCCTCGTGGCGGACAGGAAGGAGGAACTGACCCACGGTGTGACCTTCGAACTGCTGAGGCGAAGGCTGAGCGAGGCACGCGACCGGGCGGCCAGTCTCCGGATAGGCTCCAACGCCGGGATACTCCTGAAAAACCTGGAGTCCTATTATCGCAAGTACCAGCGCGGCGTGCCCGACGAACCGCCCGGGCGCGTCTGCCTCCTGCCGTGGTTCAGTTGCTACATAACGGTTGACGGCAACGTCAGACCATGCTGTTCGTTCGGCGAGGGGGAGACGCTTTATTTCGGGAATCTCTTCGAGCAGCGTTTCGAAGAGATATGGAACAGCGAGAAATACCGCGAGTTCAGGCGACAGTCGAAGGAGCGTCAGTTGCGCTACGAGGTCTGTCGCAACTGCACCCCCAACCGGCTGAGGGAGTTCGTGCGACTGGCTGGTGTCCTGCCCGGCTTCCTCACATCTGGACCGAGTGCATCAGAGACCATCGAGGCGTGAAGGTGTGACCGCCACCGGCCGACGGGCGGGCGATGCAACGGAGCAGGCTGCACGGGGAGACGTGGCGCTGCTCGGTGCGGCCATCGTCATCGGGGCGGTCCTCCGGCTCGTCGCTCTCGGGCTGCATCCCCTGTGGTGCGACGAACTCGCGACGCTCCAGCGCCTCGAACTTCCTCTCGTCGTTCACCTTCGCGCGATGCAGGGCAATCACCCCCTCTACGAGATTCTGTTGAGGGCCTGGGCGGGCCCGGCCGCGTCCGATGGTTGGATCCGGTTCCCCTCCGCGGTTTTCGGGATCGCTGCGGTCGCATTGACGTGGTGTCTGTTGAGGCCGGCAGGTGGAAGGGTGGCATTGCTCGCCTCGTGGCTCGTGGCGCTGTCACCTCTTCACGTGATGTACAGCCGGATTGCGCGGCCCTATGCGCTGGCATGCGTCCTCGCGCTTTCGAGCAACCTGTTTCTCCTGGCGGCGATCCGCAGGCGTCGCTTCTGGCAACTATTCGGCTATGCCATCTCGACCGCGTTGCTCATATACTCGAATCTCATGGCGGTGGCGCTCTGGGCGTCGCAGGCGGTGTTCCTCGCGTGGTTCTATCGGCGTCGGCCCCGGCGGCTCCTTCCCTGGCTTCCTGCGCTGGGGGCGGTGGCACTGATGATCTTGCCGTGGATGTCGTTCAGCCTGAAGGGGGCGGTCGCGTGGAGCCAGGAGACGCACTACACGGCACAACAGTTAGGTCGCTGGTTCAAGGCGGGGCACCTCGCGTTGTCACTCACTATCGGCGAGACTGTCCACCCGTTGAACGTTGCAGTAGTGGCGCCGGCAGCGGTGGGGTTCGGGATCGCGTTCGTCTCGGGTTGTCTCGCGGCCGCTCGCCGGAGGCGCCTCCTGCCGATGCTCCTCCTTGTTCAGGTAGGTTTCACATGCGTGACGGCGATGTATTTTGCTGCTGCGGCTGCAAAGCATCTCACGATCCTCTTGCCTGCCTGGTTCGGCCTCGCCGCGGTCGGGATGTCCGGCCTCCGCGGTCAAGTAAGGTTCCTCTGCACCGGCCTGGTCTCCGTCGCGATGGTGGTGTCGCTAGCGAACTACTTTTCCGGGCGCGAATTCACGGATGCGGACATGGTCACCCCGTGGCGGGAGATGGCAAACGCAGTCACGCGCCAGATGCGGCCTGGAGATACAGTGATGGTGGGGTACCGTCCCGACGCAGGTGCGCGAGACATGTTCGACCGCTATTTCCGACCTGCGACGCCGACTCGGCGACTTGACTTTGCCCGGTGGGATGCGGATCTGACATCTGCGGCCGCAGGGGCCGGCAGGATATGGCTCCTGCTGCACGACGGAGATCCCCACGCCGAGATCGAGCAGTGGCTGCGCAGGCACGGGTGGAGTTTCAGGGTGTTCGCGTTCCAGGATGAGGAGCACACGCTCGAAGGCCTGCGCGAGTGGATGTCCGCAAGGCGGGAGGGAATGCCGCTGCTCTCGTGGCTCGGTGCGCTCCCGCGCTATGCAAGCAGGCACCATTCACCCCTGTATCGGCTTTACCTGGTGACGCCGCGGCGCGAAAGGGCGGGATCAGCTGCGGGCTGATTGTGCGGGGCCCCACGCCTTCGAGGACGGGTCGGGCGCGATGTCGGCGGCGAGGAGGTCATCGAGGTTGTCGCGCACCTTTGCGATGGCGTCGGCGACGTCCCTCATGTCGGACTCGTCACCGAGGAGGTTCGACTGGAGCAGCCAGAAGCCCGTCTCGTCGCTGAGTTTCTCGGCGTTGGGTAGGCGCAGATTCCGGTAATCCTGTCGGTCCGTGGGCGGGATGAGCCACAGCGCCGGACAGGAGCGGGGAGGCGGGTCCTGTCGGAAAAGCCCCATGCGATAGAGCAGCGGCCACACCGCGATCACCGGTACGCCCTCGGCCCTGACGGCGGATATGAACTTCCAGCGCGGGAGGTCCTTCCAGTGCTCTTTGTCGTACCGCATTTGAAACATGTGGTATGCGCGACGCGTGACGCGAGGATCCTCGGGGGCGACTCGTATGCCGGGCATTCCCTGCAAGAGCCGTTTGAGCGCTGCGGCGTTGCGTGCTCGCCGTAGGGTCTGCTCTTCGAGCCGACCCAGTTGAGCGAGGAGGATGGCGGATGCAAACTCGTTCATCCGTAGGTTAGCGCCGACCAGGAAGTGCTCGTACCAGCCGCCGCCCGACCGCCGCCCGCAATTGACGTAGGACCTTGCCATCTCTGCGAGTTGCTCGTCGCACGTCAGGATGATCCCGCCCTCGCCCGATGTAATGTTCTTGCTGGCCTGAAAACTGTAAGTGTTGTAGGCACCATATGCGCCGACACCCTTCCCACGCCACTGGCTGCCCCATGCGTGCGCGGCATCGTAAACTATCTTCAGGCCGTGCCTTTGTCCGATCGTCTCGAATCGGTCAATGTCCACCGGCAGACCTGCGACATGTACCGGCAGTATTGCCCGCGTTCTTGGGGTGATCCGTCGCTCCACATCGTCGGGGTCGAGGTTACCCGTGGCCTCGTCAATGTCCGCGTACACGGGGATCGCATTTACCTTGAGTATGGCGCACGTTGTGGCCACGAACGTGTAAGGGGTGGTTATGACCTCGTCCCCGAAACCTATGCCCAGCGCGAGGAGGGCTGCCTCGATGGCCACCGTGCCGTTTGCGCACGCTATCCCGTATGCCGCGTCCTGGAACGCGGCGTAACGCCGCTCGAACTCTTCCGTCTTTGGCCCGAATCTCCAGCCCGAGGGGTTGTGAAGTACCTCGCGGAGTTGCCGTTCCTCCTCGGGACCGTGGATGGGCCACCTGGGCCATGGCCTCGTCCGGAGCGGCTTGCCGCCGAGTATCGCGAGCGTGGACATGTGGCGACTCCTTGTGGAGCAGAGGCATCGCATTATCAGTCGAACTTCTCCACGAGTCAAGCCGGCGTCACCGGAATGGACGATATCTCGGGCACATGCGCCGCAGGCGTCGAGATGGTACAATCTGCAAGGGGAAGCCAAAAGGGGAGGAAGCGGACATGTCCGAGGGTCAGAATGCTCATGAGGCGACCCACTACCGCAAAGCGGAGAAGGAGTTCTGCGAATGCTTCCTGTGCGCCCATCGGTGTCGCATCGCGCCGGGACGGAGGGGCGTATGCCGCGTGCGGGAGAACCGGGGCGGCACCCTTTACTCGCTAGTGTACGGCATGTTGATCGCTGCACACGTTGACCCGATCGAGAAGAAGCCTCTTTATCATTTTCAGCCGGGCTCCCGAAGTTTCTCGATAGCGACGGTCGGTTGCAACTTTCGGTGCGACTTTTGCCAGAACTGGAATATCTCGCAAGCGGCGGGATCCGTTATCCCCGGCGATTACACCGAGCCCGAGGACGTCGTCAACGCGGCCCTGCGGCACGGCTGCCGGAGCATATCCTACACGTACACGGAGCCGACGATCTTCTTCGAGTACGCCTGCGACTGCGCCAGACTCGCCGCCGCCAAAGGACTGCGCAACAATTTCGTGACCAACGGTTATCAGACGCTCGAGACCATCGAGAGCATGGCCGGTCTGATAGATGCTGCCAACGTGGACCTCAAGGCGTTCAACGATTCCTTCTATCGCGAGCGCTGTGGCGCCAGGCTGGACCCCGTCAAGGAGGCGATACGCGCGATGCACGAGGCGCGGATTCACGTCGAGGTCACCACGCTTCTCATCCCCGGATTCAACGACGACCCGTCGGAGTTGAGGCAACTCGCCGAGTTTCTCGCCGCGATCAGCCCTGACATGCCATGGCACGTCTCGCGGTATCACCCGGATTACAAGTTCGACCGGGCGCCTGTCACGCCCGCGAGCACCATATTCAACGCGCTCGAGATCGGCAAGGCTGCAGGGCTCAGGTACGTCTATGCGGGCAACCTCCCCGCTGGAGAGTACGAGAACACTCGTTGTCCTGCGTGCGGCAAGACGCTCATCGAACGGTCGGGCTTCCACGCGGAGATCGTGGGGCTGGACGGTTCCCGCTGCGGCGGGTGCGGCCACGCCATACCGATCATCCTCTGAAGCGTCCCCGACAACGCCGTCGGGAGAAGTTGCGCCCGGCGGAGGCCGCTGATATAGTCATGTGCGAAACTTCGATGCTCTTCGCGGGACCCAGCGGGACGGCACTCAGCAGTACGCTACCCGGTGGTGCAATGGTAGCACAGGAGGTTTTGGACCTTCTGATCGTGGTTCGAATCCACGCCGGGTAGCCAAACAGGTTGCGCGAGGTGTCGTGTTCGGCAAGCCCCGGGCCGCTGCCGGACGAAAACGTCCTTCGATGAGTCTCGGGTTTGGCGTTGGCTTCACGCTCCAGGGGAGAGGTGTCCGAGCGGCCGAAGGAGCAGCGTTGGAAACGCTGTGTGCGGTTTACCGCACCGCGGGTTCGAATCCCGCCCTCTCCGCCATCCCTTGCATTGTGCGCGCCAGGGTCCCGCTTGGGCGCGGATAGCCAGACAGGTCACAAAAAAGATGGGCGCCGCTGCCCAGCAGCGCCCGCAGCTGGTGGAGGCGGGGGGAATCGAACCCCCGTCCCGCGGCATTTCGGAAGAGGCTTCTACGTGTGTAGTCCGTCTTCTGGCTTTTCTAGACCCTCGGGAACTCCGACGGACAGGATTCCCCTCGGGCCCGGGTCCGACTGGAAGTTTTCCCCGATGTGCCGTCGGACGGCGCACACCGGGTAGCCTGCTCTTGTCGCCCATCCCGACCCCGCAGGCTGAACCGGGTGGACGTCGCCGTCAATTATGCGGCGAGTGCGTAGTGCGTTTCGGCACTTATGTTTTGCGTCAGGTGTTTTACGAGGCCTCCTGACAACCTCGACACGCAACCTCGACCTCAATCTGCCCGGTCGAATCCGTTCGCCCCCGTGGCATCATAAGGCCCGGGAGATACCTCATCTCCCATTACACATTATACACCATCACCATCCAATGACAAGCCCGTGCGCATTCTTCCAGCACCCGGCCAGGCCTCCGACGGACGGACGGTCGCGACGTGCGGTGCCGGTTCCTCGTTCGGAGCCCACCCGGTTCGAACCCCGTTGGCTCGGGCACACCGGAAAGCGAGTGCGAGTCGGCGCGCCGGTCTTCCGATGGGGAGCGGTTGTTCCCCCGGCGGCAGTGTCCCGCGTCGCGCGAATAGCGCTTGATCAATGCGACGTTGACACACGGGGAGGACAGTAGTAAGTTCGAAAGGTGCGTTTGCGCATGTACGGCGCATGGGCGCGATCCGGTGTTGTGACATCGTGACGTGGAGCGCCCATCCATTTCTTGCCGTGACGAACGGTGCGTTGCGCGACGTCACGGGACCGCGGAGGAGATGTGATGCTCCGCCTGGGAGTAGTCGGTTACGGCCGTCGCATCTCGGCCGTCATCAGCCACTGTCTGCGCAAGGTCGAGCCGGATATCCGAGTCGTGGGGGTCGTGGATCCCGATGTGGATGGCGTGCGGCAACGCCTCGACGAGCGCGATCGGAAGGATGTGGTGTTCTACAATAGCCTGGGGGAGATGGTTCGATCCGCACGCCCAGACGCGCTTGCCATAGGCACGCGATGCCATCTTCATGCACCCTACGCGATAGACGCTGCGCAGTACGACATACCGCTTTACCTCGAAAAGCCTGTGGCGATCTCGACGGAGCAAGCCGAGGCGCTCGAGCGCGCGTTCCAGAAGTCGAGGTGCGATGTCGTTGTCAGTTTTCCCCTGCGAGTCTCGCCGCTCTGCAGATTGGCCAAGGAATACCTCGATGCAGGCGCCGTCGGGGCGCCTCAGCATATCCTGGCGGTCAACTACGTTCCTTATGGCACCGTTTACTTCGAGGGCGGGTATCGCAACTATGAGATCACACAGGGTCTCTTCCTACAGAAGGCGACGCACGATTTCGATTACATGATGTACCTCATGGAGAGTACGATCGTGCGCGTCGCGGCGATGAAGCGTTGCGGGGGCGTGTTCGGGGGCAAAAAGAAGGCCGGCTTGCGATGTTCCGAGTGCGACGAGCGCGAAACGTGCCTGGAGAGTCCTGAGAACCGCGCGCGAAATCACAGCGGCGGAAGCACGTCGGACCATCTCTGCGTGTTCGGTGAGGATGTGGGTTCGCCCGAGTCGGGAATGAACGAGGATTCTTCTAGTGCGCTGGTCGAGTTCTCTTCCGGCGCGCAAGGGGCTTACACTCAAGTCTTCATGACCCGGCGCGACGCCGCGAGCCGCGGGGCGATCATAAGCGGCTACATGGGAACGCTCTCGTTCGACTGGTACAAGAATGAACTCAGGAGGGTTCGCCACCATGCGCCGTTCAGCGACCTGGTGACCGCTGACGGTAGCATGAGCCACTTCGGTGGCGACATGGAACTGGCCCACGATTTCATCGGTGTGATAAAAGGCAAGCGGCGCTCGCGCACCACGATCTGGATGGGCATCCAGAGTGCCTACGCGTGCCTCGCTGCGAAGGAGTCGGCCGAGACGGGTGCGTTCGTCCGGGTGCGTCAGGTGAACGCCTGACCGACGCCGGTCACAGCCTGAGCAGCGTTCCCCGCGACCCCAGGAGCGGGAGCGCTTGATGCATGTCCGACCTGCCGATGCGCATGTGGGGGCGCATCCCCGCAGCGCTGCGAGAGGAGATGCTCGCGTGACTGGACTTCCCTCGACAACTGGATACTTCGCCCTTCTGCGCGCGGATTACGAGCGAGAACTCTTCGAGAATATTCTCCCGTTCTGGCTGAAGAACGGGATAGACACCGAGCACGGCGGTTTCTTCACGTGTTTCAACAACGCGGGGGACCGCTTGTTGCATCGTCACAAGTTTACCTGGTCGCAGGGACGATTCGTGTGGGTGCTGTCGCGACTCTCGCGCTGGTTTGACCGGGATTTCCCCGGATGCGACCGCTGTCTCTCTTACGCGCGCCGCGGTGCCGAGTTCCTGATGCGACACGCCCGTCTGCCCAACGGGAATTGCGCGTTCATCCTCTCGGAAACGGGCGAGCCGATCCTCCTCGATTCCGAAGGCCGTCCCCGCGCCGCGCGTCCGGGCGAGGTGTACGACACGAGCATATATGCGGACGTGTTCGTGGTATATGGCTTGGCAGAGTTCGCCCTGGCGACTGATGACCGGCAGCCATACGAGTTCGCCGCCGACCTTTTCGAGACAGCGGTGCGGCGTTTCTACGAACCGGGGTTCCGCTCGGACCCGTATCCTGTCCCACAGGGTTATGAGCCGCACGGCCGGCCGATGATACTCATCGAGACCGCACACGAACTCGCCGAGGCGGCTCGCCATTTCGGGGATGAGCGTCGGTGCGAGGCCAATCTCGCCATCGCAGCGCAATGCATGGCGGAGGTGATGGACAAGTTCCGGGATCCGGAGACCAACCTGATCCGGGAGTTGTATTCGGAGGCGCCCGAACGCAGGGAGAACATCCTCGGAAGTTTCGTCAACCCCGGTCACATGCTCGAATGCATGTGGTTCGTGCTTCACCTTGCCACGCGTCTTGGTGCGAGCGAACGTATCGCCCAGGCGCTTGACGTCGTCCGGGCCGCTTGCAGGGTCGGATGGGATGCGGAGTACGGGGGCTTTTTCCAGTTCGTCCACAGAGACGGTGGCCCGCCTCGTGGTGCCTTGCCGCCCGATCTCGAGAACTCCGAAATGGCCAGGAAGGTGCGGGAGAACTGGGACAACAAACTCTGGTGGCCGCACTCCGAGGCGCTGTACGTCCTCCTGCTCGGATACCTCATCTCGGGAGAACGTGACCTTCTCGAATGGCACCGCCGCGTCCACGAATACACGTTGAAGACGTTCCCGAACCCCGACCGGTCCGTGGGCGAGTGGATCCAGATACGCACCCGCGACGGGACCCCGGTCGACAAGGTTGTGGCGCTTCCGGTCAAAGACCCGTTCCACGTCGCGCGGGCGCTGATGTTGTGCCTCGATGCGTTGCGGGGCACTTCAGCGCGCGGACGAAGCGGTTGAGAGGGGGACGTACTTCTGCGAGAATAACCTCTATGGGCATGCTGCCTTCTTGGCTCAAGAGAGCCCAGCGATGTCTCATCGGTAAGGGAACTCGCCAATGCACATGGCTGACGCATTGATATCGCCGGCCGTCGGGGGGACTATGTGGGCGGTTTCGGCGGGGCTGGCTGTGCACTCGGCCCGGAAGATCGGTCCCGAACTGGCAGAGCGCAAAGCGCCACTCATGGGTGTGCTGGGGGCATTCGTATTTGCCGCCCAGATGATCAACTTCACCATTCCCATGACCGGTTCCAGCGGCCATCTGGCTGGCGGAATGCTGCTCGCGGTGCTTCTCGGTCCGCATGCCGCCTTCCTGGTGATGTTCTCGATACTCGCAGTTCAGGCGCTCTTCTTCGCAGACGGGGGGCTCCTCGCGCTGGGCTGCAACGTCTTCAACCTTGGCTTCTGGCCGTGTTTCGTCGTCTATCCGCTGGTGTTCAGGCGGTTGGTCGGCGCGAGTCCGACCCGCATGCGTCTCGGCATCGGGGCGATGTTGTCGGCAATCCTGGCCCTTCAACTCGGTGCGTTCGGGGTGGTCATCGAGACGCGCCTCTCCGGTATCTCCGAGTTGCCGTTCGGCACGTTTCTCCTGCTCATGCAGCCGATACACCTTGCGATCGGGATCGTGGAGGGGATCGTCACGGCTGGTCTGATCGCGTTCGTCTCGAAGGCGAGGCCGGAAATACTGGCGGTCGCAGAGGCGCGTCAGTCCGGAGGCATGGTATCGGCCGCACCGGTGCTCGCCGCGTTCGGCGTGGCGGCTGTTGTAACGGCGGGGTTGTTCTCGTGGTTCGCTTCGACCCATCCGGATGGGTTGGAGTGGTCTTTGTTCAAGGTGACCGGAGCGACCGAGGTTGCGGCTCCATCGGACCGGGTTCACGAGATCGCTGAGCGAGTTCAGAGGAAGACGGCCATCTTGCCGGACTACGATTTTGCCAGGGGCGCGGAGGCCGGGGAGGAAGGAGGCGCCGAGGGACGGTGGCCGGCCATCAGCGCGGGCACCTCTCTCGCCGGTCTGGTGGGCGGTGCGATGGTCCTTGTGATCGCGGGCCTGGCGGGCGTTGCATTGCGCCGACTCCGTCGGCACGACAGGGGCTCGTAGATGGGCAATCTGGATGTTGCGTTCAACGACGTGCATGTCCTCGACCGGCTGTCCGAGATAGATTCACCGATTCGCTGCCTCGATCCGAGGGCCAAGGTCATTGTCACCATGGCCTTCCTCCTTACAGTCGTCTCCTTCCCGAATCGGGAGGTGGCGGAACTAATGCCGTTATGTCTTTATCCGGCTGTCGTGCTCGCCGTCGGTCGGGTGCCCGCGAGTGTCCTGGGGCGCTATCTCCTTCTCGCGTCTCCGGTTGCAATTCTCGTGGGGGCGTTCAACCCGGTTTTTGACCGCCACATCGTTTTCAGAGTTGGATCGGTGGCGATATCCGGCGGTTGGCTTTCGTTTTTCTCGATACTGGTGCGATTCGTCCTGACGGTGAGTGCGGCGCTCCTGCTCCTCGCCTGCACAGGATACGTCGGGGTGTGTTCGGCGCTCGGTCGGCTTGGTGCCCCGCGTCTCCTCGTGACCCAGTTCGTTCTCCTCTACAGGTTCATCTTTGTCCTTTCCGAGGAGGGGAGCCGGATGGTCCGTGCGCACCGGCTGCGCGCGCCCGACTCGCGCTGGCCCGCCATTCGCGTCTGGACATCTCTTGCCGGCCACCTGCTACTGCGGGCCTTTGACCGCGGCGCGAGGTTGCACGCGGCGATGCTGAGCAGAGGGTTCGACGGCTTCCTGCGCACGGGGCGCTCGATTCGCTGGAGATGGACGGATACGCTCTTCGTCTCGTGCTGGTGTGGTTTTTTCGCGCTCGTCAGGTTCGGGCATCTCGCGGAGCGCCTGGGGCGCTGGACGCTGGAGGCGCTGTCTTGAGTCACCATATCGTCGAGGCCAAGGACCTCGAATACGTTTACCCCGACGGCACGGTCGCGCTGCGTGGCGTATCGTTCCGGATCGAACATGGCGAGTCGGTGGGGATCGTGGGTGCGAACGGGGCCGGCAAGAGCACACTCCTCCTGCACCTCAACGGGTGCCTAATCGCAACGAAGGGGACCGTGCGCATCGGCGATTTCCCGGTGACGCCCGCCACGCTGCATCACATTCGCCGCAGCGTGGGGACCATCTTCCAGGATCCCAACGACCAACTGTTCATGCCGACGGTGGAGGAGGATGTCGCATTCGGCCCGCTGAACATGTCTCTGCCGGCGGATGAGGTCGAGCGGCGTGTGCGGGAGTCGCTCGACTCGGTCAACGCTGCGCACCTCCGGACGAGGCCGCCATACAAACTCTCGGGTGGCGAGAAGCGAGCAGTCGCGATTGCCTCGGTACTTGCGATGTCGCCCGATATACTTGTCATGGACGAACCGACCTCCGGTCTGGACCCTCGTGCGCGCAGGAGGCTCATCGAACTCCTGCGGGGTTTCGCTCATACGAAGATCATCGCATCCCACGACCTCGACATGATAATGGACCTCTGCCAGAGGACCATCGTGTTGCACGAGGGGATTGTGCTCGCCGACGGGCCGACGGATGACGTTCTCGGTGACGAGGCGCTCCTTGCGCGAGCCGGCCTGGAACTTCCACTGCGGCTTCAGGGTTGTCCCAGATGTGGTCGCAGGTCGCCGGCGGTTTCGAGGGCACTCGCCGCTGACGCCGCGCCATCCCGTCCGCCGTTGCGGAAGCCGAGGGCAGCGTGGTGACCCGTGAAGTCGTGGTACCCGTCTCGTCGGCAGCGCAATGGGTCTGAGGTGGCCAACGGCGCTCCCGACGGCCCCGCGAGCGCGTTCCCGCGGACTGGCAGTTGGCTTGCCGGTCTTTCGCGAATGCCTTATAATGTATCAAATCGAGTTCATCGGCGGGCAGCACGGCTGGCATGCCCGTAGCAGGTTCGACCACGGGCTGCACCTCCGACGGGGTGCAGCTCTTCCCGCGTTCATGCCACGTCACGGGGTAGTCGCTTGCCGGACCAGGAGAAACAGATAGTCGCCCAGGGTCGGGTGCGAGACCTTCCCATCGTTGACGAGATGAAGGACTCGTACCTCACCTTCGCGATGAGCGTGATCGTCAGCCGCGCGTTGCCGGACGTGCGCGACGGCCTGAAGCCGTCGCAGCGCCGGCTCCTCGTGGCGATGAACGACCTCAACCTCGGCCCGCGCGCCAAGACGCGCAAGTGTGCCAAGATCGTCGGCGACTGTCACGGAAACTACCATCCCCACGGCGACGCTGCCATATACCAGACGCTTGCCAGACTAGCCCAGAATTTTGTGATGCGGTATCCCCTCATCGAGGGTCAGGGCAACTTCGGTTCGATAGATGGAGATCCGCCGGCCGCTCCCCGTTACACAGAGGCCAGGATGAGCGCAGTCGCCGCCGAGATGCTCGCCGACCTCGATGCGGACACGGTGGACTTCGTTCCGAACTACGACGGCACACGTCAGGAACCTGTGGTCCTCCCCGGCCGCTTTCCTAATCTCCTCTGCAACGGAAGCACCGGCATCGCCGTCGGAATGGCCACGAATATCCCGCCTCACAACGTCCGCGAGATATGCGATGCGATCGTCAAATGCATCGAGGACCCCGGCGTCTCCATCAAGGACCTGTCGCTGATCGTCAAGGGTCCCGATTTCCCCACGGGCGGCCTCATATGCGGCCGGCGAGGCATAAGAAGTGCATACTCCACGGGCCGCGGCAGCATCGTCCTGCGCGGTCGCTACCACCTCGAGACCGGCAAGAGCGGAAAGAAGAGCATCGTCTTCACCGAGATACCTTACGGTGGCAACCCGGACCGCATACTTCGCAGAGCCGCGGAACTCATCAAGGCCGGCATCATCACGGGCGTCGCTGACCTCCGCAACGAGAGCGATCGAACCGGCATGCGACTGGTCTTCGAACTCCACAAGGGAGACAACGAACACGTCGTCCTCAATCAGCTCTTCAAGCACACCCCGCTCCAGGACACGTTCGGGGCCAACATGATCGCCCTCGTGAAGGGCCAGCCGCGCACGCTCAACCTCAAGGAACTCATCACGCTGTACATAGAACACAGGCGGGAGGTCGTGAGCCGGCGCACACGGTTCCTCCTCGAGCGCGCCCGCGAGCGCGCGCATGTCCTCGAGGGGCTCCTCGTCGCGCTCGACCATATAGACGAGGTCATCGCCATCATTCGCAGTTCGAGCGATCCCGAGGTTGCCGAGGGGAGACTGACCGAACGCTTCGGCCTCACCGAACGCCAGTCCAAGGCGATACTCGACATGCGTCTGGCCCGGCTCACCGGCCTTGAACGCACCAAGATCGAGTCCGAGCACGCAGAACTCAAGCAGCGCATCGCTGGTTACGAGGCCATCCTTTCCGACGTTAAACTGCTCCTCGATGTGATTCGCGAGGAGACACTGGAGATCCGCGAAAAGTTCGGCGACGCCCGGCGGTCGCAGATCGTCTCCGAGGTCGGCGAGTTCGACATGGAAGACCTCATCGCCGAGGAAAACGTCGTCGTGACCATCAGCCATGCGGGCTACATCAAACGCCTGCCAGTAGCGGCCTACAGACGCCAACGTCATGGTGGAAAGGGTGTCACCGGCGCAGAGCACAAGGAGGGGGATTTCACCGAACACCTCTTCGTCGCCAGCACCCACGATTACATCCTCTTCTTCACTGACCTCGGACGTGTCTACTGGCTGAAGGTGTACGACATTCCCGAGATGGGCCGGACGGCCAAGGGCCGCTCGATCGCCAACCTCCTGCAACTCCGTCCAGACGAGCAGATAACCTCGTTCGTCCCGGTTCGCGACTTCGACGAGGGCGACCTCCTGATGGCGACAGAGCGCGGCGTCATCAAGCGCTCTGCCCTGGCCGAATACAGCCATCCGAAGCGAACCGGCATCATCGCCATAAAACTCGACGAGGGCGACAAACTGATCGGCGTTCGCCGGATAACGCCCGGTCAGCATGTGCTCCTCGTCACTCGCCAGGGCATGGCTTTGCGCTTCCGCGAGTCCTCCGTCCGACGCATGGGTCGCGTCAGCAGGGGGGTCCGCGGAATACGACTGCGAGAAAACGATGCTGTCGTCGCCGTCATCGCCGCCACCGAAGACGTCACCATCCTCACCATATGCGAGAACGGCTACGGAAAAAGGACAGCCATTTCCGAATATCGCCTCACCAACCGCGGCGGCAAAGGGGTCATCAACATCAAGACCACCCAGCGCAACGGGCCCGTGGTTGACGCTGTCGAGGTCTCTGACGACGACGAGGTGATACTCATGAGCCAGAAGGGCATGGCCATACGCTCCCGCGTGCGCAACGTGCGAGTGATAGGACGTGCCACGCAAGGGGTCCGGGTCATCCAGCTGGCGCAGGACGACAAACTCGTGGCGGTCGCCAGAATTCCGTCAGAAGAGGAAGAAGCCGCTGCCGCCGGCGAACAGCAAACGCAGGAGACCGTGACGCCACAGACGAGCGCCAGTGCGGTTCCCGACGCACCTGCATCGGAATCGGGTGAGTCGGGCGCTTCCTGAGGTGTCGCCGTAGTTAGGGGGGCTTTGCCTTGTTCGTCGGGGTCACCCCCGCCAGGCGTTTGAAGTGCGGGCCCGCTTGTGATAATGTCAGCGGTGCAGTGGCCGGGGGTGTAGCTCAGCCAGGTAGAGCACATGATTTTTAATCATGTGGCCGTGGGTTCGAATCCCACCACCCTCACCATGGGCCAGACACTTAACTGAAGACTGTCCTGGTGGATGGGCCCTGCTGACGACCGTGCTGTGGCGTTCGATGGGAAGTTTGGAGTCACCACCAGAGGTGGCCCCATCGTCCAGCGGTTAGGACACCAGATTTTCGATCTGGCGACGGGGGTTCGAGTCCCCCTGGGGTCACCATCACAGAATCCTTGCCCGTGTTGCATTTCCCCAACGTTTGCAAGGGTTTTCTCTTCGCCCCCATTTTCGCGTTCCGCCTCACTGGGTCGGGGGAAGTCTCGTTTTGCGCACCCGTTTCGGTAAGCACGTCGGTAAGCCCTGCATGGGAATCACCGGAAAGGTTTCGGCATCGTTCGTGCCCGTCGCGCGCATCGCTTCCGCCGGCAGCGCATCGAGGTCAGGTAGGGCGGCAAGGGCTTCGGCCTGATTCTCGACGACCGTGTGCGAGTAATGCGCCAGCGTGAGGTTGATATCCGAACGCCTGGCGAGGTCATGGGCGATCATGTTTCCCCCCGGTGCGTGACCCGGGCAAGGGAAATATGCGTCCGTCGCCGTTGCCCTGGAAGACCGCCACCTTCAGGCCGATATGGCAAAGGATTCCCGCATCGCCGGTGCGGCTCGTCTCCGGGCGCCCCTCAGTCCAGTTGACCGTCAATCGAGCCGGGGGGGAAGGGGCGACGGCCTTTCGCACGTGCTCCTGAGCGACACGTGTCGGCGCCGGCGACGACCTCGGCGCAGTCGAACTGCCGAAGCCTCTGAAGATGGATGGCACTGATCGCGCCTCCAGCCTGGAGATGACAAGAGCCTCCTTGTAAACAAAGAGCGAGGGGTTCTCCTGCTTGTAGGTCTGGAACTGCTGGTAGGCCGGCTAAATCCGAATGCCGCGGAGTACCTCGACCTCCTTTACCAGAAGGGTTCTCAACCGCCCAGGGTCCTTACACAGAGCGAATGCCCATTGCCCGAACTCCCCGTGGTGGTTCACCGCCCTCACCCACCACCTCGCAGCGGCCTGCTTCTGCCGGTCTTGCTCCGTTTCGAAGCCTTTCACCTCCAGAATGATCTTTACCTCCCGCCCATCGTCGCAGCGCCAGCGGATAAGATAGTCCGGGCGATACTCGTGTCGCGCCCTCTGCCATTCGTAGGGGATGGTGAAATCCAGGTGGTCGTTGCGCGCATAAGCGATCACCTCTGGCATCCGTTCAAGATGATACGCCACGCTGTGTTCCCACTTGGGCGCGTCGAGCACGACGTGGCTGATATGGCTTTTGGTTGTGCCCACGCAGGGGCGAACAGTGCGGAAAAGCACCTCCGACGTGGACCCAATCGGGCGAAAGCGCTCGATGATGGGCATGATGGGCGGTTCGCCGGCTTCCGTGTCTGGCTCGATGGCCTCGGTCAGCCGCTCGATGATTCGCTGCTTGTATTTGAGAAGAGCGATCTCTTCCACAGGCACATCTCTTTCAACGACAACGCGCTCTTCCAGGTAGCGCCATACAGCATCGAGCACCTGGGGAAAGAGGACGTGCCTCAGGTTCCACTCCTCCCTCTTTTCCTTGAGCCTGCGGGTGAGTTCCGCCGCAATCTCGTACACCGTGGCTTGAAGGCGCTTCTCGCGATGGAAGGGATTGCGGTCGTGCACGACTTCGAGGCCAGGCCCCAGCCGATCCGGCCGCCCGATGCGGTATCCCACTTGAGGCTTGACCGTGACTTCGGTCGGCTCATCGCCGCCGATTTGTAAAAAGGGCACGCCGTCGAGATTCAATCGGATGCGGCTTCTCACATCCACGACGTAGCCTTCGACGCGCGGGAAGGTGATCTCCAGGTGTTTACGTTCGGGCAGGGCCCGCACAAGCGTGGAAACCTTCGCGACCTCGGTTCGGCTGACGGGCTTCTTCTTGACAGGGATGACCTCGAACGGAACGCCATAGACGTCCACGTACTCGGGCTCGGAGAAGTCGTCGTAGTTCAGCCGCCTCAGGCCGCGTCCCACGACTTGCTCGCACAGGAGTTGGGACGTGAAAGCCCGCAGCCCCAGGATCTGGGTCACATTCTGGGCGTCCCAGCCTTCGTTGAGCATCCCGACCGACACCACACATCTGATGTGTTTCCCCGGAGGATCGCCTTCGCCCTCCCATTCCAGTTTTCCGATCGTGTCCACCACCTTGCGAAGGCGCTCCGCCGCCTCGGCCTTCGTCTCTCCCTCCATGGCCGTCTCGGCTTTGGCGAGAAGTTTGGTATCTATCCGGAAAGTCACTTCTCCGTTCGAGCCATTGGCGAGCTCCGCCAGAACCTCGCCCCTCGCAATGTGCTCGTGTACCAGCTTGGACAAGTCTGTGTTGTCGCAGACGACGATCATGACGGGAGGCACAGGCGAGCCTGAGCGCCGGAATTCGTCGAAGGTCTTCTTCCACTCCGAGGCCAGTGTGGCCAGCGCCCCCTCCGCCTCCCGGAGCACCGATTCAGGCTTGGCGCGGCGGCGGGCCGTCTGCCGCTCGGAGGCGGGCAGCGCCTCGTTGATCTCCTTCCACAAGTGGAAGTACTTGGGGATGAGGTCCCCGGTATTATCGTCCACCGGCACGCGCGGAATCTTGACGATGCCCGACTCGATAGCATCTACCAGGCCGAAGTCCGATATGATCCAGGGGAATGGAGCTCCCTCTTCGTAACCACTACCCTTGATGTAAAAGGGCGTCGCAGAAAAGTCGGCGCAGAAGTTGATGCCGCGGGCACTGGCGATGCGATCCAGCCCACTCACCCACACGGTGGCCTCCTCGCGCTCCGCGATCTCGTCAGCCGCAAGTTGGGCCTTCACCTCCTCCGGCAACGCCGCCGGACGATACGCATGGTGGGCCTCGTCGTTGATCACCAGGATGTTCTGTTTGGTGCCAAGCTCCTTCAGTACCCGACGGCAAAAACTGGCATCGCTTTCCGCGCCCCGCTGCACAACACTTCTGGAGCGGCTGTCATCCTGTGCCTGGAAGAGATGCCAGTTGGTGATCTCGAACTTGCCTTGCTGCAGACGTTCGAGCATCCCGCGCGGCACCAGGTCAAACTTCTCGTAGTAGTTACCTGGCTTCCAGGGGAGAAGCACCTGCAAACGCTCCCGGATGGTCAGGTTCGGGCACACGAGGAGCACGGCGTCAGAGAATCGCCGGTCCTGAGGGTTGGCCAGTTTGTTCAGAACCTGCCAGGCAATGACCATGCCCATAACGACGGTCTTACCACTCCCCGTTGCCATCTTGCAGCCGTAGCGGGTGAGACCGTTGTCCTTGGGGATGGTGATGCCCTGCTTCTCGGCGGGAGAGGCTTCTGTGAGCCAGATGAGCGTCTCGGCGGCTTCCCGCTGGCAGAAGAAGAGCCTGCGCTCCCGCTCGGGGTTGTTCCAGTGATCGAGCAACTGCCGGGTGATTGGCGTGACACCGGGATAGCCTCCTTCTCGCCACGCTTTTACCCGAACCCGAATGGCGTTGACCAGTTCAAGGGGTAAGAGCTCTTCCGCCAGCATGGCTGTCTCCGGCCCGCGCGTCCGGGCCTTGAGGTAATAACCCGCGGGCCGACGCCCTTCCTTGAGCACCGGCTGGCCTTCTTCATACGCCCAGTGGCGCGTGGGCTCCTCGAACGGCGAGTCGAGGATGGGCTTGTCAACGAGCATCAGTACTCTCCAACGAAACTACACGCATCACCTCGTTCCCCCGAAAATCAATCACCTTCACCGCAATCCGCTTGTGTTCGCCGGGCTCGAACGGAAACGACTCGGTGCTCCGCATCCGGTCGAAGGCGTCAGGGTCAATCTGGGCTTTCAGCGTTTGCTGGAGCTTCTTCCAGGCACGACGATCGCCGGGGAAGAAAGCCTGGCATATGTGGAAGGTCATGCCGTCGTAGTCGGTGTCCAGGAACCAGGCAGCCACTTCGTCGCCTCCGGTGGAGTGAACCTCGCCCGTGAGCGGGTCGTAGATGTCCACGCCGCGCAGCTCCACGCGATACGTGCCGTCCTTTTGCTTTTCAACGCGCACATCGGGCTGGCCGAAGACGGTGAAGATCTGGCTGGCGCGCGTGGTCTTCAGGAGGTCGCCCACCAGCACGTCCGGGGCGACGTTGGCGAAGTGTACCTGGAGTCCCGCGACGGGGGCCTTCTGGATGAGCGCCTGGGCCTCCGGATCGAAGGCGAAGCCGGCGAAGAGGAGCACCTGGTAGCCATTCATCTTGGCGGTCGGGACCGCATCCTGCACCTGGTGGGCGATCACCGGCCCGTGCTGGGGACCGAAGCTGATGGCGACGCGCAACATATTCCCATTCTGCCGGGCTTCCGCTTCGGCATGGAGATAGCCCAGGTTGAGCAGACGGATGTTCGCAAGCTCCAGTTTCTTGCCGCCGGGGAACAGGACGCCGCCCTGCTGTTTGAGGAGGTTGATCATCGCAGTCAGATAGTCGCCGCCGCGGTCGCTCACGCGGGCATGGGCCTCTTCGGTTTCGAACTGCGGGATCGGTGCCTGCATGGGGTCCTCCATCGCCGGCACCGGGATCGCCTCCACAGTAAAGGGTCCCGAGACACGCACCACCTCATCTACCGGCTCGGGCTGGTCGTAGAGCACCTCCAGCGGGGCGTTGCGCTTGATGCTCTCGTCGATCTCTTTGCGCTTCCGGCGCTTCAGTTCCCAGAAGCGGCGCAGAGAATCTTTCGCTGCACCCGGCCAGTCCTCGGGCGGCATGGGATCGGGGATTTCGTTCAGCTCCCAGCGGTGACCGGTGCGCTGATAGATGAGTTCCAGCAATCGCCGCACTCCTTCCTGATCTTCCGCTCGCAGACTGTTTTTCAGCGTGCGCAGCCGCATATAGGCTTCTCTGGCATCCTGCGGCCAGACGGGATGCGGCACCTCGCGCGGCACTTCCCATTCCTTCCAGTCTTTGCCCACCGCCCGGTTGAGATCGGCGAGTGCCTGGTCAATCTGCGGCTGGTATCTGGCGGCGATGGCATCAATTTCGGTGTTCTTGGCAATGGATTCCAGCGTGATGTGCGGCACGGTCTTGTAGATGAAGCCGCCGGCGGGGCCGCGCTCTGGCTCGCGCAGCTCGTAGTATTTGAACGTGGCCGTCATCAGCCGCTGGCGGGCGATGGCCAGGGCCACGCGGCTGGTATCGCAGGTGATCCAGCGCCGGCCCCACTTCTCGGCGCACCAGGCGGTGGTGCCGGAGCCGCAGGTCGGATCGAAGACCAGGTCGCCGGGGTCGGTGGTCATCAGGATGCAGCGCTCGACGACTTTCGTGTTGGTCTGGACGGCGTAGAGCGCCTGGCTCCCGAACAATCCCCTCGCTGTATCATCCCACATATTAGTCAGCGGGAGTTCAGGCTGCCAGTGAATGTACATCTTGTAAAATAGGGCGTTACCTCTAGGAACAACCATGCCGAGTTGGTGTAGGACCGGAATTAGCCGGGGCTCAATGGTCCAATGTCTGTTACTGCCCGGCCAGTAGATTTTGCCCTCAATCTCAACTCGTACGGTCCTATCTTTGTACGAGCCCTGGCTGTTCAATGGAACTAGCCGATAGTTGCCTGTTTCGTCCTGTAGGTCATAGTCTTTAGAGAGTTTTTCAAAATCGCGCTTCTTTCTGAAAAGGCTTCGCAATTTCATGTCGGGCTTACTTTTCGCGTACCACAACAGATAGTCGCAGACGGCGGGAGGCAGCCCCGCCGCGCTCTGGCCTGTCTTTTGAAACTGGACTACTTCGCAGAAATTCTCCTTGCGAAACACCTCATCCAGAAGGCAGCGCACCAGGTGCAGGTTCTCGTCGTTAATCTGGACGAAGATGGAGCCGCTCTCGGTGAGGAGTTCCCGCGCCAGTAGCAGCCGGTCGCGCATGTAGGTGAGGTAGGAGTGGATGCCCAACGTCCAGGTGTCGCGGTAGGCCTTGATCTGCTCCGGCTCGTGGGTGAGGTCCTCGTCCTTGTCCTTCACGTCGGGGCAGTCAATGCGGGGCTGGAAGTTGGAGGCGTACTTGATGCCGTAGGGTGGGTCCACGTAGATCATCTGCACCTTGCCCGCCATGCCTTCTTTGACCAGCAGCGAGTTCATCACGAGGAGCGAGTCGCCCAGGATCAGGCGGTTCGCCCAGCCGACCTCGTGACGGTAGAACTCGATCTGCTGGTCGGCGGGCAGGGGTGTTTCGCCGAAGAGGTCGAGTTGCAGCGGCTGGGGTCGGCGCACGGCATCCAGGATGGCTCGGGTTGAGATGCGCTCGTGGATGTGGAGCGAGACGACATCCACCTCGAACGAGGTGTGTTCGGCTTTGCCGGCCCAGACGAGCTGCGGGTCCAGGTGCGGGTCGTACTTATACTTTCTGGTCTGCCGCTCGCGGACTTCGTAGGTGGGCGCGACGCCGGCGGGCGGGTTGTTCTTGCGCCTTGCGGAATCATGACGAAAATCTTTAACCCCGTTAGCTTTACTTCCCGCCTGATTCTTTTTTCTAGACATGATTAACCTCTCGCTTTTTCTTCCCTTTCTTCCACTCCTGCCGGTCCTTCTCAATCAGGTCCCGGGATGATGGACACGATGGAGGCGCTCTGATTCTTCTTTTGAAGCTCCAGGGCCTTCTCCTTCAAGAAAAAATACTGCTCCTCGGTAAGCTCAACGGTCGTCTTCTTCATATTCGTTTTACTCCCGTTTCTCTATGACCATATGAATATAGCCTTAAAGAGTCAAGGGGGATTTTTCCCGCCTCTCTGCGTCCTGCCGATACCCTCGAACCCCCTATCAGGTAGAGGGGCAATGCACTTCCTGTGGCCAGCCCGTTCCCATGGAGGCGATCCCGATGGGCGGCCCGCCGGTGCCTCCGACCGTTGACGAGAGCAGGTACGTATGCCCAAAATGCGGTGGCATGGCGTGTCGTCCGGGGCTCCTGCGAATTGCGTGCGACACTGCGAGACCGGCACGGGCGCCTACTGCCTGCGCGCGTTCTCCACGACCGCTCGCCAGGTCATGTCG